>Ga0179593_1335553_pt1 | contig 16160 bp, 12 predicted proteins | sample CZODoug2_1_08_16_FD_185931 | JGI IMG/M metagenome (GOLD analysis project Ga0179593, IMG submission 185931) | Vadose zone soil fungal communities from Angelo Coast Range Reserve, California, USA - CZODoug2_1_08_16fungal (PacBio error correction) | ecosystem: Environmental > Terrestrial > Soil >...
AAGCAGAAGGGATCGTGCTATCATGCAAAAAAAAAAACAGGACGGGGAAAAACAACTTAGGGCCCCAGCATAGGCCAAAAAAAGGTGCGAAAAAGGGGAGCCGCAGCGACGCAATAGGACAAAGGTTCTCGTACTGGCCAAAGTTCCGACTGGTGCAAGGCAGAAAAAGTGTCGGACTGGGCAAAGACAACAACTCACCCAGGAAAGAAAAAGAGGGGGACGCGCTCTTAGTGGAAGCTGCCGGAAAAAGAGCCGGACCATCTTGACTAGAGAAGCGGGAAAAAACTCGGAGCACCCAAACAAATCGACACGGATCGAGAAAAAGGGGGGCGCAATTCTATGGGGGGGAAGGGGAGGAACTTGCGCTTTATTCATGGAAGAGGGAAAGCAACTGACGAAGGGAGACTTTAAAGAAAACGGGAGGATCCGTCAAGAAGCAACGCAGATTACACGCTGACGCGAGCGATAAGGGCATCTTTCCCTATTTGGAAGAGGGGGAAACTTCCCGAAGAACGGGGAACCCTTAAGCCTGATTGGGGAAGTCGAACTGAAAAAAAAAACCATTGAGAATTAAGAAGTGTCGAGTAGGACAACCATAAACCTTGGGCGGGGGGGGAGGGATGTGCAATCCAATAAAGGGGACCATGATTTCTCTAGGGGACGGTTTGTAAAGCAAAGGGGAGAAAAAAGGGGGGAACGATCAAAAGTACTACCTAAGATCGAGGACTCGTAAAGAATAAAAAGGCCAGAATTCTGGTTTAAAATGGGGCCGTCACGTCACGGATGGAAGAGGGAAACATTTGAAAAAGATCGACAAAACGCGGCTCTCAAGAAGAAGGCCGATCTGAGAGCCATCCTCCAAAAGGGGGGACCGAGAAACAAACGGGGCATTTTCTAAATAGCGATATGCCCGCAGAAAGGCTCGGTACAAACCCAGGGGACCACTGGATCCAACCTCTCTCACGCAATACAGCACGCCATCGTCGCGCAAGGAAAATCGAACCTTGCGAACTCATGGAGATAGGGAAGGAAGATATGCCCCCTGCAGAATAGAAAAAAGCAAACTCAGTGGGCGCCATTGGAAGTCCCGGAGAGGCAAAAAAATTGGGTGAGTTGGGGGGAAAAGGCCACTCAAACCGCGCCGTCTCCGGGAGAAAAAAGGGATAATCTAAGTAACTATAAAGGTGAGAACATACGTTTGTAAAAACGCAAGGAGAACCGGGCTAGAGAAGGAAGCGACGAGAGGTCGGTCGTCAATTACAGTTCTCTCAAGGAGGAAAAAACGTATCGAATTCAAAAATGGCGCAACACAAGACGACCTGCATCTAAAAAAACGAGAAAGAGTGAGAGACTCAACCTGGTAACTTGACCACACAGAAGCATCCCCGTAGTACCACTGATCTCAAAAGAATCGACCAATTAAGGGGGAAGAGTTGGCCAATCTTCGGCCCAAAAAAGAAAAGACATGAAGAAAAACGATCCAGCAGGCTATCGGCAAATGCCCACAGACTTGTCGGTGGCGAGCACTGGGCAACTTCCTGGAAAGAAGAAAGGAACTCCCCAAAGGGAAGGGGATTGGGAAATCCCCAGAATTACGGGGGACACGAAATCGTTACTATAGGAGAGCAAGACAATGGTGGCTCTCCGGCACACACAAATTATAAAAAAAAGTGCCTTGGCACCCTCCGGAAAACTTCTGGTGTAGAAAAAAAGAAAAAAAGTTTCACATGCACTCTCTTAGGGAAAACAAGAAGGGGAATGGGGTTTAAGTAAAGATCTTCCGGGACACGGGAAGCTCTCATGCGCTCCATATCCTAGAGAAAAGAACAAGTGGGACGCCCCTCTACTAACAAGCAATCCACTAGTGTGGGGTAAGGCCTACGGTCTTGCAAAAAGGAAGTTGGGGGCAAAATGACTTTCAGGGAGGGGAAACAAAAAAGAATATGTCAGCTCAATAGGAAGAGGAGAAAGAAAATCTCGAGGAAATACGTGAGTCGCTTGTCAGAGCAGGGATGCCCGGCATCTCTGTGTGGGGGGGGGAAAAGCCGGCATGGGCAATTCTTTCGGAGGGGAAGGAAAGGGTCAAAGGCACGGGATTAAGGGGAAAAGGGAAAAGGGAATAGCAGCAAAGAGAGTCTTCGAAGACGTTGATCGCCTGAATTTAAAGAATGGCAACTGACGCTCAGGGCAAGACCAACGCTTTGCAAGGGGGTGCGGAAAGACTACCGGGTCGTCAGATGATTTACTAGAGGCAAGGGAATAGCCGGTGCCTATTGCGGGGAGAGGGGCCCGCCTATAGTGAGAAATCGAACAGGAGCCACCTTTGCAAACAAAGAAATGATGGTGAAAACCTAACTATCAAAAGGAGGGAAGGAAAAATCCGTTCCTCGAGATTGGTAGAGATTAACAACGCCAAGGCTTTGGATCTTCTGTGGGGGAACCGATGCAGGAAAAAGATTAGCGGGGGGATGTGGGAAGGGAGAAGGTTACCTGTAATTATGGGTCAGAGGAAGACCAACAGAGATGCGCTGGATGTTAAAAGCGGGAACCTCCATGGACGGGGGGAAGGCAATAGTGCAGGTCGAAGAAATGCAACAACAAAAGAGGGAGAGGAAGAGGGGCCGCACGTATGTAAGAGGAGCGCGGGGGGCTAAAAAGACCCGTGGTCCGTTAAAAGAAAGAAGGTAGCAAAAAAGCCCTTACGAGGGCAGACAGGTCAAAATAGACCTCTAAAAAAGAAAAAAAGAGACGTCTGAACAGCGGTGAACCCAGACCAGAGAAGGGGGAAGCGGTCGGACGATAATCGGGAATAAGGGGGTGACGTAGAGAGGGGGGGGGCAGGGCGAAGCGTTGCAGCATTTCAAGTGCCGAGGGGAAAGGCCTGGACTCATATAACGAAAGGCCGGGGAGAGCGCAAGAGGAAAAAGGCCTGGCAAAAGGTAAAGGGGAAAAAAAAAAGACGAACATGGTTCTTCGAGAAACAGGGAAAGAGAAAACCTAGGAGAGAAAATGAAGCACTCGAGAGGAAACCAAGAGGAAGAAAAGAAAAGAGCTTGAGAAATAGCATTCAGGGTACAAGAACGATACTTTGGAGATGGAACCGTGGCGCACACGAACGTGACCATCGATTTGCCCGGACGCGGAAACAACACAACTCAGGCAGTGCTGGGGCCCAGAAGGAGAGGGGAGAGGCGCAACCTTACTCCTAGAAGACAGGGTCCGCAGGAACCCGCTCACCTTTCAGGGCAGACGGAGGAGACCCGGTTTACACCGGAAGACCGGAAAACCATCGTTCGGCCAACTTAGAAAAAAATGCCATACTGCAAGAAGCGAAAAAGAGGGGGGGCGCGAATGAGAAAATCAGGTTCGAGGCCGCGTATGCGCAAGAGGAAAAAAAGGCCCATTTCAAAGATCGGGAAGACTTGTACTTGGAAAGACCTTCCTTTGGGGGGCGGGAGAACGACCGACCGGTGGGAAGGGGTGGGCTTCTTGGGAGAAAAACGGAGGGCCAGCGTGAAAAGCAGTGGGGAGGGACGAAGGAAAGGTTTCACTGAAGGGACCTTGAAAACGGGGGGAAAAAGGGGCAATGCGATAAGTAAACCCGTAAAGACCGATGAACAGGCACGTCGGAGAGGACCAAAGAGGCCCAACCTCCTGAAAGAGGCAAGGGGGGGGAGATTCATTTCAAGGACGGGGAAAAAGGATAACTACCCGGTGCATGGGGCGCCGCTAGTGATCAAAGAAGGGGGGGGCGGATCATGTAGTTCCTTGTTTTAGACCAAAACAACAAAAACCCACGCACACAGAAAAAAAAAAAAACCCCAACCCCCAAAACAAAAACAAAAACCCCCCGAAAAAAAAAAAAGAGAAAAACAACCAAAAAAAAAGCGGGAAAACATAGCACTAGTGTAAGGGGGGGGCATAGACGTGCGGCGCAAAGGCTATACCCGTTTGTCCTCCGGGGGAGCTTTGAAGTCCCACACGGGGGTCGAAAAGAATCGGTAATAGGCGGGAGGGCGTGCGGTCTCCAGGGTTCGAGCGAGAGTCTAACGAAAAAGGGCGGCCTGGAAAGAACTACATCATCGGGGGGGCTGGGAAGGAAGAGGATTAGCAAGTATCATGGCGGTGAAATGTTGCGCTACATTTCGGTTCGTAACGATAGCGATCCTGCTGCTCAACCATTGGGGGGCAGGGTGCAGTAACAATTGGTTCCAAAGCGGGAAGAGACCTTCTGGGGCAAGAAAAGGAGAAAAGCTGGACAAGGAAGCTCCCTAAGAAATAAAAAGGGACTTGCGAAAAGGCAGAAGGTCTAGTGAGAAACGAACGAGGGGGCTCGGGCGAGGGGACTCTCTGTTTCGAGAGCAAGGGGAAAAAGGGGAGATAGTTCATAGGTGATGAAAAGACCAGTTCGTACAAGAAGGCGGCTTAAGTCAGGCGGGCTTGGCGCCAACAAAGCGGGGATTTCTATCTAAGGGGGGAAGGAAGGGGGAAAAGCGCTCCAGCACCCCGTAACCAAAAAGACGCATCGCAAAGTGGCGAGAACATCCGATGAAGAAAAAGGTTCAAAACAAAGTCTGAAAAACAGGTGGGAGAAAGGAACGAAGGCGAAGACATCCTGGTCCAATGGACGTGAGCATCAAGAAAAACAATTAAGGGGGCAAACTGGAACTCAGAGTTTGGAAAAAGATGAAAAAAATGGACAGGCGGTGCAAGTGGCGGCAAAACACCGTTTCTTCCTGGAGTTACCGAGAAAATTGGCAAGTGCCCTGAATGATCTAATCGTCAACTTACTGGGAGGTCTTGAAATGCGCAGCCGGTTTCAGGACAACTACCAAAAAAGAGGGAAGGGCAGTTGCAGTTCAAAAGGCACCCGGAAGTTCCGCCCATAAACAATACCGGGCGCAAATTCAAAGAGGTGTCCACTGGTATGATCACGAAAAAAGTCAAACTGTATCCTTCCGAGAAGAGCCGGCCAGATTACGGCAGTCTGGAAAATTTCCCTAGCAGGCGAAAGGGGAGGCCTGCTGGTTCCTAGGCCAAGCAAAAGGCGGCCCGAACCTGAGGACACGGTTGGGGAAACGAGAAATGATTGGAGACCTGTCGAAAACTTATTTTTTTAACATCTCATGTGGGGATACGGGGTTGGAAAACCTTTTGGTAAAAGTTGAAGAGCGATGATCGGTCCTCGGTATCAACCAAGGGAGGTAAAAATATCTTGGAAGGCAAGCGAAATTGAACGTCAACCCCGTCATAATTTGGCAGAAGCACCGGGAACCAGATATATTACCAACCATAAGCCGCAAATCTGAAAACTGGCTATCTACGGCAGGGGGAAAAGAACAGCCGACGGTGCAGCCAGATGGGGTTCATCACAGCGCGCCCGCGCAAAGAAAAAAAAGTAACTATCGGAAGCGACTACAAAGGGAGTGGCGAAATCGGGGGTCCTTACACGAGGGAGAGGAGAAGGATCACCGATATAAGAACCGTCGATCCCGGAAAAGGAGCGAGTCTAACCCATTCTAAGGTTAAGGGGACGTTCGGGCTAACGGATGCAGGAATTCGTAAAAGCACAAGATCGCTCATGTTCGCTGATCTGACCAGAGGAAAAAACGCAATCTTTCCAAACGACCAGCCCAGAAACACGCTTCGAAGATAGCATCGGGGCCCTCGGTCTCTTAAGCAGAACTGGAAATTAAAAAGGTGTACAGGACCACGAAAAACCTGGATAGGGGGACCGACAAGGAAATTCAATTTGAAGGGCCTGACATGATGGCAAGATGGCCCTCGTTGCTGAGAATTTAAAAACAAAACAAAGCACCTGACCGGGAAGATTCATTGCCGGAGAACGTCTCCAAGTTTCAAGATTGACCCGTCGCGATCTGAAGAGTTAGAAGACCGCTGCAGACGTAAATGGGGCCTGGAGAACGGTCCAAGCTAACGTTACTAGATATCGAAAAGCTGAGGGTGCGCAAAAAACGAGGTACGCCGCCGATCGGGCCTCCATATCCGCTTCATCTTGTTCAGAAAAGGGGGAAAGTCAGTCGCTAAAGAAAAGCACCTCGAAAAGTTTGCCCTACCAAACGGGCCCGTGATCCCGCCTCTCTTAAGAAAAGCGCCGAACACCCAGAAAGGGCTCGACCAAAAAAACCCAAAAAAAAGATCACGTTCATGGGTCAGGGCTACGTGAGGGCTACAAAAGGACAAGACCAAAAAAGAGACGACACGACGACGGAACGCAAGCCGCATCTTTAGAAACGTCGGAATGGAGTACGTGAAAAACCAAAAAAACACGCCGAAAAAAAGAAATAGAGGGGAAAAGAACGCGAAATGGGAGAGCATATTCTGACCGACCTTCGCAGGAAGGCCGTTAACATCGCGACAGTATTCGGTAAGGGCAGGGCGAAAAAAAGGGCGGCAAAAAAAAATCGGCGAACGGTTCTCAAACAACGCTCGGCGATCGAAAACTAGACCTCAAAAGCTCGTTCTCGAACAATTTGTTACACTTTCCAAAGGGAACAACCGGGTAACCACGGTACGGCAGGGAGAAAGCAATTTGATTGATTCAAAGGGGATGGGGGGCCCGAGTTCTCTTCCGCACCGACATACATCTCCTCCCGATGGGGAGCAAAAATCCTCGGGGAAAGGCGTAAAAACCACCTCGGAGCTATAAACGAAAAGAATAAATGACATCGAAATAAAACCACGAACCTATGCAACTTGATGTGCCTAGCCCAGAAAAGCCGTGAAAAGGATTCCAAAAGTGAACCATAATAGTCTTAAATGGGAAACTCTAACAAAAAAGGCAAAAACGCGCGAACTGGGCTTTTCCCTAGGGTCACTGGGGAAAAACGCTAGAAAAAAAATGCAAAAACAAGTTCCATGGGCCCGCGCGTACGAGAAGCCCCAAGAGGAGGGCCTTTTCTAGTAGAGAAAAGAAAACGGCCGATCTCCTAACCGAACCAGAAAGAGACCCGGAACTATCAAGAAAAGGCGCAAAAAGAGCGGCCAAGGAAACCCCGAGTAGAGCATTTCTAGGAAACGGACAATGGCATCCTTGGCCGACCGGGAGAGGAATTGCAAGGTACCGGGCGATAGTCGACGACGAGATCAGGGAGGGTGCAACCAAAAAAGGAGCGCTTCGCGCAGGGCAAAACGGCCAAGAGTGCGCGGTTTTGGGGGGGTCCCTCGGGCCGGGGGAAATAAGAAAGGAAAAAAGACATGTCATGAACCACGGTCAAGCCAAAGAAAAGGGCCGAAACCAATAATCACGGCAACAAGCAATCCGGAAAGGTGGAAAATAAGAGGGGGGGAAAGCCGAGCAAACTGTTTACAGGAACGACGCGAAACGGCCCATCATTCATCCGGGCGCCGACCTCTTTCGAGGCCGATAACGCGCTACAAGGATAAAAAAGGAACTTTTGAGTCGCGGGCAGATGGGCAACGTCCAGAAAAAATGGTAATTCGGGCGACAAAGAACCGGACAAAGACACTACACTGATGGACAAAAGTCGAACAACCGACCATGGAATCAAGAACTTTGGTCGCTAAAAAACGAAAAAGTGCGTCGGTCGGATTGGCAAAAGAAACTGCAGGCGAAAAGGACTGGGGGGCGAATTTGGGTGATGGTGTCCCTGGGGCAGGGAAGGGCAGAAAAAAAAGGGCGCTGATGAACAAGAGTACCACGCATGTAAACGCATAAGACCTGGTCAAACGTGCAATCGGAATAGAGAAAACTATCGCGCTCAACAAAAAAAAACTTAGGTAAAAAAATAATATATCAGGCAAAAAAAAAATGGGGAAAGCCGAAAAAAATTAGCGAAAAGAGGAAAAGGGGCGAATGGGGGGAACATCTCCAGCGCGGGTGAGCATTCGTCTAACAGAAAAAAGTGAATCCCATGGAAATCTACGAAGTAAGAGGAGGAGGCAGCGGGACCAAAAAAGCACAAGCGGTAGGAGATCCCTTTCCTACGCGAGTAAATTTTTGATCGAGGGGGGAGCTCCGGGGGAAAATCAGAAATTGCGATGGAAGGTTAGAGGAACATAGAATCGAAAGGTCCGGGAAGGCCATCTATTCAGGAATCAGAAAAGACTTTGAAGAAAGGGGAAGACGTAGCCGCATGCATCGAAAGAAGGAAAAAAGAACATGATGAAAAGCCGGCGCGCGTCTTGCAATGAAGGAAAGGACTCGAATTGAAGAAAACGAAACACGAGCTTGAGCAACTATTGAGGGGCCTCTGCAAAAAAAAGTTGGCGCCATGCAAGAAGGGTGACCCTCAAGGATTTCAATGCCGCGGGCCCCCAAAAAAACAGCGACATTTTGTGAAAGGAACACAAAGACTCACACGCGACGAAGTGCTGAAACAGCATCGCGGAAAAGGAGGGGATCCAGTGGGGAAAAAAAAACGATAGGTTAACCGAAACGGCGCGTCGTCTTCCCCCGGGATCTGGCCCCCTAACAGTTTAGGGGGCCGAGAGGCGACACAAAAGGGGAAGGAATATAAACGACGAGAGAAGAAAAGGGGAATCTATCGTAACAGGTTCCCTCGAGGGGAACTTATACCTTCCCTTAGCGGGTCTCTACAGCTTTGGGGAAAAGGGTAAAAGGGGTGAAGTGCGACACCAGGGCGAGGGGACCCCGCACAAGTGCGGAGAGCAGCAGGGGAGCCATTGCAATGGGCACGTTGCAATTTGAAAAAGGTCACCTCTATAGGAAAGGATTTCGACCCGGAACACACTTCTTCTCTGTACGACAAGTAAGTCAAAAGGGTTATTGAAAAGAGGTTTACGAAGGAAGGGGGGGGGCACAAGGCCTCGCCTCAACGAAACGGGGGGGTTATTGTATCGCGATGATGGTGATAATGGAGGATCCTGGGGTTCAATGGAAAGCCACGCAATCAAAGCTGCCAAAAAATTGGGGGAAATAACGTGCATTAAAGCGTACGTGGTACCTCCGGGAAAACCCAACGGGGGAACAAAAAAAAAACAAAAAACAACCCACCAAACACACCAAACCCCCGGAGAGGAAAGTGGGGGCCCCACAAAACCCCCACCCCCAACCACCCCCCCCACAACAAACCAACACAAAACACCAACAAAAACCAAAAAAAAAAACACACAACACAACAAAAAAAAACAAAACACAACGTGGGGAAAGAACCAAGGTGGTCCGAAGGGAACGAGCTCGAGATCGGGAGGGGCGTGTGCGACAAAAAACACGCGAGGTGAAGGAGAAGAAACAGGGCGAGCTTCAGGAAGAAAAGGGGAAGAGAGCTGACGGGCAGCCAGGGAGGAAATGAGGGATACAAGGCGGAAGATACTCTCTATTAAGGGGAAAAGAAAGGGTACAATGGGTGAAAATTGGTAACCACAGCGGTGCAGAAGCTGCCTGGGCGGAAGAGGAAAGGGAGGTGCTCTGTCTCGACGGAAAAGGGTCGCATACCTCAATGCAGTAGAACAATTATAGCAGGCAGAAGGCTTTCTCTGAGGTGCGAAAGCTGCCGCGGGGGTCAAAAGGGAGGGGGACGTGAGTCAATTTCGCGGGAGCCAGACTCTGCATCAGGTTCTTACCAGAGCGGGCGGCTCCTATCCGGCTTCTTTGACCAAAAATAAAGCCGGTCAAAATATGTCAATGAAGGCCCTGCTCACATGAAACTACGCATTGTCCGAGGCGAAAACGGTAATCAGTAAGATAGGATCAATCGACAAGAGAGACCGTGGACCATTTTTTTACGGCGCCGGAAAGAGAAGTTCCAGTTCCGTTGATGGGGGGATTCAAAAAACGAAGGTAAATTGGGAAGCTTCCACCTGCTCTCATTCAGTGGGGGGAGGAAACCTATCAAGTTGAAAAGGCCACCGCCGGATGAGGAAATTGCGGGTCAAAAAGGTCAAGATGGAAAGAATCTGATCTAGAAAAAATTCTGGACTGGTGCTCGAAAAGGCAAGACAGCCCGTAGCAGCGACCCAGAGGCCGAGATTGCAGTTTCAAGGAATCCGCTACCGCAATTTAAAGCACCCAGGAGGAAGGTCTTCTCCACATTTCGCGATGGGACAGAGTGAGGGGTGATACACCCGGTGATCCGGAGAAGAGAAGAAATTGTCAGGGGATCTGCGCTTCACTGTACCAGAGGGGGATACTGAGTATTGCTACCGCTGAGGAAGAGAGGACTTGCCTTGACCAGAAAGGGGATTAACGCACCTCGAACCGGGGGCGTAAAGTTAAGAGCGTGCTCCTCCCTGATGTGGGGGAAAAGGGAGATGGTGACTTACTTCTTTTCAGGGCCTATCGCGTGACAGATGGTCGATGATCTTCGCTCGGACGCAAAAAAGGAGGGAAAAAAAGATCGCGCAAGGGAAGAGATTTGACAAGCAGCCGTAGTCAAAAAGATGAGCAAATCAATGGACCAAAACAATGTTAAACCTTTCGATCGCCTCTGTCCACCCGGGGCAGGAAGGGGACCTTTCCGGCATGAGCAGGTCAGAAGGGAGAAAGCACACGACCGAAAGATCGTGACTAGCTCTGTAAAGTAATAGCCGAGGAGAACATGCTTTATCTCGGGCGGATCAACAAGCGAAGCAACCCAGCGGAAAAACAAGGCGAAGGGCTCCGACATTCCTGGGGAATTGTAGGGAAATTGAACCGGGGAGGCATTGGGAGCGGGAACGTAAAGATAGTATCTAATGTAAAATCGGAAACAAGTCTCATAAGGTTCGAAGAAAAAAGCAAAGAACCCCTTCTGATCAGATAGGGCAATACAGGGAAGAGTTCCTCTGGGGGGGGACGAAACTTGCCAAGACGACCGCCCATCAAACACGCCTGAAATTGGGGAGGAAAGCCCCATTCTGAATTCGAAGGCAGTCGGGGAAAAACTATTTAATTAGGGCTTTGCGATCCTCAATCACTTACAAGACCCGATGCGGTGGAAAAAGGGGAAGTGAAGAAGGGAAGAAAGGGGGGACGGCGATAGATATAGAGGGACCTTCTCTAACCCCGGAATGCTGGACATGGCAGGTCGGCACGGGAAAGATTGGACAAAACGTTGCCGGCATTGACGAGATAGAAAGGAAAGGGGAAGGGCCCAAAAGCCGAATGAAAGGAAGCAGCTCACGAGAGTGTCAGAAACCCTGCGGACAGTCGCTAACAAGGCTGTAATCTGACGCCGAGATCCCCTGAACCACATTGGGGGGAATGATAAAGCCCGAAGAAAGCTCATCAAAGCCGCGAAAGCCCTGACTTCTGCGGAGCGGCAGGGGCGTCTACTTGCCGAGGATATACTGCAGATAGAGAAGACGCTTTACATTCGCCCAGAAATGAAACAAGCGGGGAAGGGGGAAAAATTGGGTAGCAAAAGGGGAAGAAAACAAGGTCGCTGCAGAGCTAACATCGGGGAGGGAAAACAGAGAAAAATAAGATCTGAACGATTCTAAAGCTCGGCAGGCCGTTCAGCAGAAAAGGAGGGAAAATCCTTGCAGAGAGGGAAAGTGGGACGACGCCCTACCATCTGAGCTCACCTTTGAACCGCACTAAAATCTCTATCATAGACGAGGCCTGCTCTGCGTCCTAACCGTGAAAACGAGAAAACCGGGAGGTAACTTATCCCGGCTACGCCAGTTCTCCTTCCCGGGAACCGTGTGCCACGCTTGCGACTCGCCGCAAAACCAGGGTAAAGCAAGGAGAAACGATTGCACATCCGGGCAGAGCGAGGAGAAAGAAAAGGGGACCAACCGTATGGAAAGTTGGTAAGGACGGCTAAATAAACATCTCAATACCAACCAAAGAATGGGGGGGATGGGGGGACCTCGCAGCGAGCCCAGGAGAGGGCGCTACAATGGGGCGCAGAAAAGGGAAAACGATAACGGAAAGAAACGGAACACACCGCGATTGCGGTGCCGCTGGTGCAAAAGAGAAAGGGGACCATTCCACTCTGGAGAAACCCCAAGCTAAGGGAAGGTCTAATGGGCTCTTCCGATGGGAAAAACAACGGCGTCAGCAACGGACGAGAGCCATAGCGCGCAGCTCGGGAAAACAATCTCCACCCGAGTCGATGGGGAGGGCCTATTCCTTCTAAGCCGCGACAAAGAGGATACCGGGCAATGAGAGTGGATCTCCTGGAAGGTGCATCGGTTGCATAAAAACCGCGAGAAGACTTGACGCCGGGGGGAGCTGGTAACTGCAGGCCAAATGCGCGGGTGGGGGGGGGGGGGGAAGGTCGGCATGGGAGTCGCTGTCAAGGGAGGGGGGAGGAAAAGTGCACGCCAATATCGGTTCCTTGCCAAAAGAAAGCGACTCAACTCATTCAGGAAATCACTTAGGGAAATAGAGAGCCGCCTGACCCTCATGGCAGGACGCGCGGGCATCAGGAAGGGAGAATTTCGTCTGACCTGTCTTCGGAAGGACGTCGATAACAAAAATCGAAGGCATGGTCTCTATTTATGCTCACGTCAAGGACAGGGGAGGTTCCTATCGAATCGAAAAATCGAAAAGGAATGAAGCACATGATGGTGACAACTAAATATCGCATCTAAAAGGAACCTTTAATCAACATAGGAGGTATCAAGGGGGAGACCGGAAAAGGGCGGTCTCGTTTAACCCGCTAGTCATGGACGTCTTAGCTGGAGGGGATTGCTATTGGGAAGTGTTATTTGGGGAAGCGTTTAAGGGAGCCGAAAAAAATTGCGCTGGAAAGAAGAAGAGGGGAGACAAGCTCAGTCGCGTCCCAACAGGGCAGGGATCTAAATGCATCCACCACCGTTAGGATGAGTAAGAAAAGAGATATCTCCTACGGGTGAAAATCGACGCTACAGGCGGCGCGAGAAAGGAAAAACTCCTCCGCTGAGCAAAGGGGGGAACACTGAAACTCAATAGAAAACTGTGCTAAACATCGAAAGATACCAAGTCACAAGCAGCGTGAAAGCAAAGAGGACATCTTTCGGAGGATACTTGAAGAGGGCTTCACCGATGATCGGTTCGCGAGGGGGAATCGTGTTCGCGGTGGCAGTGTGCTCCTGGGTAAAATGTCCGCAGTGGGAGGGACGGCACTCGGCCGGGAGGAACGAAGTGACAAGGAGATCGTACCCGAGCGACCTAGTGGGAAAAAAAAAAAAAAAAAAATGGGAAAGGGGTAACAAAAAAAGGTCGTCGCATCAACAGATGCATCTAGGGGGGGGACGGCCGGATACTTCATTGCCAAGTTCAGAAGCGCCGAGTTCATCAGATGATCGACTGCGGGAGCCGGCGAATGGTGGGCCCGAGGGGGAGGTGACCGTTCATGACCTCCTTTCCAGAAGGATGGCAGCCTTGACCGATTGAAAAAAAACAACATCTCCTATTGATAGGGACACGCTCCGAAGCATCGTATTAGAAAGAAGGGGGTAGCGCACACCGAGAAATGGCAGTGCGACATATAGCCCTGTTAAACGCTAGGCGCAATTCCGACACGTAGGAAAGACAAAAGGGGGAATCGTCGGAAAGAGGGGGAGGGGGGGGTGCGGCGGGTCTCCAAAGAGGGGGTTCTATATCCTCGGCTATTGGAACGATCGTCAGGATGGTATAGCCTGGTTCGTAGCTAAGGAAGGTATAAATGCAAAGGAAGTGGGCTCTTCGCCTTTGGGGAAAATGGGGGAACTTTTTCTGACTGAGTAGCGGAGGCCCTGCGCCCCCAAGGGCAGAACGAGGGCCGTGGGAAATGGCAAACGTAGCAATTGGGAAAGGCACCGCTATACCGCAAATATCAGCATGCAGCACGGCTTCGGAGGGGGGAGAAAAAAAAAAGCGGCGGGGTTCGAGGGGGAAGGGAGGGGGCCTCCTACAGTCTCGAGAAAACAGGGTTTGTCATTGAGAAAGGGACTACTATGGGGGATCATCTTGGCGTCATGTAATTTTCGGAAAGCCAGAAGGGCCAAGAGGACAAAGGGGGGGTCATACCTTTCGGCCGTAGGAAAGACCTTTTTACTCCGTGGCAGGCAGGTCACCAGGGCGGCTACTATGAAGTCTAGGTCGCCGGGAGTGAGGGGCGCCGGGAATCGGGGGGGGGAAAAGCCTTGGCAGGCGACCTTCCATGGGGGAGAAAAGCATCGAGAATCTGAACTAGCTTTATCGGGGAGGTACCGTATCAGAGTACATTGGTCGAAGAGCGATGCCTGCGACCGAAGGGGGGGGGGAGGCCCCTTTTGTGCTTCCCCTGGTGGTAACGAAAGACCTTGGGGGAGGGAATCTCCTACTCACGTCATCGTTCCTAAAGGTAGATGCAACGGGCGCAGGAAAAGGCAATAGCGGCCAATTAAGTGCTAGGCAGAAGGGTCGAGGAGGGGGAGAAGGAAAAATGGGAAGCGTTGCGCGGGCGACGTGTCTGGAGAAAAGGGGTCAAACCGTGGGTCAGGAGAGAGCATATGCGCGGTCGACCTCATCAGTTATGACGAAAGCTGGAGGGGATTACGATCGGGCGGGCAAGAAGGCGTTCGTCGATATGCGTAAAAAAGTCCTCTTCCCTCAAAGGGAACCTGGGTCGCCTGCCAATTGGACAGAAGGCGGAGGTGGAAATCGAAAGAGGGAGGATCATCTGACAAAAGAAAGGAGAAACAGTGAGCCTTTGATTAACGCATGCGCAAGAAAGGGAGCCTTTTCCAGTAAGTTGATAAACAACGCCTTAATCATCTTTGGAATACAGGAAAAGTACGCTGAAGGAGAACGATTAGTGATGTCCCCCGAGAGGAGGGGGGGGAGGTGGGAGGCCAGCCTCCCCTCCCACCAAAAAACCAACCAGAAAACCGCTCCCGCACTGCAAAAACACAAAAGCCGGAGGAGGGGAAGGAGTGTAGGCGAAAAAGAAAGATCTGATAAGAGACTTTCCTGGTTGGAGGTGTTTTCGGAGATGGACCTAGAAACCTGTTTTCGGCATCGAACACAATCAGAGGTCCGCGGCACGGAAAAAAAGTACGCCGCTCGCCCAGGAAAAAGAGAATGGCGGCCGAGGGCCTAGAGGGGATCAGACGTTTATTGGGAACCGCCGTTATTACGCGACCCGAGAACTCAATGGCAGCCAATTGATAAGGAAAGAGAAAAGGAGAGCTTGGGGCGCGCGGAGGAGATGGGAAAAAAATATGGAACATTGATACTCCCTAGGGGCTTGGGACATGGAAAGTAGTTAAGATTTCTTCGCTTTCAGGAACCCGGAGGGGGGGCAATAATTAATGTGGTCAAAAAATGTAAAGGGGGGTGGGTCCAATGTCTAGGAGTCAATGTCGAGAAGAATCTGAAAAACTCTCTCAAAAACGGAGGGAAAGAGATCTGAATATCAGACGGAAAAATTGAGGCGATAAGTGGAAAAAACAAGAAGGGAGAAATAAAGAAGGGAAACCGGATCCCAGGCGACGAAAGAGTACCCTTTTCTATCTGATATTCAAGCACCAGGGTCATGTGCTCGATGGTGACGGCATAGAAAGAGGAGGAAAAAAAAAGGAAAAGTCGGAGAGAGGGGGGACCGGGAAGCTCAATCTTTACAGGGAGAATCTTCTTCGCAAAATGAAAACCGGAAACCTTCTGATCGCGATAACGAAAAGGACAAGAAGGGCCTGGGCGATGCGGCAGGAAGGAGGAGGGGGGGGGGACTTGACTATCTTCTCTCTTTACTGATCGAAACGGGTGTCATTCTTCAGGAAAAAAAGCAGCCCCCAGGAAAAAAACGGGATCAATAGGCAATCTTAAACTCTTTCTCTTGACGCAAGACTCCGAATCCGGCGTCGACAAGAAACGCCTGCTCCGGGGGGGGAAGGGGGAAAATGGATGGAATTCTACGCAGTTCTTGGCAAAAAGGGAATTGAGGGGAAAGATCTGCAATCGGGAAACAGATGCGGTCGGCGCGTGCCCGGGAAGAAAGGATTCACGGGTCGATCGGGGGGGGGAAAACCCGTCGAAGGAAAAAAAAAGATTCTATCTCAGGAACCTGGCAATCATCGATGGCCAGCCGCTAAAACGGTAACGGCGAGACAAAAGGTGAAAGGAGGAGAGAAGCACGGACCAAAAAAAGAAGGAAGGGGATCAGCCCTCCCCTTAGAGGGGGGGGGGGGGGTTATAGACCTGCAGAAGTCTCTCCACGATACCTCGACCGTATTGGCACTGACGTGAAAAAAGAGAGCCGCAGGGAGAGGGCCCAAGACGAAAAAGA
>Ga0179593_1414039_pt1 | contig 16160 bp, 16 predicted proteins | sample CZODoug2_1_08_16_FD_185931 | JGI IMG/M metagenome (GOLD analysis project Ga0179593, IMG submission 185931) | Vadose zone soil fungal communities from Angelo Coast Range Reserve, California, USA - CZODoug2_1_08_16fungal (PacBio error correction) | ecosystem: Environmental > Terrestrial > Soil >...
CACGTGGCCATCTGGCAAAAAGGAAAGGGGACTAAAAAGGGTCTACAGGCCCGATATAAATCATTAACAAAGTTCAACATAAATAAACGTCTAACGGGGCGGCAGACAAAATAATCAAAACAAAAAGAATCAACGGTTCCGGCATTAAGTCTTGGTGAGGACAATCCTTCACCGGAAGCAAAAAAGAAAAAACGGTCAAGCGGAAGTGCTAACCAGCGAGTGAGAGGGACTCTCAGACAAAACGCCATGCTTGGGGTAAAAGAAGAGAAACAAAAAAAAAGAAATTGCATACCTAGTACCCTCGCACGAGTCGACGCTAGCCAGGGAAGCGGGATTGCGGGGACCAAACTTCGGAGGGAAGAAAAGAGCTAGCCAACGCTGGTTCTAAAAAAGAGCGAAACGTCATCGGGGGCCGCGTTCACCCTCGTAAGAGTCAATTACGGAGAGTGGCAAAGGGGAAAGAGAACGACGGACGTCCCAAAAAGAGCGGGAACCACGTTGGAGGGCTGCGGTATACTCGCTGTCGGCTATAACCGTTAGGGGCTGAGAATGGGGGAGAATATAAAAAAACGCAAAGTTGTTGCGCAAAAAATGGAAAGGCAGAAAAAAAAAGTCCTTTCCGGAAGGGTTGAGCGAACTCGGCGGTCCATATAGCAAATATCATCTAAGTCTCGTAACCGTCCACAAAAAGCTGCCGTTTTAGCATCCACCTAAACAAAGTAGGAACAACCTCTGATATGAAGGAGAGGACTCCTGAAGTTACACACCGTCTCTAATAAGAAAAAACGGGGAGCAAGCAGTATTATGGAAGTAAGAAGGGGAAGCTTAAAGCGACCAGGGAACCGGCTCCTGACAGCTTGGGGGGACATCAGTTGACATAAAAAAACTTAGATATTAAATTATAAAAAAGACCACGGCTTTTTCCGAAGAAAAGAAAGCACGTCAGGGGGCGGCGAACAAAGTCCCGCCACGGGATCTTGTCTTAACAAGGGGAAGTTTCCTTCCAAACTTCTCATATGAGAAATAAAAACCGCCGTATATCAAACGTGGAGAGGAGGAAAGAACCGTCTTGAAAATCGAAGAGCATGGAAGAGTGAAAATCCGGAAGAAAAAGAAAGGGGGAAGAAGGGCTAGGGAAAAGCATCAGCCCCGAATCCGGGCCTAGTATTCTTAAGGAAAGGTTCCACTAAGGGGTACGGTAGGTATGCAGAATAAAGGGATGGGTCAAGGGGAAGAGAGGTAAGGAGCGACTTGCCGTCGAAAAAAAGAAAAAAAAAAAAAAAAAGACATAAGCCAAGCGGTATACCGCGGGAGTGGGGCCTTTTAACCGCAACCCCAGGAGAACCGAAGAAAAAGAGCTCAATAGAAACGTCTTCCCAAGGGAGATCGGAAAAAAAGCAGGCATCAAGTGTCTGCGGAAAGCGAGGATTCAAGAAAACCGTTAGTAAGAAAAAAATACAAAGACGTGCAAAAAAGTGCGCAAGCCGTGGCCCTAATAGTGACGCCGTCAAGGCAACTTGAAAAATCGACAAAAAAAACGGTAGAAAAAAGTGGAAAGAAATAGGAGCAAAAAGGGAAGAGAAAAGAAACAGACAAAAAGCCAACGACAAGGCACAGAGGGACGAGTTCTCGAAAAGAGGAGGGGCGCGGGGGGTAAGGTCGAGGATTGGGGGAGGACAAAAAAAATTCATCCTTGATGAGAAGAGTTCAGCTTTAATATAAAGGGGAGGGGAAGAGGAGAGCACCTAACCTGGAACCTCGCCAATAACAACAAAAAAAATCATCTCTCGCGAAAAAGTCGTGGAAAGATCACGCCGCGAGCTTCCCGGATACCGAAACTAAAAGAAAGGCTCTCAAGCAGGTGGACATCTCAGCCTTCAAAGGAAGGTCAAGAGCATGGGCAAGCTCATCAACGGAAAAAGGGACAAAGGAGCAAGAAAATCATGCAGGCGGTGGCTGACGGAATTGAACCTCGCCAGAAAAAAAATCGAGGAGATTCCGAGACCGAAGAGCGCACCGGCAGAAAGGGAATCGATCGACTGATAAGAAAACAGAGGCGGAAGTATGGACCGCCTCCTTGCACCCTTTTCAAAATGCTGGGAAAAACGGCTCAAAAACGCGGGGACAAAGCAGGCTGCTGGTAAAAGGAGCCAACGGGACGCCGTGTGTGTCCGTCACAGCAGAGAAAACACCGGATGAGATAGATGGAAATGAAAACTGCGTCCCGGGGAAGGGAGCACGGGGACCTGGGAAGGGTGTTGGGGGGGTGCCAAAACGTACAGGGGGTTTAAAGAGCGCCCGAAAGGGCTTAGGCGGCAGCGTCCCCTCTGGTTTACCTAATGGGGAGGCACGTAATGCTTCTACGGGGGATTTGAAGGGGCAGGAGTGTAAGAAATACAGCTAGGGAGCGGGAGCGGCCTGGGACCGTCAGCGGGGGGAATAATCGTGGGGCTAATTCACCAAACGGGTAGGGGAAGGAGTTGTCAAATATGACGTTAGGGAAGGGCCAAGAGAGAGCGTCCTACCTTCCTGAAAAACGGATTCTGTGATTTACGTAGGGGGGGGTCCGTGGAAAAAGCGTGAGATAGCACACCGAGAAGGCATTTTGTTCGGTGCAGGAAAACAGGGCCCTTTTGCGGGGGCTGACCCATAGGAGGAATTCCGTCTTGGGAGGCCCGGAAGAACGGTGAACCTTTGTTCCAACGAAAACTAAAGCAAGGCGGAGGTGAGTTTCTACAAAGCCGCTCTCTGGACAAGAGAGTATCTGCTCTCACAATCGGTGCGGAGGGATGATTTTAAGTAAAGAGGTGGTTAAACCAGGAGGAAAACCGAATTCAGCCAGGTACTCGCGGGGAAAGGGGAAGAAAAAGAGAGGCAGGTTTGGAGGGCCCATCTCTGTTCATTAACGAAAAAAGGGTCCCCTGCTGAAGGGTTTAGGTAAACCTCTGGGATGGTCCTGTGGGGTAAAAAAAGAAAAAGGCTTGCGACTTACAGATGGGAAAAAAAGGGGGGGGCTCTATCTCCATAACTGAACGAAGGAGGAGAGGATTCCAGGGAGAAGGGGGGGGGGGGACGTGGGAAGGAAAAGGGAGGGGGCAACAAATGACGTCTCTGAGGGGAGAAAGTGATGTCCGGGCATTTTGGTTTCGCGCGGAAAATCGGAAGAACGGGTCTCCAGACGGACCTCAATCAAGAAGGGGACATCAATTAGCGGCGGGAATGCTAGGTACGGGGAGGTCTAACCTTGGCAGCGGAAAAGGGGATCAAGAGGCGTTCTTGTCACGGAGACAGTATAAAACAACGGAAAGACGGAACTTCTAAGTAGGCCGTCGAGTACAAACCGCTCAGGGATGCGGAAAAAGGGAAGTCTTGGAGCACAAGAGAATGCGGTTTCCTGGGAGGAGAGGGGGGAATTTGTAGGGAGGAAAAATTCTGCAAGACTTTCCGTTGGGAAAGTGGGCGAACACCAGGAATAGTATGAGGGAGAGTCCGTAAAACTACTTGTAGCGAGCAATCAGCGGTTAATGTTCTTAGAAGATGGAGATAAGGAAAGCGAGGGAAATGGCGGGAATTTCAAGAAAAAAAAGAAAAGCATATCCAACGAACGTTGTACGAAAAACGCCGGGGGTTTCTCAAAGAGGGAAGAGGAGGAGACGCCGGTGGCTGGGTGGACGAAGCCATGTGGAGGGCTAGGGGGGGAAACAATGAGTGCCGGTTCGGCCTGAGACTTTAACGCGTATGACGCCACCGGGCTTCTGAAAGCTCCCAAGAGACGGGGCGCGGGTGTCGGCAAATCATCCAGGGGGCTCAAACGACGAGGCATGCGGAAAGGTACCCGAACGTATGCCAAAAGAAGGAAACTCGCCGACCATGTGGCAAGATGGAGAAGGAGGGAGGTCGGCTAGGACCGGTAACAAGCGACGGTAATTTATCAGGGGGATGAAACAAGGACCAACAAATTAAAAGAGCAGGGGACTGATATTAGGAGCCGTCTTCTAGGAAGGGTTCTCGGACATAAGGAATCCGGGAAAACAAAGAGATACGTTTGTGTCAAGCGAGCTCCGGACTGAGTCGGCGTTGGGTAAGGTCAGAGGGGAAGGAAGTAGAGAAAAGACAATGGATCGTCAGGAGTCGAGATGAATTAAGAAAAGAATGCCTGAGAATGAAGGGAGAGACTTTTCGATGACTTACGGCCGGAGGAGGGTGAAAGAAACCGAAGAATGAAGGTAAAAATCTTTCGTAGACGGAGTTCAGAACCGCTAGAGAAGAGGGTCCAAACCATAACGTTACGGGATGGAGGGGGGGCACCGAAAAGAGGCCTGGTGACATTTTCTTCTGCCAAAGCCAGAGGGAGGGAGAATGGAGGTACCTTGGTTGTAAAGGCGAGAAGGGGGATGAGACGTTCGAGGAGTAATGGGAGGGGTGAAAAAAGGAAATGCAGGTAGAGTGTTCCACGAGCGTGGTAAGGGGAGATCGATAGAACGTAAATCAGCCGATCCGAAAATGCGGGAAGGGGGGGGCGGTGGCAACCCGTTCCTTCAAAAATTAGCTGAACGGAAAAAAAAGGACCGAGGCGAATAAAGCGGAGTAACGAGAGATGAACGCCCTTTGTCAAAGGATGGGCAGGAAATACGGATTTTGGAAAAAGACAGGGAAAGGACGACAACCACCGGCGTTCGGAAAAAACAGGAGCAAAAAATAAAAAGGGGCACGGTGTGCGGCAAGTCCGGTTGTAGGGAGGAGGTGGGGGTGGGAGGTCGATTAAGTGAGCCGGTTTAAGACAGAAGAACCAAACAACAACGAATTATGCGGAAAAGAAGAGGTCAAACGAAGTCATAACGACTACAAAACAGAATAAAAACCAGAGAGGACGCACACAGTCCTTTAAGATGGATAAAGGTCAGACTAAGGGTGTTAGGGAAGGAAAGAACATTTTCAGTAAAAAAAATGACGAAGGATGACCTCCTAAATAAAAAGGGCGTTCAGCAACTAGGAAAGGTGACGATTAGGGGGGCGTCTGCATCGATGACAACAGGGGAAAGAGGGAAAGGTGAAGGAAAGGTCAAAAGGCAACTACTCCACAAAGGAACTCATTCATAAGAGGGTCATTTACGCGAGAATACGACGACAAGTACAAGCTCGTGTAACAGGAGGAGGGTAAAATTACATCAGCATAAAGAAAAAGAAAAGAGGGGGGAGGGCGGGAGAGAGAGAAACAAGGATCTCCAGAGGTTTTCTACATAAACAGGGGCAACTGGCCGAAAAAGCAATGTTGACAGGCCCGACAGAGGCAGGAAAAAAAAAGAGGGGCAACAGATCAATCCCGGCGAATGAATAAAAAAAAGGCGAGCGGGGTCGAACCACTACGAGGAAGGCAAAAAATGAATGCGGCGGTTGAGGGAAAAAAATAAAAAAAAAGGTCTTAGAGGAACGAAAGACGTAAACACCGAAGGCCTGACGTGCATGAGTCCTTCAGCAACGGAAACTTCGACAGCGCAGGGTACTTGGGGGGAAAAAGATTCGGAAGACAAAAAATCCGAGGTCAGAAAGTACAGCAAAGCCCCCGCTGCTGGAGGCAGTCAACGATGCATCACAAAGCAGCGATTTGAAAAGAACCACAGAAAGGTCATTTAGTGTGTGAGAAACAAAAAAGGGGAAGAGGCAATAGAAGTCAAGGGAATGCTCCGCAAAACGGGGGAGGGGGGAGGCCGCGTGACCTCGACAGAGAAGGGATTGAGGCAACAAGTCGACCAGCCATTACATCACCTGAATAAGGTGAAAGTAGGGATGGTAATCGAAGAACAGGGCACAAACGTTAATGTTGGAGAAAACTAGAAACCGCGGGAAGGTAAGGCCCTTTGCTGGGAACCATCTCGGAACCGAACGCATTGTGACGGGCAATCCGGGGTCGTAGGAAGAAGACAATGAATAACAATGGGCATAAGCTTAAAATAAAAAAACCTGTCCCAGAAGAACCTCAAACCAAAGAGAGGAAGAAAATTACCCAACACTAAGAACGGAAGCAACAACTGCTAGAGTTCAGGTCGAGATGGCTGTCTGAGTCCTGAAGCAAGGAAAAAAAAAAAATACCAAAGGAGAAGTACTGTATCAAAAAAAAGTCGACAGAAAATACGCGAAAGGGAGCGCAACAACTGAGTTTTACTAGTAAATCGACCTCCGTCTAAGGACTGGGCGAAAAGGAAAACACGTCCCTATTTTGAAGAATGGGCAGTAAAAAACCTTCTCGATAAGCACCGGAAACAGGGGGCAGGCTCAGGGGAATTTTGACGGACCCGGCGCCAACGAGAAGATCACTGCCTTTTGGAAAAAAAAGAAGAAAAAAAGGCAAAGAGACTGACTTCATGTCACTTGGCACGAAGAGAGAAAAAAACAAACCCGCTATCCTGGGTCCGCGTAAGGAACGCGGCACTGGTTCTCAAAAGGGTGAGAATCGAGAACTTGAGGGGGGCAACAAGGAGTGAGATGAAAGCAGCTGGCGACGTGCTCCGAGGGAAAAAAAGAGGAGAACCACCAAGACCCAAAAGGGAGAGGCGGTACCGAACCGCTTTGTCGAAACGGGGAGGAGACAAACAAACCACCATCCGCCGCGGCATAAAAGCGAAAGAACGCGTTCGTGACCGGCGGAGTAAACAGGGCAAGTCCAAAGTTGGAGCGGAAATCGAATGGAAATACCACCAGCGGAAAAGAACCCCTCTTCTTGGAAAGAGTGTCAATGAAACGAACGGGAAGGGGGGTATGGAAGCAAAGGACAGCTCAACCTCACGGACGCAAGAAAGGACGAAAAACACGGGATAAAAAGGAACTCAATCTTACCGGGGAAAAATCCAGGGCAAACGTTTACATCCTCCAATGCTTCCCAAGAAAGAACACACGAGGTAACTATTTCGGGCAGCCAGAGATGCGCTGGGGGGGTCAAGTCGGGATTTGGGGGCGCAAGAAAAGGCTCCTTAGGGGAGGAATGGGTTAAAAGTAAAGCTTCCGAGAGGAAAACGATCCAATCGAAAGGGAGGGGGTGGGCCACAACGAAAAAGCATACGAGAATCGCCTCCATAGAGTCAACAGGCCGAAATCTCTAAATATTCAGAAAGACCTCCCGAGGATCTCCAGGAACGCACCCGCGCCTCAAGAAAAAGGAAGGGCGAAGCAAAGTTGTGAGAAAGACCGCCCCAGCAAATACTGTGGACCCAAAAGAAATGGGCCGCAGACAGAACATGTTACTTTCCTTGTTAACACTACATAAAAAGGAAACTGGATAAATGAAATGACCGCTTCCACGCAAGAAGAGAGTCATTCCTACTACAGGGGGCCGAGCAAAAACGAAAGGGAAAAGGATACGTAAGACATAATTCACAACCGGAAAGGCCTAAAGCCATGGAATCAGTCAACCTTGGCAAGGAGTCTAAGGGCTCCCGTCTGGGGAAAAAAAAAAGGATCCAGAATAAAAGGAAGGTTTGTCAGGGGTTCCAAAGAATCAAACCCAAAAGAGAAGGAAAAGAAGATTTCAAAGACAAACGGGCGTCACGGGGTAACGGGCGGCCAACGGATTTCCCGCTTTAGCATTAGACACAAGGGGAAAGGGTTACCTTCGGGAGGCACGTACTCCTCGCGGTCCTTCTGTAGGAATTCAAGCGGAAGAAGCTGATGAGGTGAGCTCGGCAGCTTAAAAATAGCCGCATGGAGAGAGCGGGCATTTCCTTCATCACTTAAAAGAAATAGGAGAAAACTACCAAGCGGGATGAGGCGGCCATTATGACGTTGTGTCAAACTGGGAACCGGTCCACCATGCCGGCGAAAAACTGTGGGGGAGAACGAGGGGGATCAACTGGAAGCTCGCTAGAGGAAAAAGAGGAGAGGGCATGGGATTCTATATTAGACTTCTCTTCCCTGGATCGGCAGTCAAACCGCGGCGATAATGCGCTCGGGTTGTCCGACTCTAAACGGAAACGGGGTCCAAAGGAAAACCATAAAGAAAGACCGGGTCGGGAACGCAATCCGCACCTTGACCCAGCCATCATCAAAAGATCGTCTAGTGACTTTGTCTTGGAGGTGACGCAAAAAAGCGGTACAACTCGAATGGGGGATGGAACGGTACGATTGCGTGCCCGTTGGAAAGGATAAAAAAAAAAAAAAAAAGGTTGAGCGGGCAACAAAGAGGGAAGACCGCTTGGGGGAAGGGGGGGGCCCCGGAGGAAAGGGGGGGTGCACGCCAGGAGTTGGGATTGCTTATTCCTGGGGGGTATGGCAGCATCTCTGAGAAACCACTGGCGATGCAACTTGGGGGAGAATCTCCGATAGCTTAAGAAACCCGTCGATGGCGCTGAACGGGGCCTTGGTTGGGGCGGGTCTCGGGGGGGGGAAAAGGGCGAACGCGCGGAGTCAACAGGTGGGTGTCTTGGGCTTTGGGGGTTGGTTTAGGAAGCGCGAGAACGGCCTCCATCCTTCGAAGTCCAACTTAAAAATTGATCGCACTGTTAATTCAAGGTAATCTTTCTAACAAGGGACAGAATAATCGCGGACCAGGATCGCTGCTATGAGGGGTGCATCTCAAAGGATAAGACGCCATGCGAGTAGTCCGGGAGAGACACCTGCAATTGATATCTTCCATCGGGACGAAGGGACGGGCAATTACGGAGAAGGCGTTTTCGTGAGGAATCGAGGAAAGGTATGGTTCAAAGACGGGAAAGGAATCTTGTGCCTGGGGGGAAGGGGGGAAGGGAAGGGAAGAGGAAGCGAAATTAAACATACTTGGGTAATCAACCTGCGACTAGGGGGGCGTTGGCGTACCCTAGGGCGATCATTCCGCGCTGTTACAAGGAGGGAGCAGCAACTGATTCTACTAAGGAAAAGAAACGAAAAGAAAGAAGAGGTGGGACTTTCTTCATTGAAAAAAAGGGTCTGGAAATAGAAGTTGCGGGGGGAGCCGGAGGGTGTAAAGGTGCGCAGGGAAGGCCGGGTTCAAAGCCGGTTATACCTTCTAAGGAAGGGACCACGGAACTTCTCCAGCAAACAAATGCAAACCGGGGGAGTAAAAAAATGGTTGGGCGGCCATATCAAAAGGGTGAGAAGAAACGAACAACTTGAAAGTCGGACATTATCACCGTATAGAGTCGAGAATCGAAAAAACAACTTCACCGTGGTGGGGGGAAATCGAAAGGAAGGGGGTTCAAAAGCCTGACGTACTACTGATGAAGGAGCCATCGAATTATAGTGGAGGACTTGGGAGAAAAGGTTCCCTCGGACTGGGATCGGCGACTGGGGGGGAAAACGAAAAAAAAAAATCTGGCTTCGATGATTTTCGGAGGACCTAACTGCGAGTTGGTGCAATAATGAAAGGCGATACAAATTGAAAAGTCATAGTCAATCTCAAGAGTCGGGAGGGGTAATTTAACTGATAGGGAGGGGGATAAGCACCGGTCGGCCAAGCCCTTGAGCCACCGTCCGTGCTCTGAGAAAAAAGAAAGTTACTAAAAACGAAGGCGGAATTTGAAGACAGTTCTATTACTTCTCAGAAGTCTTGGGAAGAAAACCTCTCATGACGGGGAAAGGGGGGGAAGATGCGTTTTCGAACTCAGGGGAAAAAAAACCATAACAGGATAACGATGGTGGACCGAGGGAGCGAGGGACAGGGAACATTCGTGAGTCCATCGCTCTCTATGTAATTCCCATTTTCGAGGAAAAGTGGGCAAAAGTCGACGTGGGTGAATGGCGACAAGTCGGTGGCGCTTTAAGTTGACTAATTCCGGTGGAGGGGCAAAAAAAAAAAAGAGTTGCTTGTGAAAAATCGAATGAGCAGGAGTCATGCTAGAGAGAAGGACTGACTTTTGCTTGAGGCAGCAAACAGGAGGAAAAATGAAGCGAGAGGAAGACGGGCCGAGGGAAAAAGCAAGGAAAAGTATAGACGAATGCTTGAACGCCCGTTGGTCAGGGGAGGAAAAAAAAAGTCACATAAGGGGAATTTCCGGCAATTCGAAGGGATTAAGGGGAACCCAACGCAGGAGGGATAAGGGGGGGGGGGGCGCGCCATCTTCAAGGAAACGTGGAAAGTCCTTGGGTGGGATAGGCTTTGGTAGAGAAAATTCAGCCGGTTGAACAAAGTCTCATCAACCAACAAGGAAATAAGAGAGTGCCTACAAACAGGGAGTAGGGGCACGCAAACCACCCGAAGAAGTGAGGAAAACCAAAGGGACGTGAAAGGTAGAAGCGTTGCAGCAGCCTGAAAGTTTAGAAATTGAGGTAAAAGCATTTTGGGGTCCTAAAATGCCCATTTGAACGGCCCTCATCAGCGGGAAGAAAGAACGTCTCTGGAAGCTTTTTGCGCTTCGTCAGAGAGAGGAGGCGGCAGGACTAGGGAAAAGGGGCAATTAAAACCTATCCCAAAATCCGGAAGGGAGGGGGGATCATTGGGATTGGTGGGGGGGGAGGAGGAAAATGGAAAACGTCCAGGGAGAAAATAAAGCTCGTGAAAAACCTAAAGAAAAGGAAAGGAGACGGGATCCAAAAACATCCCCAAAAATCACTAGAGAACAAAAAGAAATAGCCATCTGTGGCGGAAACGAAGGAGGAAAAACATCCAGTGGGGGCAATTCCAACGTATAAAGCGAGGAAGAACTAAAGGGCTGACGGGAAACTACTCAATAGAGGGCTTGAGAAGATAAAAAAAAAAAAACATGCGCGGTTTGATGGCCAATAAGGCAAAAAGCGCAAAAATCAACTTCAAAAAAACCACCCGCTATGCCTTACCGGAGGGAAAAAGGACTTTCAGCTAAGAGACGCGAAAGTCTTGGGGAAGAAGGCGAGAAAACAGCCGATAACCCGTTTGTACCTTAAACAGCAGGAACATAAGACTCGCGCAGGAGTGAGCAAGCAACTACAGCGATTGCGGACCAAGACATTGGGGGGACCCATCATCGAATGCCAGGCTTCAAGAAAAAAATCTCCGCACCAGAGGTGGGGGGTCCTCGTTTCCAGAAGGATAAGATGGCACGTGTTTCCTCTGCGACTTTCAGGAACCGAACTTGCCAAACCAGGTGGCAGAGAGGGGGGATCTAGCTAGCGCAGCCTTTCATGGGAGAGGCTCCGCGTATGGGTCGCACTGGGAAAAAAAGATAAAATCTCGCCCAACTGCCAATGGGGGGGGGAAGATGGCTAATGCCTCGGGTAAGATAAAAGGGACACAACAGTCATATCAGTCGAAACAAAAGGGACAAAAACATGAGCACCTCCACAGTCGCAAACAAAACAGCGATACTCAGATTCCACTCCTCCTAATAGGGGGAGAAAAGAAAAAGTCGGTTTCGGGGGGGGAGTAAGTTCTGCGGTAGGACTTGTTCGTCACAATAAAAAAGGAAAAACGCGACGGAAGATCGAAGAGGAAGAACGCAGAACGGAGATAAAAGGAGCAGCTAAAAGGTCGTTACGACTCTCTCCCCAAGTACACGGACGGCGAAACTTAAACACCAACGCCAGAGGAAAAATTGCCGATCCACTTCACCTAGGAGGATGACTCACCGAAAAAGCCGACGTAAAAGTTGACGACCTCGCACCAGAGGGTGAAGATGCTGGGGAAGATCAGTTAGGAAAAGGTGGAGGCCTATCGCAAGAATCTGAAATGGGCCTCCGGGCAGGAAAAAAAGAAAAGACTGGCCTCGGGGAACATAAAGTGAAAAAAAGAAGTACCAAGGCCGGCTCCCGGAAGAAAGGGGAAAAGATGGCGGATTCCAAAAAGGATGGCGACGGATCCGAAAAGGATAACTCTCCAGAAAAATCAAAAGAACATCACCGGACTGTCTCAACCGCGCTGTGGAAGAAGTTCGTTCCAAAAACAAACAACAAGGAAAAACGACAGAGAAAAGGAAGGACGGGGAGAGTCCGAATGTCGAAGAAGAAAAAAGCATGCCCCTAGGGTCACGGGGAGAAAATCTAGAAAGACCACCAAGGAAGACTCCATCACAAAAAAGGAAACATGGAATCACCTTTAAGGAATTGGACCCAAAACAGGAGCCAGGGTGACAACGCATCGATGCACCTCATAAACAAGACAAAAGGGAAAAACCGCGCGAAATTCCGCCATCTGACCAAAGGCCTGCAGAAAGGTTGAACAAAAACACAAAAGCAAATAAAGGGCTCACATCAAAGCAAGCACAGAGGAAGAATTTCTCGCAAAGCGGAAGGGCACTGTCAAAAGGGGTCCGCGTCTTTTGGGGCAAAACTTAAAGTCCTCGTGGGACGTAGTGGTCCATTGTCAAGCAGGAAGAAAACATCGTCATTAATCGCCGATTCTCAGCACCGCAATGTCCAGTCCTCGAGGCTCGGGTCTCAGGCCGAGCTCGTCGACCTGAGGGTCAGAGAGGAAGCGAGATGGAAGGAACCACCCGATCAAAAGGACACAGAAAAGCCCGGTCAAGGGCGCCGTCACCACCCAAACCACAAACCCACAACCCCACCCACAACAGCACCACCACACCCAAAAACCCCCACCCCCTCGCAGAAAGGTTTTCCTTATCTCTCGCCAAAAAAGTCTGAAAAACACTGGGCAAAACCGCCTCAGAACCCGAGGGGGGGGACACGGGATGCAAGAACGCACATTCTGGTGCGGGACGGAAAGGAACAAATCCAATCGACCAGAGAGAAAAAAAGAGAAAAAGACTAACGGCACCAATCCGAAGAAGCGCAGCGCCTGACTTTCCTCAAGGAGACCGATAAGGGAAGAATGCCGATAAAGTAAAACCTGGGAAAGCAGGGGGGAGACTAGAAAGCGGACACATTCACGAGGCGAACAGTTAATAACCGTTAAACCGCAAGTTTTGGTGAAAGAAACTCAATAGAAAAAAAAAGAGAGGAACAGATAGAAAGGGAAACCAAAAAAGACAAGGTTATAGGACGCCATGCGTGTACAACGATTTATCCTTCTCCACAGAAGTATGGGAATTCTGACGCATCTTCCGCAACTCGTTGGCACGTAAGTTTAGAGTCCCCATCTGAGGCCCTTCTGAAGGCGGCTCTGCGGCTTGCCGTCATCTCCGAGGGAGGAGGGGACATTATAAACAGCAACTTTAGAGTAGTGCTCTGCCCTTACATCGGGGGAATATGCGTCCCAGAGACGTGAATAGCCGACGAGGGAAAAAAAAGGTGAAGAGACGTTACGCTTCTTGTGACGGGACGGGAGCGGACGGCGTATATGAAACGAAGTCGTCTCGAGGGGCTGGATCCGAGAGTAGACGGACCGGCCCTGTTGAGCCGGACGAAGCTCTCATAATGCGTCTCTTGGGATGAAAGAGACAGTTGTCCAAAGGAGACTCATGAGGAATTTATTGTCGCCCAAGAAATGACGGACCCAGGCTAATCTGCGCAAGCTACGCGAGGTGCTGGGTCGGAGGGGAATCACAAGGATAGGGTAAAACCTCCTGAAAGGAAGGGTAGGCGAGGTGGCGTGAAATGGACGCCGAGGAAGTCGGTAGAACTGAGGAAAATTTTAAGGGAAGGCAAGAGGCTGAGGGCCTACAAGAGGGAAGTGTTCCCAGGCAAGGGAACTTGGGAGAACACAGAAAAGGGATTAGGCATTTGTTTTTCAAGCCTCGCTTTGAAAAAGGGGGCGCAGTCCCTTGGGGGGGACTATCGAAAAATCGAAGCAAAAAATTTAAGAGGGAGGAATAGGTAAGAGACATAGCTTGTTTGCCGGTGCTAGAAAAGAACGCAAGGTGAGACAGCCGTTGGTACCTTTGTAATGGGGGGTGAGACTCGGGAAGGGCGTCGAGGAAAGATCTCATCCTGACCTAAGAGAAGACTGGCACCATACAGTTAAAGCGCGAGGGGGGTCAGAATTTAATAGTGCAACCGTGAAGAATCGCGGAAAAGAATCTCTTTTCTTATTCTTTGAAGCTAAAAAGGAGGAGTGAAGAAGGGACGTGCGATAGCCAGAAAGGATCCACAGGCTCTTCGATATTACAAGCCAGGGGGGAGGAAGGGAAGAGTCAAATTAACGGGAGCCTGAGGGGGATGGGGGGGGAGAGGGAGGAGGGGAAGAATTCGGCAAGAAAGCGGGGCCTTTGTTGAAGGGGGGTCGCCGGTCCTTGACGTCTGGGAGCAAAACAAGGGACAGATTGGAAGAATCTCCTTCCATCGAGGGGAGTGATTCGAAGATTTCGAGTCAGACGAGAGGTTAGGGGCTATGGAAGTACTCCACGTCCTGTAGCGAGTGAAAAAAAGAATTTCCGACGCAATGGGGGGTTTCGAGAGGAGAACGTGAAGGAACACTTGGGGGGGGGGGGGGGGGGGGGGGGGGGGGGGGGGGGGGGGGGGGGGGGGGGGGGGGGGGGGGGGGGGGGGGGGGGGGGGGGGGGGGGGGGGGGGGGGGGGGGGGGGGGGGGGGGGGGGGGGGGGGGGAGGGGGGGGGGGGGGGGGGGGGGGGGGGGGGGGGGGGGGGGGGGGGGGGGGGGGGGGGGGGGGGGGGGGGGGGGGGGGGGGGGGGGGGGGGGGGGGGGGGGGGGGGGGGGTGGGGGGGGGGGGGGGGGGGGGGGGGTGGGGGGGGGGGGGGGGGGGGGGGGGGGGGGGGGGGGGGGGGGGGGGGGGGGGGGGGGGGGGGGGGGGGGGGGGGGGGGGGGGGGGGGGGGGGGGGGTGGGGGGGGAGGGGGGGGGGGGGGGGGGGGGGGGGGGGGGGGGGGGGGGGGGGAGGGGGGGGGGGGGGGGGGGGGGGGGGGGGGGGGGGGGGGGGGGGGGGGGGGGGGGGGGGGGGAGGGGGGGGGGGGGGGGAGGGGGGGAGGGGGGGGGGGGGGGGGGGGGGGGGGGAGTGGGGGGGGGGGGGGGGGGGGGGGGGGGGGGGGGGGGCGGGGGGTGGGGGGTGTGGTGGGGGGGGGGGGGGGGGGGGGGTGGGGGGGGGGGGGATGGAAACTTGGTGACTCCAGAGTGAAAGTTTGTCGCCTGGGGCCACTCTTAGGGTTCCGGAAACTGCGCGGCGATTCTCCAGGGGGGGGGGAGGACTAAAACTCAACCATGGAGGACTTAGAAGATGGCGGCCAAAAGGGGGACTCAGAGAAGCCTCTGAGTATTCGTCAAGGGAAACACCGTAAAAGGGTGCAAAAAAAAAGATCGATACACGCGCCCTGACAAAAAAAAAAAAAAAAACCTTGGAAATCAGGAAAAAGGGAGTGAATACGTCAGCCCACGAGGAAAAGGTGGCCAATCGGGGGGAAGTCCTTGGCGGGGAGGGGGGAAGCTACCAACGATGGCGGTCGCGTATACATACTCACGACTTCTATGGAAGGGGGGCTCGATAAAAGGCCGTAAGTGGGTGCCGCATCTCGGATCGTTAAGGTCACGGAAATGAAAAAAACGGAGGATGAGGAGGGCGGGGTATTAACCGGACGGGAAAGGGTGGGGGGGAACGCAGAAGGGCCAAGTCCCTTTAGAGAAAGGGAGAAAGATAAGTTACTAAGCACCAGGGAAGACTTCGTCGTAAATTGAGAGGGGGGGATTGGAAAGGGTGGGGGGGGGGGGGGGGGGGGGGGGGTGGGGGGGGGGGGGGGGGGGGTGGGGGGGGGGGGGGTGGGGGGGGGGGAGGGAAAATGCCTTCTCCGTCCTTCTTGGACCTCCAAAAAAAACACACCGCGCCTGACCGAAAAGGGGCGGATCGGTTCTTTTTCGGCCCCCGCAAAAAAAAAGCAAAGAAACGTAAGGGGAAATTGGGACCAGAGTTGTAAAGGAGCCCGATGTCCTTGCAGGGAGGCAAAAAACTCATTGGTGGCGCCCCAGATGTGATGCAAAGTGTCGGATCGCCATGGTGGAGCGCTTTGGAAGGAAAAGTACTTTGAAAAGGAAAATGAGGACAGACTTGGTAACTGTTCGCTCGGAATAGCAAGGGACTAAATGAAGAGAAAGGGGCGACTTGGGGGAAGGAGGTAAGCACCAGTTCTTCAAAAGATCGAAAAGAATAAGGGGTCACGACGAAGCGCAAAGGAATCGTAATAGACAGATAAAATGGAAGAAGGGAGAGCAGGAAAATCAAGTGAATTGGTGAAGTAATAATTGCAGAGGAAGCGCACCCCTTTCAAAACGAAATGACTGGCGATACAAATCTTCACGGGCCTTGGGCGGAAAGAAATGTTGGCGAGGAGCGGTGTGTTGGCGTTCGGTTAAGGAAGGGA
>Ga0179593_1758529_pt1 | contig 16160 bp, 20 predicted proteins | sample CZODoug2_1_08_16_FD_185931 | JGI IMG/M metagenome (GOLD analysis project Ga0179593, IMG submission 185931) | Vadose zone soil fungal communities from Angelo Coast Range Reserve, California, USA - CZODoug2_1_08_16fungal (PacBio error correction) | ecosystem: Environmental > Terrestrial > Soil >...
AAACGCCCATCGATCTAAAGGGAGGGGTGACATTGCAAAGCAATTGGCCCTCTTAATTCTAAAGAAGGTGGGTTTGAAAGAAATCAGAGGGGGGCGAGTAACGTAGCGAGTTGCCTTGAGAGCACCTTAAGAAGGAAAAAAGGACCATAAGCCGCGCTGCAGTGCCGGACACGCCTTGTAAGTTGACGTTCGAACCAGGATTCGACCAGGCACGAAGAGATGAGAGAAAAAAGGGCGGCGCGGGACCTACAATTGCGCCAAGCACGCAAAGGGAAAACCACGATCGAACACCGCAAACCGCCAACCGAAAACAAGGCGGGGGGGGGAGGAAAAGAAAGGGTCATAAAGGTCCAAAGAGCTCACGCAATCTTATGGGGCTCCGTCCCTCTGGAATGTCGGTATGCAAGTCAAAAAAATCAAGTCTCGTCCGCATCTCCATCGATTGGGAGTAATTGGGGGGGGAAGAGTTCAGGTTGGGGCTTTTTCGTTGACAGGGGAAAGGCCAGGGAAACCTGCAGGGGAGGACGGAAAATAGTTCATCCCGTCGGAAGTTTCTAAGAAAGTCCTGTGAACCGGCCGGTGTCATCTCAACTTCCTGCAGGCGGTAAACTGAAGAAGTCTAAGGGCTCGGGTTGAAAAAAGAGAAAGGGTATGGAGGGATTATTGATAGAACCGAAAGGGGCCTGTTGCTGAACGCATGTGGGAGAAGACCTCACTCCAAAAAATGCAAGGCACAAGACTCCGGGGAGAACCGGAGCGTGGGGCGAGGGGGGGTGAGGCGTCGGCAAGGTCCTACGCTTCTGAGGGGCAGACAGACCCTCAAAGGAGGACCGTGGGACAACCTCAACGGGCGTCGCAGTGAACGTACCAGGTTAGAGGGAAGATCGCCTGATCGGGGCCGTTTGTGCTGGCGTAGCCTCCGCCAAAGGGGTCCAGAGAGTCAAGAGGAAGGCATGACGCGCAGGTACGCGCGAGGGGGCAGGGAAAAGGGGCTGGACCGCCATGGAGGGTCCGGGTTCGCCTCGACCGGTACTCAGGATGCAGCTACGGATCTTGAGGAAAAAAGCCGATTCCGAGTGAGGAGAAGAGTTGTTCAAGACGGCGGCGTGCCCGGGAGAGGGGGGGGGACCAAAGATCTCTGCTGTGGTGACAGGGGGGAGGGTAGCAGGTCAGACCGTCGCTTTTAGAACTGTCCGCAGGCATTGTGCGGTCTGCTTCACCAGGGAAGGGGGCTCTCTGGCGTGAAAACGCAAAGACCGGCCCTCGCGGTCGTCTGCTTTCAGGTTGGCCGGGAGGGGGATGGAACCGGGGAGCCAGCTACGAAACATAATTGAGGACCGTGGAAGGCAGTGACCCAGCGCGTGTGTCAAGTGCGCAGTCGCGGCTCAGCTTTTAACCAAGGGAAAGGGAAGGAAGTGACGGGGAAGCAACCCCGAGGGGCCTAGGGGGGGTTCAGGATCGCGGCGTCGAGGGAACCTTTCCCTTAGCGCTCGTAAAAAGGTCAAGCGCTGGGTTGAAAAAAAAAAATTCGGGGGTCGCGGCCCGTGAACGCAAAGAGGGAAAGAGCGTGAGGGGGAGAAAAGCATATCCCGAGTTAAAAACCCACCCCAACCAAAGAAAAAGGAAAAACCCGAGGCAAAACTTTATGGCTGCGCGAGGAGCAAGAACGCAGAAAGGAGGTTACAAGAGCTTCCAGATCCCTGCCCCGCATTGAACTTGAAAAATAGTCCGGAGAAAGAAAAACTGTTTAGGATCCGAATCTCCCTGAAAGGGACGCAAAGCGTTTTCTCGGTCCCCCGCGGCGTTCAAACATAAGGGGCTCCTGGGAACAGGAGTGCCTGAGTTATATTGCATACGGGGGGGAATAAAAGAGATGAAAAGAACTCTTCCACATCCCGGCATCCTGGAGTGGAAAGGAGGTTGTCAGCACGTCAGGCATCCCTTCGAGCGGGAGCTGGTCTTGAGTACGTCGGCAGCAGTTGCCAAGGAAAACGTTTGTCCGACGAGGTTGGAAGGGTAAGCAAGAAAGGTCGACTACAACCACCAACGGATTATGAAAGATTATGCGGCGGAAAAGGCTGTTAAGGGGGTAAGAAGAAGTGGAGAGTCCAGAAGCTCTGGGGAAAAGCCGATGCCGCATTTCCTCTCCGCCGCTGCGCTGCGGGCTACTAAAAGATCCGGGGGCCTGCGGTCGTGGTGCATCGGGGCCGTGAAAAAAAGAACTAACGCATGGCACCTGGGGGGATATTGCCCTAACCTCGTAAAGTGTCTTGTCTCGGAAAGGAAGTGCCTCAAACGAGGAGAAAGAACCCGACACGCGGTAGTCGGCCAAGACGCGGGAGATGCCGAAACACCGCCTCGTCAGGAAGAGGTGTCAAAGTTCCATGGCGGGCAACCGCGGGCTTGGACAGGGCATGGAAGGGAACAGGTAGGAAAAGTAAAATGGCTCCTCTGGGCGGAGGAGGGGCGAGAGCCGAAGAAGAAGAAGAGAGGACCTAGGCGGACCGGCTGGGACAGCCACGCCGCGACGCAGGCAGCAGAATCATGCGATTCCATGAAAAAAAAGACCGTAAGGGAGGGAAAAGAAAGGGTATCAGACGAAAGCAGGAGATCACGCAGTAGAGCACTAAGAGGAGGGGGGAATATCTCTTTTCCTTCGGAATTCTTTTTAACCGAGTCTCTGACGCCCGATCGGAGGCGGGGGGAAACCTCCACTTCCCGGACAGCGGCACGGAGGAATCGAAAGGCAGGCGGTTCAAAAGCACTCCTGCAACCGGGCAACGACCCACTCATTTGGCAAAAAAAAGGAGGGACGAAAAGACAGCGCTGAACCTCGGCCTCTGTAACGAACGCCAGACCAAACTCGGAACCTGAGAATTTCCTTAAAGAGCCGGAGGAAGAATCGCCGTCATCAAGCCTCGAGACACTCTCAGAAGGAACGTAAAAGGGGAAGAAACATAGCCGACATCACTGCGCGGACAGCGTCAGGCGGCGAAGAGCTAGGCCTTGCCTGGACCTGACTAGCTAACCGACCGGGAAAAAACCAGCCAGAGGCAAACAAAGGGGGGCGCTCCGTGTCCTGCAAGGGCGGAAGCAGGACCAGAGGGCGATCGCCGCCATCAGAAAAAGGGCCATCCCGATCAGGAAATCTTAATCTCCGACCGGGGTTGAGGCACGGCGTGACTCCCCTTCAGACTGGTGGGAGAGAATTGAGAAGGGGAAGGCCCTCGCAGAAGAGGATTCCCTCCTTTCAGCCCTGTCCGTTCTAAAAAAAAAAACGAGGTATACCCGGAGAAGGAACGGCCGCCATCGCGTGCTGGAAGAGCTGTTAACAGCTGGAGAAAAAAAACGGAGCAAGCCATCAATCGCGGAACCGCTACCGGAGAAACAGAGAGGGAGGAACCTGTAGAGACCTTCTCAGCCGCAAGCATGCCGTGCAGAAGAAAAAAAAAGGTTCAAGACCGGAGGCCTCTCAACCTAGCGGCTGACAGAAAAGGGGTTAAACTGCTCCTATCGAAATACGTCAATACTGCATCCTACTTCAGTCACGAACGACCAAAGAAGCCCAAAGCGGGACCTCAAAGATAGAGCTAAGGGGCGGTAACGACATTAGGCCTCGACATGACTTGACATACCTCATACCGCATTGCACATGGCAAGCACTGTTACAAGGGAAATGCATGGCTTAGCCGGAAGGCGCAGGCGGTGGAGGGCCAGGGAGATGGTCATCTCAGAGGTCTCAGCCGCTTGGTGAGAGGTGCCAAGAAGTGAGTAAGATGAACGATGTGGTAATCAGGGAAGAAATAGGTCCAGGCGTACAAGGGAACTGTCATCTGCGGGCGGGGGACAGCATGACCTTCCGCGGTGGGGCCTGGAAAAGAGGAGCAACGCGCCGGAAGCGTTTAGGTGTCGTAAGGGCAATATAAAGGAAAAAAAAAGACAGGACTGACCTCGTGGGAGTCTACCCGCCCTTGGGGCCTGGTGGCTTTATACAAAGGGGAAAGGAAGAAGTACCACAAATTCGCAAAGAGGGAAGGTGACAGGTGCAAGGAGGAAGAGAGGGTGCCCGCGGACGACACGTCCCTGAGAGAATTTCCCGGGATAATCGAAGCGCACATTAAGAAGGAAAAGAAAAACAAGGGGGGCGATGCCATTTTCCGCAGAGAGGGCCGCAGAGAAAGTTCGAGGATTCGACCAAAGGGAAAGACATCTTATATCAGCACCCGGACGGGATTCATAAAAGGGCAGAAATCGCATCGGAGGAAACACTGATTCCTCCACCCCAATCCGAACACAGGCGAAACCGAAATCAAGGGGAAAATCAAATGCAGTTCTACTAGCTTAGTCTCCAGGGTGGTAGGGAGGAGGTTAGGGGGATCAGTCTAGGCCATCATGCGCGATAGAGGGGAGAAAAGAGATAGGGGGTCCCGCCAGTGGGGAGTGTTCCGTTTGGTGCAAAAGTGGGGGGGGGGATTGGTACAGGAAGTAAACCAGGTAAAAGGTTGAATAGGCGGAGCCTCATCCTCCAGGTCACCCGGGCTTTGACAAGAGTTCAGAGGGGGAAGCGAAGGGGAAAAAGGCAGGTCAATAGCCACAACGAGAAAGAAGAGGGGGACAAGGTCCTCCTGGGTCATTTTCCGCTCAAACGTGTACGCGGTAGGCATCGAAGGGCGAAGAGGGGGCTCCGACATTTGGGGTAAGCCTAACGCCTGCCACGTAAAACGTCAGAAGCCAGCTCAAAAACCGTGCCGAAAAGGTCTCGTAAGAACGAGGGAGGCGCAGAAGCAGGAGGGGGAATGACGTGGGAAGTGGCTAAAGATCACCGCGCCGGGTCGGGCCAATGAAAAGGGAAAAAGGTATGAGAGATAAGAGGGATGGGGGGGGGATGGCGGGAGAGATCTCCCTCAAGGGGCCGACTTCAGCGTCCAACTGAAAGGACCTTAAGAAAAAGGAAGAAGAGGAGCGGAAAGGGCCATGGAAAGGAATTAGGAAGGGACTGTGTCGCCTCGAGGAAAACTCCCGTAAAAGGCATCAAAATAAGATTGTACGAAAGTAACGCCTCGGGAAACAGTAGAAGAGAGGGGTTGTAGTCAAGACGGGATTTGACGGGAGGGGCAGGGCAATCAGTCGCGGCTGACTGACGGGGAGCAAGAATCTCGCGCCCGGGGTTGCCGGAAACCGTAGCCAAAGCAGGAAACTATTTGGGAGGCCCTCGTCAAGGGGGAGGGAGAGATGGCTGTCGATGGAGGGCATCGGGGAAAAGACCGGTTTGGGACGTCGTTCTCGAACCGCACGAAGAAGCTAAGTGAGGAGAAGGATGCGTTTCTCGGGGGGAGGGAGACTGGAAAAGAATGAGCTACAGTCGTCTAGGTAGGGGACCCCTCCACGAATTAAAAGGACCGCTAAGAATATTTTCGAAGAAAGATGGGGAGGTTGGGGAATCGTGAGGTCGGATGACAAAAATCTAAAAGAGAGCTGGGGCGGTGCCAGGAGAGAACCGTCATTGATCCTTCACCTGTAGTAGAGGAATTCAGCTTCCGCAATCGAAAAGAAAGAGTTACCACCCGTCGCCCCAGAACCTTTCTCGGGCAGCTCCCCCCGAGGAAAATCAAAAAGGGTTCAGGGAGCCCACCGCTGCGGTACAAAAATCTCAGACCGAGTGGACCCTCCATTAAGGAACTTGTCCAATAGCGCCAAACGGAGGTGTTTCTAAGGCACTGGAAGACTACCATGGAAGGTCAAAAAAGGGGGTACCTCAGGGATGACATTCATTTCCTCCGCTTCTACGTGTAGGTCAAAGGAGAACACTGCAGGAGTTGAGGCATAGAGGGGGGGACGTGTCAGAAAAGATTCAGGGTCGACAGGAGCTGCACAGCCAGACCGAGAGACTGGAGGAACCCTGGGTTGCAAATCGGAACATTGCATCGCAGAATGGCTGATTAGAAGAAACTCAGGACCCAAGAGGGGCAAAGCCGTTCCACTAACGTGGGGAGGGTTATAAAAAGCATCTAAAAAACACCTGAGGAGGAGGACAAGGAAAAAGATCGCCTATCCACGCCTGTCATGAAGGGAAAAAGTGAAAAAGGAAGAAATGCTTCGAAATAGAAGGCCGAGTGCCAATCGCAAGGCTCAAAAGGGAAAGGGGGAAAGCCGGGGCCACTCCAGCGTCTTCTTTTCATCGATGACGCAGACTAGAAACACGACCCAATCACAATACATAACGCTCTGCCTGCAGAAAGTTCAAAGAACGCTCGACGCCGACGTCCGGAATCAAACACGAGGGACCAGAACGGGGGAAGGAAGACCAGATAGGCAGGGCGCTGGGACAAGTGTCACGGTAAAAAAGCTGGAAACGCCGGCTTGAGGCCAGCGCCCAGCCCCGGGAGCAAAGACCGGGGCTCCAGGGGCGGCGGGGCGCAGAAAGGCGGTGGTAGGTGAGGGGAAAGAGGAAATGAGGCGGACCGAAGTTCCGGAAAGGAGGACCGGAAAAGAGAGCAAATGAACCGCCTCGGCATCGAATTAAAATCCTTTTCTATAGTACGGGACGTGGGGCAGATAGGAGATCGAAAAGACAGTCGGGTCTACTTCGGGGAGGAGAACCTGGTCCTTCGGGCCGGCGGGTACCGAAACCGCGCGCCGCATACGCAGGGTGGGGCTCCGAACGCAGCGCCAAACGGAGAAAGGCAAGGAGTAGAGCTGAGGCGGGTAGACACTCCTCAACCAACTAACAAAGAAAAGACGCGGTCATTAGAAAAAAAGTCATAGCACTCCTAGAAGCGAAAAAAAAAGATCAAGAACTGCTTTCCCGTTTCAAAAACCGGTCTACTGGGGAACTGGACTAGTAAGCAAATACAGACGCTTCAGCTAAAAGAGAAAAGGGCCGCACAGCGGAAAAAAAGGGCCGGGATAACCTACCAGCTACTTTGCGTCCTGTATTGGGGGTAGACTTCTCAATGACGAGTCGGTACCTTGGCAGACGCACCAAACGGCCTTCAAGGCTCGCACACAGGGAACTACAATTGGGCCGAAAATTGATAAGGCGCGATGGGAGATCTGTCCAGGTATTCGGGGACACGAGGAGGAGAAGAATACCCACAATGAAAAGCCGAGACGATCTTCCCAGGACCTTTTTCTTCGCCCGGCTCAAAAGACGCCTGAGAAGACGGAAAAAGGAAATTCCGGCGCGGTCGCAGGACCCCTCGCGACATGAGGGCTACGGGGGTCCCCCGGATGCGCTAGATACCGGAAAGCCAGGGCGAAGAAAGAAAATCGCCATCGCTGAGGACGCACAGGCGCGGCGCCCTGGACTACCTACCAGGCGGCCTACCGCGAACAGTGAAAACCCCGAAAAGAGAGGCCGCTGCGTCTCAGCCGCCCGAAACCTTTTCGATGGGCACGGAGTTTCAAACGCCCCACAAAAAAACAAAAAACAAAAAAAAACAAAACAAACAAAACCCGGGGAAGGGGCAAAAAGAGCGGAAACAGCGACCGCCCTAAACCGGTCGACGGGAGTGAATTAGAAAATGAAAAACATGCATAAGATTTCCGAAGGGGGGGGCAAGAAAGAAAACCTAATCGTTGCCAAAAAAGAGGAGGGTAAAGAAAAAAAAAATGCCGCACCCTAGCGGTAGCCTTCTATTCGAGCATGCTGGAAGGAGAAAGTTACAGGGACAGACCCAGAGCAAGAAAAGGCGGGGAGTATCCTCAGGGGAGGACCTGAAAATTGGATACCTCCGGCCGCTCCGTCGTGTCGGTGTGTGGCTGGTCGTAATATTGGGAGAACTTGCGGAGGGGGTCATTAGTTGGCGGGGGGAGAAAAAGAGCAAGGACCCGATGACGGGAAACTGGGAATACACCATTTTTCGACCTTCGACGGCGGAGGGGCACATGCGTAATGGGAGGGAACAGGGGGCGGTGACAGTCTCAGAAAAAAATCGATGAAAAAAAAGCAGAAGTACACGAAGGGCAACAGAGCTCTCCTTCAGCGGGCCAAAAACGCGTGGGACATTCCCCTGACCGGATATAGAAAAAAACTGGACTTTGAAAAAAAAAAAAAACGGAGGGAAGGAAAGAGTAAAGGAAAAGGGTTCAAAAAAAAAGGAGTCAGGGGGACGATCATTTTTCAAATCAGGCTCTCTATTTGGTTGGAAGTCGTTACGACACGAAAAAAGGTCCGTGAACGATTTGCCGGGAGAGTAAAAAGAAGCAAGGAGAAAGGGGCGTCCCGCCGGACTTCCTTTCCGGTCCGATGGAAGATGACGGTAAATGGTTAACCCGATACAGGGAAAAAAAGAGGAAACAGTCTGTGCGGCGGATGGGAAAAAGGGGGAAAAAACAGGGGGGGCTCACGTCGGAGTGACCACGATAAGCCAGCCCCGACTAAGCCAAACGTGCGGCAGGTCTCAGGCTTATCCATTTTCATCATACTAAACTGGACTAATAAAAGGTATCGGGACTAGAAAAGGGAGAGGGGGGGGTAGATGTACATTTGTCGAGGCAAAAAGGAAAAGGGAATGAAAGGTCTGGCAGGAACATCTAGAAGGGGCATAGTCCCTCCAAGTGGAATTTTGGGGAAATTGGGGGCGGTTTGGAGGGGGTTTTTTACGTTAATTATACCATGGTGGTCCAGGGCTGATGAGGCCAGTGAACCATCACCATGGGCCGCTCATTGGGGGAGGGAAGAGGGAGCGTGTGGAGCCCGGGAAGGACCGTAAAACAATCGCAAGGGCCTGCCGGGCGAAGTTATAAATCATCAAAAGACTAATGGGCTCGTTAAACTCGAGAAAAAGGGGGCTGAGTAGGCCGCGCTGATGGGTATAGTCATCCCAGATCGGGCGGGTGCCCCTCAGGGGGCACGCCTAAAAGAAAGCAGCGATGGGCGGCGTCATCCTGCAAAAAAAAAAAAGACCCAAACTGGCTCGTATAGGAAATGCGCCGAGTTTGGACGGGGGCGTAGGCCAGACGCAAGGGAGGGGGGGGCAGACTAACGCGTCAGGACCTGAAAGCAACGGCGACCTGTGTGCGGACGAAGAGGAGGTGCAGCCAGGGAGAGGGAGCGTAGTCGGGGCCAGGGGGAGATAAAGAGCCGGAGGTCGACTGCATGAGAACCCTATCTTCCAAGGGAAAAAAGGCCTTCCATGGAACCAGGGAATTGGGGGGGAAAGGGCTGCGCTCGGCTTGGCGGGAATCCCGGGACTCCAAGGTCGATTCGCCCAGCGCCTTCTCCTCGTAGGCTAAGTAAGAAAGGAAATGAGTAAAACGGCGGCGGGTTCAAAAGCGAAGAGGGGGCCAAAGCGCGGCGGATGATTACTGCGGTCGTCCAAGAATCCCGGAAAAAAGGGGTGCCGGAAAAAGTGGAGGGAAGGGGGAAGGGTGAGTCCTCTTCGTCAAGGAAGGAGCTTCTGGGAGGAGCGTCAGCCGGCCCAGCACTTGAGAGGTCTATTTCGGCCCTGTTTGCCGAACCCCCCGTGAAAAAAACAAGAAGCCGAGCAGATTGAAAGCGGCTCCGCTGCCGGGAGAGTGTGGGTCCGAGGGGGAAAAGCTTGTTCGTAGGCGCACTATCGGCAATCGAATCGGTTACCAAAACCGCCGCACGACGGAACAGGACAAAAGGGCGAAGATAGGTGAAATCCCGTCTAGGCAGGGGGAGGGCTGCAAAATAGCAAACGGAGGTCCAGCGCAGAAGGCCTAGGCGGGCCAGGAATAAAGATTATCCGGCGCCGGTAGCGGCAAGGGAAAATAAAGGACTGGAGGGCCTCTTCCTCCCGATTTACAAGAAAGGTGCAGAGGAAGCCCAGGGCATTCCCGGCTGCGGAAGCCAGCACGGGCGAAGGAAATCTGACCTCGGGACAAAAAAAAGGAGCAAGGATCGCAAATGCCGAGGGCGTGCGGGGGAAAAAAGCGCGTCCGAGTTGTCCGCCACCTGAGTGGGGGAAGAAGGTCCCGGGGGCTGAAGAGGTCCAAGCCGGTCTGGGGTGCGGGACATGTAAAAAAGATGGAAGGCCCATTCGGGCTTCACACGAGGCAGATGGTCAGAAAAAGATAAAGGCCACAGCCACCTTTGTGAATGAGGTTATCTCTTAATCGCGAAAAATGGCCCGGTCTGAGAGACCGTCAGTGACAAACAGAAAGCCACAAAGGGGGGAGCAGACCGAGAAGGCGGGAGCGGAAAAGAGAAAAACAAAGGGGGGGAGGGGCGGAAAAGATCGGCGATCCAAGAAATTCCTCGGCTGCTTCCCACGTGGAAACGTTCCTTAACGGGTCAAAAGAACGAGCCGGTGCCGTAAGCATGGGGGAAGGAAAGAAAACTATAAAACCACTCCAGGCGAACGGTCGGGCTTTGATCGATCGTCAAAACACTTCACCAAAGAAAAAGGGACCGAGAAAGAAAACGGCCTTCATGTCTTGTAAGAAAGCAGATGAAACTCGCCGGGCGAGGCTACAAACGCGGGGTTGGCGGGGACGGGCGGAGCACCAAGCAAAGGCGCAGGCGCTTTGGAAGTGAGAGCGGGGAACAAGATGTCACAAGCGGGCTGCCGTCGCAATCCAAATGGGGACCAGCAGCCCGTGGAGAAAGAGGGGCAAGGTCTCAGGGGAGGAGAAGGCTAGGGAGGGGTAAGAACTCATCGAGAACGGAACCGGAAAAAAAAAAAGTCCGCGAAAAAGATCATGAGGTTGGACCTTGACACGCCCTCGTAAGGACTAACTCCTGTTCTAGCAGAAGGGAACCGTGAAGTCGACGCCGGGATCGCAGCCTCTTATCAGGAGGTGTAGTCGCAACGGTACGGGGGAAAGGAAAGTTTGGACGAGAGGCCGGGGCTAAGCGCATACTGAACACGCGAGTTTTCCGAAGAAGGCCAAGCTTAAAACCGGCAGTCATAGGTCGGGGATGCTTGCAGGCTTGCGGTTCTAGCGAAACCAAAGCTCGAAACCTCAGTGCTGTCACTGCGTCGCTCTACAAACAGCCGAAGAATCGAAGAGAGACCACCTAAAAAAAGACCACGGGGTCGTCAAACCGGCTAAACGGAGGAAAAGGCTCCGAGCGCCGAACGCTTGCCCCAGAGAAAAAACGCCCTTCCTCCAAATTAACCCTACGCCTGTCTTGAAAGAAAAAAGAAAGCAGACGTCGCCGGAAAAAAAAAGTCAAAGAAAAAAGTGGGTGCCATTGGAAGGATTCCGTCGAAGGAGAAACCCGTGGCCGAGCGACGCAAAAGGAACCTGCCCTGGCCTGGGGGAAGTGAGCAGGGGGGTGGGCAGATCTGAGCTCAGGGACATCGGGCGGAAGAAAAAGAAGAAATCCAAGCCCAGAGAGAAGATCACTAAAAAGTTACTTCTCTTCACAAGGTTCGAAAAAAAAAATCCGCCGTTGACTCCGGAAAGGGGGAAAAGTGTTCGCTGCCGCGACGCAAGAGGGGAAAGGCCTACTCAAGAAAGAGGACCGCGACCCGGTTCGCCCGAATGGTTGCTCATGGGCAGGAAACCCGCAGAGGACTTGGCTTTGGGAAGTGGACCGCCGCCGGGGGAAGGAGAAGCGCAAACTACAACCGACGAACGTAGACAACCTTGCCGCTGCAGCGACAGCCGAAGCAGGCAAGTGCATGACCGGTTTCAAAAGAGAAAAAAACAAAATCGGCGCCCGGAAAGGGGCTGAAGGAGGAAAAAGGCACAAGGCAATATAAGGCAGAGCGGCATACGGCAATGGACGTCCCGGTCACGAACAACCAAGCCAAAAAGTAACTGCACCCTAAATCGGGGGGGCGTCCCCCCAGAGACTTTCTATTCGAGAAAAGGCTGGGGCAAGCGACATGGGGACTGAAACCTCAAACTAGTAAAGGATTGTGATGAGCCGCAGGGGGGGTGGTCGGTGGCGTGGGAGATCGTTTTCAGGACGAGGGCAAAAAGAGGGCGGCAGTGGAGAGCTGTTACCAAAAGGCAAGTGCTGAACTCAGGGGGGAAAAGGGGCCGGAAAAGAAACGGACAAGTCACCGCACTTCAGCGCGGCGGAGGGAACATGGAGAACGAATCACCTGGGGAGCGCCGTCAAAAGACACTGATCAGCCGTCCCGGTGTCTGTGACGCAACAGGATCAGCGGGCAAATGACGAGGTCCGAAACTAAATCTTGGTCGACCCTCCTTGGGCTGGAATGGCCTTATCTTTGAGAAAAAAAGGTGTAGAAAAGGGGAAAGCAGGCACTCAAAAAAAAAAAAGAGGGGGGAACAGGGTGCCTGCACGCGGTCATGGGGTGGAAAAGAGAACTCTATTGTGGGGGGGGGGGAAAGGTCTTTGAGAAAAAAGACCTGCTGCCGCGGGAGGGGAAAACCGTTAGCATCATCGAAGCTCGGGAAGGTGAAGGAACTGACCTACACGGAAGGGGGAGGGGTCCAGAAAAAGGGCACCCTGGAAGATGACCTTTCGACAGGGAGGAGGGAAAAACCATGCACTACGACAAGAGCCCAGCGGGAGGATAAGGGGGACAGCAAACCGAGGAGCTGGAGAGCGGCTTCGATCTTCCTCCACCATCCCTCCACAATCCACCGGAGAGGAACGGCAACCATGGGAGGAGGAACTTATATCGATCCTCTGCCACTGATGTCAAGGGGGAAGGGGGAAAGTCCAGGGGAGCGCGGTCCCATAATGAGGGCGAATCAAAGGCTCGCGCCATCGAGGGATTTTAGATTTCAAAAAAAAAGGGTAAGGGGGCAAACTGGGGGGGGTTTGTGACCCGTGGGTAACCATGGGGGGGGGAAAGTATGAGGGTGCATCAACAGCCATGTAAGCCCGGTAGTCCAGGCGGAGTGAGGGGGGTTGAAGCATTTCCGAACCTGCGGGGGAGACGAGGAGGCAACGCAGAGACATTTCCTCCATTTGAATCGTGTCAAAAAGATCGAAAAGTTGAAAAGGTGGGATAGAACCGCGCGGCTTGGAAAAGAATGGTTCCAAGCGTTTCTTCGGAAAAGTCCGGCAACACCTCCCGGTCAAAAAAGTGCGGGAAAACACAGAGGTTGGGCGGTCTTCCCTTTAGGGAAAGGGCTTCAGAGGAGGCATGAACCATCTGAACATGAATGCCAGGGAGTCGTCCAGGGGAAAGGCTGGGGAGTGCTCAGAAGGACCTTTCATAGAATTCCCAAGTTAGGGGGAGATCGGTTTTGCCGGGGACGGCGATCCTCAAGGGGTTGACAGGCCAAATCTGCCATCGACCGAAACTTTCATAAAACCAGAGAAAAAATCCATGGCAATTTACCGGGCTCATCTGCCGTGGCAGGTGGGGACGACTTAAACTACCGCGGCTTCGATGTTCAAAGGACTCTAGGACCTCCGAGTTTATTCGGGGAGGAAAATACTCGGTTTCACCGGGCAAGCCGGAGGGGAAATGGGATCTGGTCTATTAGGAACGGGAAGTCAAAAATAAAAAAAGCACTGGGGAACTTACTTCCAGCCTTTTTGCAGATTGGAAAAAGTCGGGAAAAAGCTTCATAGGTGTGCTCGGAAATTGTCCGAGATTGGGAAAAGAAAATTGTCGTCTTCTAGGGGAGGTGGGTGGATTGATCACCGGAAACTCGAAAAGTTCCCTGGTCCGCTGCCCTTTAAAAAAAAGGGGGGAATAGGACCAAGGAGGGGGGGGGGGTTCGGGGGAGAGCTCAGAGAGGCTGTTTAACCAAAACCGCACGAAAGCGTCAAGAAAAAAGAAAAAAGGGTAGTGATCCCTCAAAGAGAGAATTCGGGAGGACGGGAGGGAAGAGAGGGACCGGGCCTTATCTCTCGAAACCTGGTCAGCGCGAAAAAAAGTATGAGGAAGGGGCAGCCTTCTCCGTCTTAGAGGGGAGATGTAAACGTGTCCGGGAATCTATGGGAGAGGATATCCCGAAAAAAAAGTCTCCTCGAAAAAAAAAAAACCAGTAGAAAACATTAGGCAGGACCCGGGGCCTGGGGGGAAACCGGAGTAAGAAAGAATGAACCCGCCATGCCAGGAAACCAATAATCGCTCAGGCCGTATGCGGTGCAGGGAGCCGGAGGAGCTGAGGGGAGCAACCGCGTTCCGAAGGGAACCAGAGAACAGGGCTTCGGTGTCGGACCAGACATTCAAGATGTTATATTAATCTTTTGGGAAAAGGTGGGGGGAAAAAACATAATCGCACGATACGGTCCAGAGAAAAGGAGTAAAAAGGAGGGGTCTGCCATCCGAGCACTATCTCAAAAGTTAAAAAAACGGCACGGCTCTGAGAAAGAAAACATACGGTAAAGGGTAACAACCCTTTAATAGCAAGCCTATCATTCTGGGGGAGCTCCGAAGATTAAAAAAAAGGGAATGGAATAGGAGAGCGTATCCAGCGGAACATCCACAGGGGAAAGAGGTCAAATGAGCAACTGCGCCTAATATCCGTGGGCCGAGTTGCCGCCCCTTCGAAAAAAAGAAACTATCCGGGCCATCCGAGGATTTCAGGCAGCGGCGCCAGATCTTCCTCGGGCGAAAAAAAGAAGGACAGCTGCGTCCTGCATGGGGAAAAAACGGAAAAAAAACCCGGGACCTCCGAACGAAAGGAGGAATACGGTACTTCGAAAAAGAGAGGGAGAAGTGACCATCCCCGCCCTCGGCAGGAATTTGAGGAGGGGGACAGGCGGGCACCTCGTGTAAAGCAACCAATGCGAACTGGCTTGAAGCAGAGCCCCCGGGAAAGAAAAAAGATTGGCTCAAAGAAGGATCGCAAGGGACTGGGGGTTACAGGATCTGGAAGATCCCTCGGCTGGACCGGAGGAAGGAAAACGCCAAAAAAAAAAAGAGAGCCGCCTCCTACGTCGCGCGCTTATCGGGAGAGTACCGTTAGGAAGAAGGGATCGTCCAGAAGGCGAGGTGATCCCAAACGTAGGGGGGATTCGCACGAAGTCGGGAAGGGAGTCCCTCCACCTAGTCAGCGCATAAAACACTCTCAGGAGGGTCCATAAAATCCCTTCTTGAGAATCAGGGCACTTGTCTGTTCGAGCAGGGGGACGGGCGGGAACCAGAAACTACTCCGCATGGCTTTCCGGCGGGGAGGAAGAAATCGCATCCTCAAGAACTATGAAGGGGAGTGACACACCAAACCTGCATCACCTTCGTTCGGGAGACGTTAGGGAGAATTTAAGCCTCATTCTCACGCAAGAGGAATCGGGGAAAGAAGACTTGCCGTCCCGAACGTAAGGACGGTAATAAAACTAGAGAGTAACTTAAAAAAACAAGCTACGAGCTTCAGGCGACATCTATAGTAGCCGTGATAAAAGGGATAAAGTCCAGTTGCATCGTCGCCAATGCAAAGAGCCACCGAAAGTGGAAGCTCCGTGTCATGAACGAATGAAGTGGCAATCGGGGAAATGCATTATACGGAAGTTCAAGGGAGAATCTCGACGTCCCCCACTTCCAAATCAGTCGGATCTTCAGCTCCGAACCAGGCTTAAACAAAAAAAAAAAAAAAAAAAAAAAAGCGAAGTGAAACCGATTGCGCGTAAGGACTCAAGTAAAAGACCAGGGGAGCGTTGCCCTCGCGACTTCTTCAAGAACGGCCTAAGCAAGCAACAAAAGCAGTATACTAGAAGGGAGGGAGCCTTCGGGGGTGAAAAAAGGACTACTCGCTGTTCGTACTTAGGCTGTTGTAAAAAAGGGGGGAACTTCGTGACCCTGCTCAAGAAAAGGAACTTGCACCGCGAAGGGGAAAGGGTTGGAAAGTTTCCTTCTCAACACTCCCGGCATTATGGAGAGGAGTGTGACCAGAAAAGACGGGACTCTCTCACCGAGAACTTAAGAAAGCTGGGGAAAGGGAATCCTCATTCATAACGGCAAAGCAAATTGTCTAAGTGACGGTCAAAGAAACCGCAAAAAGGGGAAACAGAGACCCCGGGCACTCTCAATGACGGGAAAACTCAGCAAAAGAATGTGCGAGCAGGGGAAGGAAGGGACCAGAACCTTCAAAAAACGCATACGGAAATTGGCGGAGCCGAGGTAGCAGATTGACCGAAACCATTGCTTCCGCCGGAGGGGAAAGCCAGGAGGAAGGGTGGTGGCGTAAGACGTGTTCATCGGGGGCCTTCGAGAAAGCTAATGCGCCCGGGGGCATCGCCGCACAGCCTGGTGGAGGGACGAAGCGAATGAAAAAATGGACCGTCATCTAACACTTCTTAACGGGGAAGG
>Ga0179593_1447561_pt1 | contig 16159 bp, 11 predicted proteins | sample CZODoug2_1_08_16_FD_185931 | JGI IMG/M metagenome (GOLD analysis project Ga0179593, IMG submission 185931) | Vadose zone soil fungal communities from Angelo Coast Range Reserve, California, USA - CZODoug2_1_08_16fungal (PacBio error correction) | ecosystem: Environmental > Terrestrial > Soil >...
CCGAGAAAAGGGGGAGGGTGATTGGAAGATACGGCAGGAGCGGCGAGCGCTGAAGGAAGCTGAAATTGGGAAGGGGTGCCCTGACCAGCAGCCCCTTGCCAGGGGCCGAAGGGGAAATGGCTAGGGCTATAACTGTCATAAAAACCAAACGCGGTGGAAAAAGAAAAGGGGGAAGGGCCCTGGGGGAACTGCATGCTACTGGCCTCCTCACGAGGGAAGGGATTTCAAAGCAAGGACCTTGCGCAGGGATGAAAATGAGCATCACTCGCCCGCAGGTTGGGTGGTCCCTGATGCTGGAGAGGAAAAAAAAAAGACCTCTGGAGAGAAGGCTGACGCTAGATAGGGAAGAGAGGAAGGATTCCCGCTGATAAAGATGACGATGCAAAAGAGGGCTCCTCGCCGTAATGGCTGGAGGGAATGTCTAGAGGAGAAACCGCAACTGAGGATGGAGGCCTACGCACCTAGTGGAATGGAAAGAGGAAGAAGGACACTGGGCAGATTGGTGACCCAAACAATCTAGGTCTTAACAAGGAGCGTAAGGGGTCCCGTGAGAACAGCACAGTTCTCGCCACTAGTTGAGAATGGGGGGGCCGACCGGAGGCTCACCGCCAGCTGGGCTGGGCACAGTGCCATGGAGGCGGAATAGAGGGGAGCTCATCTGCAAAAGCCTTTTGGGTGGGGTTGGGATCCTCAAACACCGATCAACGGTAATGGGAAGAGTACTGGCAGGAATGCAGCAGCGCCCCCAAAGCGACCGCCTCTATTCCGTCCAAACCAAAAGGTTGAAAGGGAAAATAAAAGGTTAATAGGCACGGGGCCCGTGGCCGGATGGGTCACCCAAATTACACGGATAACTGGTCTAAGCAAGGCTCAAACGGAGAGCATCTACCTCTGACCTTGCGATCGTCAAAGAAAGGTGAATCTAGGGCCCGGGCTGAGCTTAAAAGAACGGGGGAAACCGGCGGCCTCAGGATCCGCCTTGCCTGCGGACGCAAAAGAAAAGAACGGATTTGGATCAGCATGCTCGAGGAACAGGACAAACCACGAGAGACCCAAAACCTGTGCTCAGGGGAGAAAACGCTCTCACCGGGAGCGGAAGGAGCACAATCAGCACTCCTGCGTCTGAACGTTACCTGGGACTTACCGAGAACAAACGGAGAATGGTAACATAACAGCTGTTTGCGAGGTGATCGAGAGGGACTTAACGACAATCGAGAGCGGACATCCTGTTCTAATACACGGAAGAAAATATAACGCGGTCTGAGCAACGAGAGGCAGTTCTATCGCCCTTAGGATGAGCGAAAAGAAAGGGAGACAAAACGGACGATCGTTGGCCCTGTGGGTCACTGTATAACGGTAAAGGCCGAAACGAACGAAAGCTTAGGAAGGAAACCGGATGGGTAGACCCTTTTCGCTGGGAGAGGAAGAAGAAAAGTCGAACGAAAAAGAACTCGCTAAAGTAGAGGGGGGAAAAAGCGAGGTGACCATAGAAAGCCGCGATCACAAATGGCACGGAGGGCGGGCCCCAGGGACATGAAGTGGAAAGGCACTTGATCTGGCGGGCAACATAGGGAAGAAGTGAGTAACAGAGAAAGAGAATACCCCAAAAAATAGAGGAAGAGGGAGAGATCGCTACAAGTATGGCACAATACGGTGAATTAGACCAGAAAGGAATAGAGAAGCGGCAAAGAAGCCCTATCCTCGATTGGAGGACAGAAACACCAAAAAGAACCGCGAGATAATCAGGAAGGAAGACCGTTGGAAGGAAGAGTCGGCGAGTTCAAAAAGAATAGACAACACGCGGCCTGTCGTTGTCCTCAGAAAAGACTCGGGAAAGTGGAAAGACTCAACGCGGCGAGAGTACAAGAGGAAGCCAAGGAAGCTGGGGAGTGAAAAGCGGGTAAAAACGAGTCTCGCCCAAAAGCAAACCAAAAAACGAACCAACAAAAAAAGCGTAAGACAGGAAGGAACAAATCCGAGGGTGGATCGTCCGCAGCCAGGCGCGGAATCCTGCGTCACGCAAGGGAAATTATATCGGACCGATACGAGTAAACCCGTCAAAAAGGAACATAGACGATCAGAAAAAGAGATGTCCCAGCGGTCCAAGGACCAGAGAAAACGGGACGGAAGCGGGTTCCGGAGGGTCACCCAAGCGGAAGTAGCGGTCGGAGATTGGGGGTTACCTGAACAATAGCCAGTCGAAGGGTTAGAAAAATCGTAAGACAGTTAAAACAGCGCAATCCGAGCAGAAAAGTCAAAGCAGCAAGGGAAGGAGAAACAGCGCAAAAGTCAGGGCTCGAAGAGAAGACAGGCAATGGCGTTCCCTCTAACCAGGTGGGGGGAAATCGACGCATTGAAAGAAAGGCTAAGGGAAGCAACGAAGCGAAGGAAAGAGAGCCTAAAAAAGTGGGGATTGAACCACAACACCTGAGGAACCATGTGCCCAGCCAACGAGGCGCCAAGACGCTGGGAAAGAGGTGGGGGAGAACTTCCGAGTAACACAAGTTCTCAAAAAGGACGCGGGGTCGTCACAGCCGCTTAGCAAAAAGCAAAATTGAAAATGAAAGGGGGTTTGCGGGCAGACGCGCGGAAAAACAGGAAAACCTCTAATGGAGCGCATGAAAGTAATCAACAGTCCCTGGGATAAGGAAACAAACGTCAAAGGGGGCGTATAGGGAAGATGGTTGATAGAAGGGAACAGTAAGCGTGGAAACTCTGAAGGTTATAAGAACATGACGCCCAACAAATCGGCGAACGCATCAAAATAGGGAAATCGGAGGGCCGTACCCAAATGGAAATTCAAGCCTCCGATAAATGTGCCTTGAATGAGGAGGGGTCAAAGCCAAAGGAAAAATCAACGGCGAGAATCAGCGGGAGGAACTTTAACCGGAAACCCAGTCCGGTTGGGACGGCGCCGACAAGTTGGATCGAGTCACGAAAAGTGCCCTCTCTCAGGGAGGGAAAACGAACGGCGCTGCGGCAAAGTGAAAGGAGAATGCGGAATGTGTAAGGAGAAGTGAGTGAATTACCGTGGGAAACGGACCGAAGCCGGACTTCGTAACCGGAAAACCTCCCAAGGGAACGTTCTGCCGATTCCAAAGTGGGTCTCAAAGGTGGCACGGCCTTCGAACTCAGGGGTTACCACAACAAGGATCAAGCTGGCCCGTTCAGGGGCGCCGCGCTTGGCAGAAAGCAAAAAGCCTGCCCGACAGCCAGAAACCGCGCCTTCCAGTGGACAGACATGAAAACCAAGTACTTTCCGGGGTCAACAAAAAAAAAAGGGGAGAATACAGAGTACGAAAAGAAGAATAGTCAGGGGAGAGGCGAGGGACGGGGGAAGCGTGCTTCCGTACCGACGGGGCATTGAGGGAAGACATTAAGACCGCGACAACGGCACAAGGCCTCGAGTCGTCCAAACATAGAGTCACGGCAATACCACCTGGGTAAGGAACCGGGTCAGGATGTGTGGGGGAGCACTGATGTCACCGACGCACGTCCGAATCAAATGCCCTTAACACTGGACATCCGGGTTGACCTGCCAGGCCTTAGAACTGACCAGGGGAAAACTTGAAGGGATGACAATGATGAGGAGAGAGCCAGGCAATCGACCTCGACCACTGGACATGCAAGAGAAAATGAGCTTATCTGAAACGGAAAAAAAGAGGCTCGCAATGGGGAATGCCTCAGTGGACCCATCCGAGGCCCGGAACAGGGCGGAGGGGCTCTTCGGGGCTGCTGATACCGCAAAACTAGCGTTTAGGGCGTAAAGAGTACCCGCCGGACTACGGGGCCAAGCGCGTCGCCGGGGGGGAGTCATGGAAAACCAAAAAGCGATAAACCGTAGTCGAAAGGCAGCACGGTAAGGAACAGATTTCACAACAAGATCGCCACTCGTTATCCACCGGCCCGTCTTGTACTGAAATAGAACAGCGGCAACCCGTTAACTGTAGATCGCCGTGCAGGAAAGGTGTCGTCCTCAGAAACGAGCGTCTGCCAAGATAACAGGGAGAAACGTAAAAGATGTTACTTGGAGGGAAGCGCCACCGACAAACTAGCCTGGCCGAGGGAAAGGAAATCCGTGGCCTTGACTCGATGGGAGAGAGGGGCGGGAAATAAGGGGGTCAAAACTGGGGGCTGTTCACCAAATGTCGGACGAACCTGTCTCATTAAGATTCCGATGAAACGCAAAAAGGCACTCACTTAAAAGAGAGGGGGGACCACCAATTACGACGTCAGGGAGGAAGGCAGCCCAAAGGAGAACCCTCGGGCTGTTGCGAGTCCGCCTCGCACCGCGGAGTAACAAGAAAAAAGTTTCGGGGCTTGCGTAACTACTCGCACTACGCAAGAGGAAACCTTGAATACCTGTGAAGAAAATGAGCTCTCGTTCTAACACGGGCGGACTCCGAGGGGAAAAGGTCGAACAACGCGAGGGCCAGACGGAGAGGGACAGGATCTGAAGGCTCTGAATGGCTGGGGGAAGCTGAGTAGTGCCTGGCGATGAGTTAATCGCTTGACGGAAAGAAGGGCGCCTTTTCTAGGCACCGCATCCACAGAGGGAGACGCTACAAGGACTCCGCTGAAGCGAGCGCACGACCTTAACGCGGAAAAGGTTTCCTGACGCCTATCCTGTGGCCCTTGTGCAGTAGGGATCCTTAAAAGGGGGAAGCAAAATCAGAAAAAGGAAAGCGGCTGCATCGACAGTGAAGTGATGGAGCGGTCACGGCCTGTCGGGCGAGAGAAGGACAAAACCGAAGGCAACGCTAGTGAATGCGAGAAAATGCGAGAGTGAAAATTAAGAGTTTCTGCGGGAAAACTTCTCGATCGAGGAAAGGAAAAAATGACTAGGACAAGAGCCCATGGGCATTGGGATTATCTGGAGGCGCAAAGGACACTTTATATCAGAAGAAAACAAAACGGAGGAAGGGTAAAATAGATCGCTATCAAGGGGGAGATTGCTCGGGAAACATCCAGTGCTCACTGGGTAAGAGGAGAAGAGTCTGTACCTGGGCGAGACAGGTGCTGAAGGCCTAAGAAGGGAACCGGCACGCGGATGCCTCGCTCATCGAAAGACGTTGCCGGGCGTGTAAGGAGGAGGGTGAGGGGAAGTTCACGACCCAACAGGGACGCAGCACCCACGTGTATTACGCGACTTAGAACCTTGACGGGGATCGACAAAAGCAAAGAAGCTTGAACAGGCAGGCGTAGACTTCGGGTCAAAGGGAAGAGACCTCAGACGCCGCCTCCAAGGATCCAAACCGGACGACGAGTATCTTATGAAAAGGGGGACGGGAAACCGCAACCAGCGCGTAGGAAGAGAAAGGAATTCCAGAGCCGCCCGAAGATGAAAAAGGCACACAACAGGTTAACAGTTCGAGCATGGAAGAGAACTCGCTTGAAGGGAATTAACCTCCAGCTTCGAGGCCCCCCACGTCTGGGAGGCAAAAAAGAAAAAACGGACACAGAGGGGGAAAGCGGACCAGGGTGGTTCGGAATGAGTTGGAGACCGTTCCGATCTAAACAAGTCGGCTGCTCCGGTCTGGTCGCCGGGGGGGAAAACGTAGAGAACCTCCCTGTATTCCCGGGGTGCCTAGTCTATCTGTATAGCCTTCGGAAACCAAGACCTTGTGGTGGCCCTAGAAAGTCGCGGTGTCATCCTGCGAAGAGGGACTCTGTAAAGGACGACGCGAAAGGGTGATCGGCCAAGGAAAGTAGATGCCAACAAAAAAGAGGGTCCAATCAGGAAGACATGCTTGGGAAAGCCGAGGCGGAGCACCACGGCTGGATAGTCCCTTAGGGAAAGCTCACAGTCCGGGAGAGGTCGAACGGATGTGCATCTGCCAGTGCTCGGCGCTCCACAAGAGAGGGAAACTAGGAGTGAAAAGAGAAAACAGGGTTCCGACCACCCCCCACCCCCCCCGGCCTGGGTCACCAGCACTGTGGAAAGCGGGAGCACATCTGGTGATCCGGGGAAAAAAGAGAGGAGAGACCACCTGAAAGGGAAAGTTACGCCTGAAGGGTCGAGGCCCCCAAAGCGCGAGGGCACGATAAGTCGGGCCCCTCGGGGAGAGTCCGTACAAACGCAAGTGCCGGACGTAAAAACAACTAAGCTCGGTCAAGCCCGGGAAAACCATAATAGTCCCTGCGAGCATAACGGAATCGTTAAACACAAAAGAAAGAAAGGCGGTCAAACTGCACGTGGGGCGGACAGTCAACCTCATCAAGAAGCGTCACAAGAAGGGAAATTCAAATTGCCAGGGAGAAGGGAGAAATGAGTCATGAACAACTCAGAGTCTGGCGAACAAGCATCGATAGGCAGGCCGTAGGACGAAAGTGATACACACTTGCAGAACTGTGTCCGCCTTGTTATAGGCGTCGGAACTCGATGACCATGGGACCAGAGAGGGATACACCCAAGCTGGAACGTGAGGCACTTCTCCACGGAGAACTGAAGGGAGCTGACAAGATAGTGTCCCGAAACAGCACGTACCAAACTTCATATCAACTGATCTGAATGAAGAAACAGCCGTCAGTTCGATTCGAGGAGTATTGAAGTATGAACGGTGTAAAACGATAGGGAGCAGGCGCCCGGGGGGGAACGTCAGAGGGAGAGCTTTAACTCAGCAGAGCCGAGCAGCTCCAAAGGCCACGGACGCGGATCCTTGGATAGGGCGAGACGGGCATCTGCAAGACACGCTGTGGAACGATGACAAGAACCGTGGACCTGTGAAAGGGATGGACGGGCCGGACAGGCCATCCAGCCTGATGCCTGGATTACCAAATAGCTTACCGCAAGACTTTACAGAGGAAGCACACCCGCTAAAGAAAGGGGGACAAGCCTTGAGGGGCCAGAGCGGGCGCAAGGCTCGCACTTCTCCACTGCGAATAAAAGGGCGGGATATTACGCGCCAACGAGAGAAAAAGGGCTGAACTTGTGGACCCAGCACCGGGCCCCTTGGATTTTCTCGGCCCCGGAAAAGGGGGTAGGGGCCCGGACGCACCGAGTGAAAACGCGCGCAAAGCAACCGGGAAGAGAGGGGGGGGCTTGCTGACCTGCGTCAGAAAAGGAAAACCCAATATCGACTCAAGGGGCTATCAACCAGGTAGGCCAAGAAATATACGGCCGAGGTCGCAACGGACCTTGAGGGGGATAGCCCCTCAAACGGGAACGGGTCCCAAAGAGGCGAAAGTGCAGCGCCTCGTAGGGGACGCCGGCCGAACTGCAAAGAAAAGGAGGTCACCGCTTACTGCTGAGAGGGGAAAAGCGGCTGTCCCCAAAACCGTTCCGCACGTGGTGCCGCAAGAAAAGGTGAAGCTGGCGCCCCCGAGGGGGGGGGCGCTCGTCACTGGGGAAAAGGGGAAAGACGACACCCAAAACTGTCGCGTCGCATGAAAAAGATTGAAGAGGAAGCAAAACCTCGACCTGAGGCGGAAACAACGTATCAAATCTGGACTTTATGACGGCAAGAAGTGAAACAGCGGCAGCCAGGGTAGAATTAAAAGAGGCGCGGTAGGGGAGAAAAGGAGCCCGCCGGGTGGGTGCAACGGGGCTTCCCTGACCGCCCGGCAACCGCCACCCTGTTCAAGGGGAAAAGAAAGAGCGACCAACATAACTTCTCGGAACCACACGGGCGCACGAAAAGCTGAACGGTTGCCTGAGCTGCGAAAAAAAGAAGCACGCGAGAAAGGCCCACTGCTGGGTGCGGTGCATCGGATAGCAGGTCAGGGAAATTAAAACTAGAGGCAGCGGGCCTTGGGCTGCGACCGATCCCCACTCTTAGAGAGCCGGAAATCACTAACTGTAGGAGAAGAGCCAGCTAGCCGATGGATGAAACCGGGGACCCAGAAAGGGCACGCATTACAAAAAGTGGGTTCAAGCTGAGATCCGGCGCGGTGCCTACTCAAGAAGGATCGATAAGCAAGACGGCCGCCGGAGGTTATGACCCTGTTCCCGCCTTCTGTGAGAAAGAGCACGGAGGAAACCCAAAATCCCGGCAACTTCAGAGAGAATTGCACCCGGCAGAGAAGCAGGGACGGCACCGCTGATAAGAAAAGCGACTGAAAAAAAAAGTAGGGGATCGAGCAAGCACTGTGCAAGAATCAACAACAAAAGATCAGAGAACATCAAGGGTAGGTTAGACAGGGAGACGGTCCCAAAAGCGCGGGCCAATGTGCCCGGTCGGATCGTCCAGGCTGGCTCCGCGGGATCATACACGGAGAAGAGGGGGGAAGCGATAGTCACCGTTCCTTTGAGGGAAAGGGAGGTGACGGAGGCTCAACCTCCGGTAACCGGAGAAGAAAACACCGGCAGGAATGTCGGGCAGCCTGCGGCGCATCAGCTGCGGGAGAGAAAGGGACAGACGTAAAACCCACGAGGAGTGCAAACTGGAGAGTAAACAGCGGGGGGATTCCGAGGGCACAAAGAAGGCGGCGCCGACTCAAGTCAAAATACAACGATGACAGCAGAAGTGGTGGGAAGGCCCTCACCAAGAAGGAAAGCCGTCAAGCGGTTACAGCAACGAAACTGCTAAATTCCCCACATCAGGCTATCGACAAAAAGTCAGAGGAAGAGGAACGAAAGATCCGTGTCCAACAGGAATCAACGCGGATGGACTCTGGTCCAAAAAAGTATCGCAGGCACTGACCAGTGGCGGTGTGGGGAGGGTCAGTAAGCAGGAAACCAGCAGAAAGCCCTGAGGAGGTTCGCTCCGAGTGGGGGAAGCCAGAGGAAAGGTGTAACGCTTCTTTTGATCGCAGACAAGGGGAAGTTAAGACCCACGGGGGGGCAAATCCGAGGGTCGAGTCAAAATCGGAGGATCAAATATAAATTGCGCTAAAGGGGGATGGGGACTAAACAAAAAAAAGTACTCAACTACTCAAAGACAGGCAGGTCGCCACGCAAGTCAATTTTACGGCAAGCCACTCACACGGGAAAAGGATGAAGTCGAGGTGTCGGGGGCCGCTTCGAGAACATAAGAGCCGGGATGGGCACTTCCAAGAGCTGCAGGAACTCTGGGGTCGAAGATCGAAGGAATAGAACGGTGGAACGGGCCAGACCTAGTTGCTCGCCAACGCGGAGGCCAGAGTGCGGGGGACGGATTGTGGAGAAAGGGCCACGCGGCTTGAAGGAGAAAACTTGAGCTTTCCCCCTCCCCCCAAAAAATAAGCTAGGGACAAGAGGTCGGCACCTCGTGCGCGTACGGCCTGGCAACAACCGAAGTGTACTAGCGCCTCATCGAAAAAGGCACTAAGGTGGTACCAAAACCTTTCGAAACGGGAACAGAGGAAGTCGACCAGAAGACCAGCAGCGGTCAGAATTCGCAGACACGAGGGAGAGTCCCGCAACAAACCATGGCCAAGAAAAGCGCAGCTGCGGGACGGAAACAAAGGGCCGAGAAGGGGGCTACATCGTAACCAAGAAAGCATGTCGTCAGGCCGAGCCGGATACGGAAGACAGGACAAGCACTTGCCAAGCCAGCCCATCCACAGGAACCCGGCCTGGACTGGCAAAATTGCCGAAAACATCGACCAGGAAAAAAGTCCAAGCTTGATAAGACGCGGAACTCGAAGAAGGCGAGAGAGGGCAAGAATCAGAGGCACCTGCCAATACCACCGAAAGAGGGAAACGACTGAAAAATATTCCAAACAAATCCTTCAAGTGATATCTCTCTCAAACACAGTTATATGTATCCTGGGAAAGGCTGGGAGGGAAATTCGAAAATGAGAAAGGTGGAGGAGGGCTTGGAATTGCATCGGAGGGAACTCATCCGGGCGTCCACTTAGGCCTCGCACTTAAAGCTATGGGAACTGTGTCAATGCATCCGGGAATTAAGGAACCAAGAGTGCGAGGAGCCCGTGGGAATGGGACAACCATGGGGAAGCCGGGCCTTAAAGACGAGCATTAAAAGTAGAATATAACCTGATGGGCTGAAGGGGTCCTATGAAGCCTTCGACCGGCATAGCAGCAAAAAATGGGCGAAAACTACGGCTCCTGAGGAATCATCATCAAATCACGAAGGAAGGAAGCCCAAATCGTGCTGATCGGGAACTAGGCCACGCGGAGACTTGGATGGGGGGCTAAGGCAAGGTTTGCTTAGCTCTTTCGGAAGGCTTCTGCGGAAAGGGGAAGAAGGAACTTCGTAGTTACGCCGTAATAAACAGAGGGGCCCAAAGAACAGCGGTCGCTTGAACAGGTGGGTGCGGAGTGGGGTTATACCAGCATTAGGGTCGCCAGCAATCGCAACAATGTTTCGACAGAATAAAACAAGGAGATAGACCCCTTTCTGGGGGAGACCACATTGGGACCAACCCAAATGAGAGACATGCGATGTTAAGAGCAGGCGGGGGACCAGCTAGTATGAAACACCGATCACCGTGTGAAAAAATGCGGGAGGTCAGCGTGCGGAAAAAACACGAAGTGATAGAACGGGGCCGCGATGAACCGACCGCTTATGGGGAAACTTGGGGACGACTGCCGCCCAAAGATGGGCCATCGTCCCGGTACGCCTGGTAGGAAACCCCAGTTAGGCTCCGCAACGTACTCTGAGAGGCGGAAGGAATAGAAAGGAAGCTACTGATAAGGAAACACCACCCGTTATCGTACCTCCAAGCCGTTCCAGGGGTGACAGTAAGAACTGGGACGAGAACCACGGCCGGAGCCAAAGAGGCACCGCAACTATCTTAAGAGGTGCGCTCTACATAAACCCGCGAATCTAAAGCTTGCAAAACGATCAAGAAAAGGCGATACGGCTCTTCTACCCGCTGCCGACGCAGACGGGAGTACCAGACGGCAATACCCTCCTGAACTCACGAACGGGGAGAACTTGTCGGGGGGTGGAAAGGGAGAAGGGAACATGCTGACGAGGCGTCCGTGAGCCATGGGCGACCGCATCACTCTAGCGCAGCCGTATCTTAAAACGGAAACGGTGTGACATCGGCAAGAGGCACGCATGGATAAAAACACGCGGAAGACGACGCACTTCTCACTGTGCCTTGTTCAAGCAGGGAGATGCAGACTCCATAAGAGATGGAGGCCGCTGCAAACAGAGGGCGGTAACAGGACCACAGAGAACTTAAAAAATTCGGCCAGCAGAAAGGGGCTCGAGGACTTTAATCCCTCCGCAGCAGGTGACCATAGCAGCAGCGAACGCACGCGAGGAAACACCAAGACTCGCCGAGCGCTGACCAGTGATTTCTGGCGGCGTTCAGAAACGAGAGACTTGTGTAGAAGACGAAAAAAAACACAAGGAGAGATGACTAGGAAAAGAGCACATCAAAAGGAGGTTCATGTCTCGGTCTTCAGAAGACCAGACAGTAAGACACTGTCAGCTCGACAGAGTCTGGCATCGAGGAACGCGGTCGCCGGCCAAATGCAGAGTAGAGGGAGAAAGTCCTCGAACCGGGTCCGGATTGCCAAGTGACGCTCAACTACGCCCAAGACAAAAAAAAAACTCACATCGACCGCCAAGGAAACAAGCTGCGGGGGAGCCCCGGAGGAACTAGTACGTGCTGGGACAGCCACATTAGAGTGGGAGAGGAGGTAACACAGACGGTCAATCACGAGGCTATAAAATGGGAATGGGCTCACAGCTACCCGTCGCTCACATCCTAAAAGGTTGGATCGGGCCCGCAGCCAGACGGCGCAGTAGCGGAAGGTCAGTCGGGCAGGACATAGAAATCAACCAGGCGGACCATAATAAACAGATAGGGAAACTGCGGAACGAGCAGGAAAAACGTGCCAAGCGCGCAGGGTCCCGTCTGTAGAACGCAAGATCGCCGTCAGGGTCTCCTCAAAGAAGGAAAAAAAAAAAAAAACCAGGGGAACAGGTGGCGGGTCGCCAGGTGAGGGAGGAGGCCAATTCACAAACCGCAAACCTGGCTACTGAGAAGGAGAATCGGGTCGTCCTCACCCCCGTTATCTCATACAGCCAGGAGGGACCCCCTGGGTGGGCAAAGCCTATGGGGCACGGGAAGCCTAAGTCTCTAATAGAGAAATGGTATGTGTGAATAAGGGAAACTCAACGACCAAAAAACGCGTGAAAGGGATCGTCAAGGACAGTAAGGGGGGGGAACGGCCAAAATCGCGTCCCAAGGGAGAAAACGGGGCAGACGGCCTCAGTAAAAAAGCACGTGAGGGGAGGCAATTCGAACAGGCACCACGAGGGGGGCACCTCTCACAGAGCAAGGAATAAACGGTGGAAGCCTAAAAAATCCAGAAAAGCAAGGAAGCGAGGCCGGCTGGGAGCGAAAAGGAGGGGGAGAAGAGGACACTCTGAGAGCCTACCTCGACGGGTGGGTCGCCTGCCTGAAAGAAAACCCCAGGGCGAACAAACAGAAGGGAGCGAGGGGGAAATCGGGCGTACGGCCGTAACCATCCTCGTTAAGTGAGTCAACACAAAGCCCATCGCTAACCAAGGAAAACCGCGCTTGGTCAACACTGGCACACGGCACATCATAAGCGTTAACAAAAGGGAAGGGTTCAGGCGCCCACGGAAGCGCGGGGCGCGATGAGTCAAAAGAACCAACACCACTCCTTAACTGAGGATGGTCAGAAAAAAGCGGAAGAACGGCGCAGGGCAAAAGAAAAAAAATTGATCAGGACCGAAACGTGGATCCCGGCCTATGCGTCCGGAAAGCATGATCACTGAAAGCCCAGAGGAAGAGGTGGGTTCCAATTGTCGGGGCGACCCTCGCGAAAGAACCGGTACCAGACCACGTCCAGCTGCCCTGGCCGGGAGCCGGGGCCCAGCCGCTTCGAAAGGGCCAGAGCGGACCGCAAGAAGCCCACCGGCCTAGCCTGGACTCCCCGAAAGAGAAGTCCTCCCCCTAAATTGCGATCTGAACAAAAAGGAGGAAGTAAGGAAAGGGGACGAGGGGAGGGGGCGGAATGTTCAGATGAATGAACGCGACCGGGTGGAACTTGATACAGCGAATACAGAGGCAAAGAGCCGACGCAAACTTACAGTCGGGGCCGCGGCGGGGAATCATGGAGAGGCAAAATACCAAGCTGTGTCCAAAGTCCGTGTGTGGGAAGGATGAAAGCAAGGAATCCTCAAGGGAGGGCACACGTTGGACAAGCCTGCTTCAACGTTAACCGAGCGCATCTCAAGCGCCCGGAGGATGGAGGGGGGCCCTGCTTCCGGATGGCTCCGTGGAGCGCCGAGGTTCAACCCCTCTCTTGGACGGCGAAGGACTAAAAAAGAGATGCCGGGAACGAAAGAGACAGGGGAAGAAGGGGAAAGAGGCCCTGGTCCCTTGGGGCTGGCGGATGATCGGCCTTGGAAAACTGCTGGCTGGGAAACTGTCCCTATTTGCCAGATACAACGCGCTCAAAGCGGTGGTAGTAATGGGGGGAAAAAAAAGGAATCAAGCAGGGATAGGGAAAGGCTCAGTGTCCTCTTAACAAAGGGGTCTCCCGCACGCTCGGCCATAGTGCAGAAAAGGGTTAAGTAAAGGCCGGGCGAAAAATCGGAACGGGGAAATACTCCTCTAGTGGCACGCCCTCAGTTTGCCGACCGGAACGGGGGTCAGCGGAAAAGCAGTAAGAAGACCGACCTGAGTCTGCGAAAGGAGAGGCAGGGGAACAAAAGCAAAATCAGTTAAAAAAAGGTTGGGAGAGGGTCCCTCCGTCCATCAACAGCCTGTTAGACGCAAGGAGACCGCTAGTGATCGGAGGTGAGTCTCAGAATTCTAGCGGGGGTTAAGGCACTCCAGCCCCTGGGTACTGTCGGAAGCTCTTCAATTACGGAGCCCCGCCGTCGAAATCGGGCACCCGTTAAGAGGCACCACAAAAAATAGCGGAAAAGACGGAAGGGGATTCCGACGGCACTAAAGCGGAAAAACAGACCACAGTAAAGAGGGGTCAAACCGGGGGGCAACCCTTATCTGCGGTCCGGCGGCTTCGCACTGGAGCAAACGACGAACCTTAGTAACTTGAGAAAACTCACAGAACGCGAAGCATAACCCTGGTCCGCGTTAGACGTAGCTCGCCGAAAGAGAGAACGACGGGGCGACCCTACGGTCTCCGAAAGGATGGAATTTTAGGCCTCGCTCGCAGGAACCGGCTGTTCCTAAAGGCAATGGGGTGCAGGAATCGGACAGCCGGAGGGGAAACTCAGGCGTGTACTAGTGAGGGAGATAACATTGGCTCACAAATACAAAGGATCAGGTCCGTATCTGACTGAAGCCAGTGACCGCGGTAGGAATATGAGGCGGAGAAAATGATGGGTAGAAAAGACCAGAGCTAAGACAGTAGAAAGGGCCTTATCTTTACGAAGTAAGGGGGGGCAAAGAAAGAAGCGAGAATCCTCGCCAAACAGGCCGCCGGGAGCAGTATGGAGGAAATGAGAAAATCGGCACAGGGGGGGCCCGGCAACGGCTGGAGGACTGGTGAGAGGAAAAGCAATTTGAAATGCGAGCTGCAAGGATCTCACTCACGGAGAGGGGATCAGAGGCCGGGACCGGACACCGCGGACTGGAGGAAGCATAGAGAAAAAAAGTGGGAGATCCTCAAAACAAACAAAAGGAGACGGAGAGATCGCAACAGGTCAAGTAGGGGCCATATCCGACACTGGGAACGCGCAGGAGAGTCCACCGTTCGGAAGTCCGGAAGGCGCGCCGGCACCAAATGGTCAAAGATACTCGCGGAGTGTCGGATAAAAGTCCCTGGCCGTGGCCAGGGAGACAAGAAGTCGCAGGGAAGGTCCAAGGCGACAGGCCAAAAAAGAACAGTCAGCAGAGACCAACTGCTCGCGGGAGACGTACAGAAAAGGTAGAGTGGAACATTCCAGAGAAAGTGGCGGAAGGATTTCATGCGGGCCGTCCCTGCATCCGAGGCGTCCTCCACCGAGAACCCTCGACTGTCAGGGATCAGAGCGAGGGTGGAGGAAAAACAGCCCAATCTAAGCATCCTCGTCCCTCAGGACGTGGGGGGAACATGGGCCAAGGCTCCTATTCAAAAAGGACAAAATCCAATCGAGAAAGCCCGAACAGGAAGCGAAGCAAGACGAAGAGAGGGAGGAGGGACCGTCTGTAGCAAAGGCTCCTTTCTTCGGGATTCCCTTAGGACCGGTTGGGCTGGACGTTGAGGGAAAGTAAAAAAGAAAACAGCTCCCAAGAAAATTACGAGGGACGACCGTGACGCCAAGTCCGGAGATGCCGCAGGGCCGCGGGGGGGAAGAGAGTTAATCGTCACCAGGGAAGTGGCTGGAAAGGAGAAGACCGTTGTTTGCCACCGCAGTTCTGGGGGGCAACTCCTCTCCGCGTCCTCCTCGCGACGTCCGACAAAATGGGGGATCGACCCGCACCAAACAAGGACGAAAAGACTCAACCTAGAGCCGCAGTCATTAAAGGTCTGTCGGTCCTGCCAGCCACTAGCACGTCTGTTTTGGGGACAAAAGAAATGAATACATGGTCAATAAATGGAAAGAGGTCCTATTCTTCGTAAAACGATGCCCGGGGAACCTCAGGAACGATAACAGGTAATCTAACTTGTTGAAACACGCGGAACGGTATTCATAACCCATAACGCCTGTGCCACGAGCGAACATAGGGGGCGTGGAAACTTATCTGTCAAAAAGGAAGGGTGAAGCCGCCTTTCCCCAGACACCACCATACCGATAACGCGCCCGATGGAAGGGTTGAGAGGAAGTCAAAACCTCAGGGCCGAGGAAATCCTCCTCCTTGGCCAGGGGCCCTGAAATAGTGTGGGTCATGGAAATCGTCAAGGACGAAGCACGGGCCGGTAAGGGACCCCGTTCACCTAGAAAGGCGGAAGGGGCCCTACATCAGGTCGGGAAAAGATCCTGGCACGGAACTCCTCAAGGGCGCAGGGCAAACGACCAGAACAGGCCGCCGACCGGGAGCCGGGCGAGGGAGGGGACATCGTTACCCGCGAAAGTCATCGTTCCAGCAGAAGTGTTAACCCTCAGAGGTCAGCCGAGGAAACAGAAAAAGAAAGCGACGCAGGCCCGGCCCGGTGGACTCGTTCACAGGATTTTCTTTGCCCGTGAATCAGGAGAGAACTCATGGCCAGCCGCTCAACCAGGAGGGAACGTTCGAAGCCGGACGCCAGCCATGCTAGGGGGAAGAACTATCTGGTCACTTAACGAAAGCACACGCGCATAAAAGTCGGCATTTCGCTCCACACCCCGTAAGTCAAGGG
>Ga0179593_1723018_pt1 | contig 16159 bp, 25 predicted proteins | sample CZODoug2_1_08_16_FD_185931 | JGI IMG/M metagenome (GOLD analysis project Ga0179593, IMG submission 185931) | Vadose zone soil fungal communities from Angelo Coast Range Reserve, California, USA - CZODoug2_1_08_16fungal (PacBio error correction) | ecosystem: Environmental > Terrestrial > Soil >...
AAGACCCAAGAACAAATAAAATGGGGGGGGAAGGGTGAAGCCCGTGGACTAATACTCGGAACGAACAATGCGCCCCCATGAAGCGAGGGTTTTACGGAGGGGAGAGGAAAAACAAAAGGGCATCGGTAAAAAGAGGCCCAGAAGGGGGGAAGCCACGAGGAACCGAAGGATTGGAAAAAGAGAGGGGAGATTGCGTCTGAGCGGGAGCCTGAATATCCTGGGGGGGGGGGAAAGGGGGGGTTCCAGCCTTCAAAGGGGGAAATAAGGATGAGGCCCGGTGGATCATTAAAAAAAATGGTTACAACTCTGCGTTCAAAAAGGGGGTTGCCCTCCCGGAGGAAAATGGTGAAAAGGAACCTTATCACCGAGGGGCCGTCCCCATTTGAAGAAAATGCGGCGCAAAAATGGGGAGGAAGAATACAGGGAAAGTTCGCGCACACAAGTACTTGACACAGGAAAGGGGGGGGAAAAAAAGGAGGAAAAAGATTTGCTCGCGATTGGGGAGGGGGGGGCGTAGAAAACCATTTGCCCGGACACAAAGAGGTGGGCTGACTCAGGGGGGGGGAGAAAGTCAGTGAGCCTGCAAGTGAGCAAAGGGGGAAAATGAGAAAAACAGGATTCATCGAAAAAAAGAGCCAACAGATCGCTGGCAGTCCGAGTGAGCAAGAACCTTTGGAAAAAAGAGCAGCGGAATGTGGGGTATGAGGAAAAAAAACTCTCCGCGATGGCAACCGACTGGGCCGTTCCGCACGTTTAAAAGGACAGAAAAAAAAGATCAAACACGGGGGCTTTCCCGAAAAGGGCCATCCGAAAAAAAAAGAGGGGAGATGGGGACAAGCAAAGCGAGCGTGATTGTGGGAGGACTGTCAAGACCGAACGAAGCGGGCGGCGAAAGAGGGAAGGGGAAACAAATGCAACACTGCTTGGAGCTTCGGGAAAAAGAAAGAAAAAACCCTCTGAGCATTGGTGCGCACGGAAAAAGTGTGCAAAGAAATCCGCGGGGGGGGGAAGCAACTGCACTCAAAAGAAAAAAAAAAAGGAAGGACCCACGCCGTAGAGAAAGCGAAAAGGGGAAAAAAGGTTGGCCTGCTCCCCCGGGTTCCTCAAAGGAACCCGCCCGAAGGGGGAGCTCGCAACGATGAATGCGGAATCTCCAGGAAAAAGGAAAAAAGGAGCAGAAAAGACAGGGACCACAAAAGAGGGGGATCACGCGGCAAATCGGGCATAGAAGAGAAAAGGGGGGGCACAAGCATCGTCTATCAAATCAAAAAAAAAGAACGCCACCCCACCGATGGGAAGAAGAGGAAAAAATGGAGGGAAAATCCTCCTCGGTACGACAACCTGGGAAAAAAAAAAAAAAGAAAAACATCACCCGGAGAACCAAAAATTGAACCGCCGGTTCGCCTTCGCAAAGTGGGGGAAACACAAGTCCAGGCCCTGGAAAGAAAACGGCCAAGAAAGGGAAACGCACATCGCCTTGGATGAAAGGGAGCTGAAAAAAATCGCGAGTTCCGCGGGGGGGAAAAAGGGGGGAAAAGATGGGCAAAAGGGACGCCGCGCGAGTAATGGCACAGGGGGGGAAGGATCGACCAAGTTAAAAAGGGAGGGGGAATTGCCCCGAAGGAAGAGTGCCAAAGAAAGAGGGGGAGGGGATGCAGGGGGATGAAAACTTTGCAAGAAGCGAATCTGGGGAGGAACTGGAATTGGCGGGAACAAAAACCTTTCGAAACAAAAAAAAATCGCGCCAGATGAGTTGGGGGGGGGGATTCCGAAAGAAAAAAAAGACGGTGGGCCGAGGCTAAGCTAAAAAGATCCTGGAAAGAAAAAAGGTGGACATACATTGCAGAAGGGGAAAAGGAAGAAAAAGGAAATGAAGACGGTGAACAATGGGGGAAGAGCAGAAGAAAAAAAGGAAAAGGAACGCAGAAACAGTTTTTGGGAAAGGATGTAAGCCAAAAGAGCCCTCGGGTAATTTGGAGGACGAGCCCGTTCCGAGGGGGGGGGGAGAAAAGGAGCGTGAGACGAAAAATGGTGGCAAGGAAAAGGGGGGGGGGGAGGGAAACAAAATACACTATCATTTCATTCAGAAAGGGAATGGAGGGACAGGAAAGTGATAGACAAATGAGGGGAAAAAAAAAAGAGAGAAATGACGCTGGAGGGGAAAAAAGGACCTTCAGAGGGAGGATGGGGTAACTAAAATAATTTCAAAAACTAAGCGTCAAAGACTCATAGAGAGGGGGGGGAAACTGTGGGGGGACGGCCAGACAAGGGGAAAAAAAAAAAAAAAGGCGCGCCGCTGGATCTCGAATACGAAAAGAAAAAGGAGGGAATCCCACGCGTTTTAAAAGGGCCGAGGGGCAACGGGCGAAAAGAAACGATGGACTCGGAAATTAAAAGGTTTGTGAAGAAAGAAGAAAAGGGACACAAAAAATCGCTGATTAGTCGTGGGAGCCCGAAAGATTAAAAGAAAAACACGGACGCGGCAGACCGGAAAAAAAAGGGGGGGGACAGACATGGAAACATTGCAGTGAGGAGTTCAGGGGAGAGGGACAAGTGTACGGGTGCCCAAAAAAAAACCCCTTGCTTGAAGTCCTGCAAACACCGGCAATCAAGGGCTTGGGAAAGCGGTCAGATGAAAAAAGATCAGGCACCAGGCGAAAAAGAGCAAAATAAACTAAAAAAAAACGTGTGGCGGGAATTTTGCAAAAAAGGGGGGAGAGGGGGGTTCGGCAAAGGAGAGAGGGTTGATTCAGAGACCACAAACCCCTAACTAAAAAAAAAAACTGGCAAAAAAAGCCGGGGAAGAAAAAAGGCCAGAAGTGCTCAGGGACGGAAGAACGAAAAGGGGGGGGGTGCGCCGGCAAAAAAGAGAAGGACATCAACTCGCTCCGAAAAAAAAAAGACCTACCAGCTGCCTTCGAGTGAAAAGGGGGTTTCCGAAAAAAAAAAAGAAAAGCCAGAATCTGGGTTAAAACAGGGGGGGGTCGGTTTGACGGAGGGGTTACAAAGGAGGGATGGGAAACGGATAAAAAAGGGAGGGAGACGAGGAAGGACAGGGAAGGAAGGGGGGGGCAGTTATTGTTTAAACTGGAACAAGGGAAAACGTGCAGTAGAAACGGAAGAAACCGATAACATCCAGGAGATGAGATCTCAACAACAAACAAGGAAAAAATGGTAAGAGAGGAGTCGGAAGACTTATACTGCAAAAGGAAAAAAAGTGTCGCAAAGGGAAAATAAAAGAGACAGAAGGGACAAGAGGGAAAGCGTGTACTGGACAGCAGCATATGAAAGCCGAGAAAAAGAAGGGTTGAAGTATAAAGAAAAAAAAGGAGCTTTCTCCGAAGTGGGGGGAAGGGGAAAAGAAAGGAAGCAATTAACGAGACCATGGAGCGGGAGGTGACGGGGAGAAGGCCGTTGCCGGATAGAAGGGGGGCAGGGAGCGCCAAACCAAGTTCCATTCGTAGGGAAAAGGGAAAAAAATGGGGTAACAGGGCTGCGGATGAAGGAGGGGGGAAAAAAACAAGGAATTACCCAAACAAAAAAAAGAACAAATATAACATTAGGGGAAAAACCACACCGTGGACTGACTGTGGATAAAACTGGGGGAAAGGGAGAGGAGAGCACTTTCCTGAAAACTTTAAAAAAAAGAAGAGGGATGGCCGAGTTTTGTGAAGTGCAGACTTCTTTGAAAGAGGGGGGGGGCGGTGACACAGGGGGAACCCATGATCGGAGAAAAGGGAAGAAAAAAAAAGGCGGGGTCCGGTAGCTGGGGGAGGGGGAACGTCAACTGTGAAACAGTGGCCTGTCAGGGGGAAAGAATCGCGACTGTTCAAAGAATGAGAACCTAAATAAGAAAAAGAGGGGGGGTTACATCTGAGAACTGGAAAAAGGAATGAGGTCAGTCTTTGGTGGAGCCCATCGTGGGAAGGGCGTTGACAGATCGCAGTGAAAAAAAAAAGGAAAATGGGAAAAAGTGAAAAACAAATATCCACTGGCTCGCGGGGGGGAAAACGTAGTCGGAACTCCCAGCACAAGGGGGGCGGAGAAAAGAGAAAAAAGGTCCCTGGGATCTCAGTTAGGAGTAAAAAAGAAGAAGGCGAGGGTTGTGAGGACGGGGTAAAGGAAAAGGACAATTGAGGAGTTACACCATAAAAAGAAAGGACCCCACATGGATCGAAACGGGGAAAAGAAGAAAAAAAAGGCAAGAAGGGTGGTACAATAGCAGATTTTCGAGTTGATCTAAAAGCCAAAAGACACAAAGATAGAAAGAATAAAGTGAAAAGGAAAGGGGAAAGGGAATAACTCTTGGGGGAAAGAGGTCCGCGGGGGGGAACCGAGAGGAAGAATTCAGCCTAAGAAAAGGTGCATCTTCATCTACAACAAACAAACTAAAGGGGCCTGGACCGCAGGACCTCCATAAAACGAGCTTCGGATAAAACGAAGAGGCAAGGAAAAAAAAAAAAAAGAGGGAAAGGGAAGGGATTAGGAAACAGGAAGGGAGGCCCGAAAATTGACTTTCATGACCCTGGTAAGGAAAGGGGACGGAGAACAGCGCAAAAAGGGAGGTCAACCACAATTTTTTGATTGTCGTCAGAAATAGAACAATGAAGGGGGGGGATGGTACCTCGCAAGGGGGGGGAAAAAAGGAGAACCTGGAATAAAAAAACCTACAAGATACTGACTGGGGAATGGAGAAAAGGGATTCCGGAAAAAGGCCCCAGGAAGACTGTTCGTGCGAAAAAGGAAAGATCGCGGGATTCCAATCTGAGTGAGGGGGGACTTCATACGGAAAAGGCGGGGTGGCGAAGAGTTCAGGGGGAAAAAAAAACTAGTATCTGAGGAAGTACCAAGTTACCAGGGAAATAGAAGTTCGTTTCATCTCCGGGGGGATCGCTTTTAAGGAAGCGTCGTCAAAGCCCGACTGGGACAGAAAGTTGTGAAAAGGAGATTCAAGTACACGGTCCAACTCAAAACCCTTTTCGTGAGTAGCCATGGGGGGAACCAAAAAAAAAAGAGGATCGCGGGAAAAGGACAACAGAAAAAGGATCAGGTTCCAGGGCTGGGGGGGCGGAAGGTCCTTTGACACACTCAAGAACGAGGAAAGACCTGTCTGGAGAGGGAGCTGGAGAAAAGCAGATGAATCGCATGGGTATTTCCCTATCAGCTCCCAATAGGACCGAGGAAATGGGAAAACTCAATAATCTTGCGATCCAAGGAAGAGGAAACTGGTTGAGACGGCAAGAGACAAGCTCAAATTCGCGTCTAAAGGGCGGGGAGCTGTAAAAAGAAGGGCGACCATTCTTAAGGGGCTGGGGTACATATATGAAGCCCCACAAGGAGGATGAAAAAGATGAATAAAGGCAGTGTTATCTGAGCAGAATAAAGCCTGGTCTTAGAAAGGAAGGAACTGAAACTCCATCTTGGAAGGAAAGGGAAGCCAAACAAACAATGACTCTTGATTCCAAAAAAGGGAGAAATTTGCGCCACTCTTTCTAGTAAAAGGAGGGGGCCAGCAAAAGGGGGCTAGAAGTGAAGCCGACAAGCTGGGACTGGGGAACTCGTCTGAAAGATTAAAAAAAGGGTGAAAAAAGAAAAGCGTTGTCGTGGTCAGGAAAAAGGGGGAAGGTGGTAACACAGAAGAGGGGGGAGGACAGACGCCAAAAAAAAAGGAAATCACTCGGTGTATAAAGGGAAAAATGAGAAGGCGTGCTCACGGGCAAAAAGGCAAAGTGGAAGTTCGCCCCTGGGAAAGGGAGGAAACAGCGGGAGGGTGAGGCACAGGACCGTGGACTACCACTTGGAAACTCAAAAAAAGAAGCTCTTGAACGAAGCATCGGGCAGAGGAGGGCACGGAAGATGTCAGAAGGTGGGGTGAGGATAACCCCTTTCGCGGGACAAAAGGACGGAAAAAGGCCAAAACTCAAGTGAGAAAGGGGGGAACGAGGAGGACCTCCATGGAAGACACGTTTAAAGAAGAGGGGATTTGCTAACCTACATTTAGAAGTTTTGTAAGAACGTTCACGGGGAAAAAAAGGGGAAAAAAATTTTGTAAACGACTGTCAGAAAAGAGAAGAAGTGAAAAAAAGAAATAAAAAGAAAAAACCCTTCTCTTCGAAACCCGTCATCCAAAGGGTAACGGGAACGACGAAGGGAGATCAAGGCCGGGGCCTCGGGAAGGGATTTGCTTGGAGGGCTGGTCGGAAAAAAAGGAAACACTCGATCTTGTGGGGGAGGAAGAGAGAGCTGCCCAGGGGGTAAAAAAAAAAAAAGGGAAAAAATTGATGGGGTGGGTGCTTCTCTCAAAAAAAAAAAGGGGGGAAAGAAAAGGGAAGAACACCAAACCAATCAAGAAAGGGGAGGGGCTTGGACAAAGCAGGGATATCCAGAAGGAAAGGCCCAAAAAGGGAATTCGACTGGGATCGACAGCACCATAAGAGCGGGAAAAAGAGTTCCGTCCTAGGAGAAAAGGAAAAAGAGGGAGGGAGGATTTCGCCGGAGTGAAGGAAAGGACAAGTCAAGGTTGAAAAAGGATGAGTGGGAAAATCGCTTGGAACTCGGGGGGGGGGGGGGGGGGGTAAAACTCCGGCGGTCAGGAGGTCGCCCACAAAAGCCCTGAAAAAGGGGGGAAAGAGTGACTTCCCAAAACTACAGATGTTGACATACAACAGATGTGCAAAGTTGGGGGTCCGCCAATGAAGGGGGAGCGGGAAAAAGGGGGAAGAAAAGACATCTAGGCGCCAACGGGAACGGGACGGTGGGGAGAGGAACCTTGACTCGCCTGCACGTTTTAAAACAGAAGCCGAACGAGAGCTAAAAGCGCAATCAATGCACAGGGGAAAAGGAAAAAAGAAGAGAAGTAAGGGGAAGAAAAACAGGATGGCGCAAAGAAAGGAAGACGCCTGGTGGGTAGCACCCCTGCGATGGGGAACCTAAACCGCCTACGACACAACGGCAGGAGATTGTGGAGCTTAACACAAAGAGAACGAACAAGGGCCCAAAAACCATGTCCTCTCCGCCGGTGAAAAGATGAAATCGCAAAAAGAAAGGAGCAAAGCAAGGACCAGACAGAAAAAAAAAAAAAGGGGACGGTTGTAAAAAAGGGCGGCAGCGCATACCGTTAGGGGGGGGGGGGGCGGGAACTTGGGGGCAGGAAAACTGTCGAGGAGGGAGAAGGTCCTGAACAGAGTAGAGGAAGAAGCAACGAAGGCGAAAAAAAAAACTCCTAGCGGTATAGGGGAAACAACGATAGGAAGAAAAAGAAGACTGTCCGCAACCCGGAGAAAAAAAAAGAAAGAACCTAACGCGGAAAGCCGCTGCCCCCTGACTGCTCACGGACACACAAGGAAGGGGACTGAAAAAGGGGGCCGCCCGCTTGACCTCCAAAAAAGAGAAGGCGGAAACTGAAGGTGGGGGGGAGGAAACCGGGACTGGGGAAATGCGATGTTAAGAAGGGGGGAAAGAGCCGAAAAAAACATTGAGCAATGAATTTCACCGCATCAAAAGGGAAAAAAAGGGGAAGAGAAAACCCACTGAAGGGAAAGGGAAAAGCGGAGGAGAACTGAAGGGCAGGGTCTTTAAGAAAAAATGGTCACCCCTCACCAGAACATGACACAGGTGCAGAAGGGGCCGGGGCCGTCAAGAACCGGGGAAAACGTCGCACATCTGGAGAGAGCAAGAAGAGCGAGATTGAGATCCTAAAAAGATAGAAACACTCCAAAACCGTGGGAAAGAGCGGAACCGAAAAATAGGTGAAAAATGGGAAGACCCCCCCGCGAAGGAAAAAAAGAAGGGGGGCCGAGAAGGCCGAAAAGGGGAAATTGCCTTAAAGAGGTTGGGACGGGTTGGAAGAAGGGAAAAGAGGCCCCTTGGGGAATGAACAGGTGCGTGACCTTTCGGAGTGTAAAAGAGGGCACAGCGGGGCAATTGGCCTCAAAGAAGAATTGCGAAAATCCACAAGAGCATGGGGGGGAGATTTGGTGGGGGGGGGGGAAAGGTTAGATTCACTCCCCTCTATTACAGAAGAAAGACCCAACAAATTGAGTCTTAATAAAAGAGGGGGGGGAAAAGGGGGCTACTGGAATCGAAAGGAGGGGGGTGAAAAAAGAGACGGTGGGAGTTCAATTTGAGCCATGAACGGCCAGGCCCGAATCATTCCTCAAAGTTGGGAGCAGGGACCTACTTCAGAGCATGGGGGAAAGCTCGTCATATTGAGGAAAATAAAAGCAAGGGGCCGGTCGTTGTGAAGAAAGGAAAAATGGGAAAGAAACGGGAGGGGGGGGGGGGAGAAATTGATTACTCAACCATAGCAAAGAAGGGAACGGGAAGGTCTGCTACTGGTAGAAAGAAAAGAGAAAAGGTATAAAAGGAGGTTCGAAAAAAATGGGAAAGGGGGGTAAAAGTTCAAAGGGTAGGGATGTGAGAAGGCTATGTTCCGGGGGAGAGCACGCTCAAAATCAGGGGCCCAAAGAGTGACGGAAGAAATTGATGGCCAGGCAAGAGGGGGGGGCAACCCGCTTCAAAAAAAAGACCAGGGATCCTCGAGATGGGAGGAGCCCAACAAGGGGAAAAATTTGGAAAAAAGAACAGGGAAGGGAGAAGAGGATGTGGAAACGACGACTTGATGGAGAAGGAAAAATCCCGGGTGAGGTAATAAGACAATTGGAGGGACATATTTTCACCGCAGGGAAAGTCGGGGGAATGTGACTCGCGTAAGAAAGAACCAGGAACTCGGGAAAAAAGAAAGGCCGACCAGGAAAACATTGCGTCCTTGAAAAAAAGGTGGAGGGGGAAAAAAAAAATGTTGCAAGTGGGGTGCCGCCGCCCCCCGCTTGAACTTAATAAGGAAAAAAAGGAAACTCAAAAAAGAAAAGATGTGGAGTGAAAAAAGCGGTCAGAAAAAAAAATACACATAAAGTCACCGGTAGAAGACAAATAAACGGGTGGAGGACTTGGTGGTCACTCACATAAAAAGATCGGAACCATGTAGGCCGGGGGGAGGAAAAGCAAACCGACTAAGAAAAAATACCGACTTCAAGCCAAGGGGGGGGGGGGGGAGAAGGCAGTAAGGTGCTAGAACTATTACGACAAAGGGGACGTGGTTAAAAAAAGAAAAAATGATCGGGGAAAAGTTACGTCGTCAATCGACGGAAAAACGGAACCGAAGTTCCAAAAGTAAAAAAGGCTTCCATGTAAGGGGGGGGGACGTTAATGCAGGGTTCAACCACATACAGGGGGAAAAAAGAGAGGGGGAAGGGGGTGAAATAACTCAAAACGGGTCCTTAAGAAATAGGGGACTGCTGGAAAAGGAAAAAAAATTATTATCGAAGACTGAAAAAGGGGGGGGGGTTTTCGGTTTTTTTCAACTGCACCGCACAAGGGTGGGAGTGAAGGCAACACAAAAGGAGGCGGAGGAAGGACGAAAACTCCTGGAGGACCATACGATCTCTCAAACAACAAAAAGATTGGGGGGGGGGTTAAGCTAGGAACGGAATACTGCCGAAGAAGAAAAAAAGGGGGGGAGGAAAAATAAAAACAGGGCCAGCTCAAAGAAACTAAAAAATTTTTGAAAAAAAATCAGCAGATGGGATAAGTGGTAAAGGAAGAGACCAAGGGGGAGTATCAACCAGGGAGCGAAAGACCCACGACGGGATGTGGAGGAAACAGTAAGCATACTAAAAGCAGGGCAGGTGGGGGATTCTCCTAGGGGGGGAAAGTCACGGGGTGGGGATTAGTTCCGTGTGTATTCAAAAAAGGGACCATGTCAGTGAGGCGCCACTACGGGAGGTAACGGCGTGCCGGAGGGGGTATAGTTGGGGGTTTTTTTCAAGAAAAAAAACAAAACCCGCTGGGAAAAGAAGGGCCAGACCAATAGAAAATGAGGGAAAAAACAAAAATCCACACCGGGGGGAATAAAGGGAGCGTCCGGGGCTGATCGTTGGGGGAAGGGGGGGAAAGAGTGTTTCACTAAGAAAGGAGGGAGGGGTTGGGGACCTGGCAGAGAGGGGGGGGGGGGCGGGAGGGGGGTCACCTTAACCCATGTCCTAATAACGAACGAATGTGAGTAAAAGGGGAGGGGGGGGGGCGGGGTCACGGCAGGGGCCAAAGGGCAGCGGGGTCTCGAAAGCGGGGGGTTGCACATTTCCAGACGACAGAAAAAGGAGAATGGGGAAACTTGAGAAACCATGTATGGGAACAAAGAAAGGTCAGGCCGAACATCGTCAAAAGGAAGGAGTAAGAGAGGGAAGAAAAAAAAAAAAAGAATTTGGTCAAAAGGCGCATATTGTCCGCGACAAAAGGACCGATTTGCAGGCTGGAAAAAAACGTAAAAAAAGTTCGAGGACACCACCGGTGATGGCAGAAAAGGGGTCCCGGGGGGCCCGACAAAGTTCCAAAGGAGGAAAACCAAACTGCCCATCGAATTTGCGGAAGGAAAAGGGGGTCAGGGGAGGCGGCGCCTTCCGGAAAAAAAGGGAGGTAAAAAATATCCCTTTCAAATAAAAAGGAACGGGGGAAACCTGTAAACCAAAAGGGGGGCCACATTTGAGGTTTCAAGGAGACATTTCGGATTGATCAAGACTCACAGTCAAGAAGAAAGAAGAAAAAGAAGGAAAAACGGAGACCGTGAGAGAAGAAGGGAAAAAGTGATAGCCTCTGGGGGAACTTGGGAAAAACCCGGCAAACCACAGCAGCCTTCCGTAGGAAGTTCCATGCCCCGGAGACAACGAACGTTCAACAAAAATTTCTCTTGACAGAACTCAATTAAAGAAAGAAGATACAAAAGGACGGCCTCCAAAAAGGAGAGGGGCATGGGACACTACCTTAATTGGACCGAAAAAAAAAACGGAGTCACTGGGGGTCGTCTCGTACGTGAAAACCAGGAAAAGTGTAGGTCCCAATTGGTAAGGGGGGACCCATTGCATGGATGCACGCCATCGGCAAGGGCCTCGAAAACCCATACCACAACACATCAAAAAAAGCGCTAAAAAGATGCCTGTGGGCGGGGGGGGGCTCGACCCGGCCATAAAAGAGACATGACAAGAGCGCGGCGGGCACCCAGAAGAAACCGGAATTCGCATGGGACCCCTGGCAGCGCGTGAATTGGGGAAATGGACGGACGGCAGGGATAATCCCGGCTGCGGGGGGCAGGAGAGATTTTTCGAAGGAAAAACAGGGAACCAGGGCTGACCGGAGCGGACCAGCGAATCAAAAAGGATGGCTGGGGGGGGGTTCTCCCAAAAAGAGGGGGGCTGAGGAAGTCCTCCAGCCAAGAAAAAACTTGTGCAGCCAGGTTGACGGCTAAAAACCGAACAGGTCAATCTCAGGGGAAGAAAAAGGGGGAAGACGGGGATCGGGAGCATGTGTCGTAAAGGAAGGGGAAGAGGGGAAGGTTTTCGTGCGGGAACATCAGGGGGAGTTTGGGGGGGGGGGGGGGGGAGGAGGACTCGGTTTATATAACGCGAGGGGGAAAAATTTAAGAGCTTGCGGAGGGGAAAGGGCGAGGAAGCGCGTCAATGATGGTCCCAGTTTTAACAACACCAGAGGAAAATTGAAAAAACGCCTAATTCGGTGGGGCAGAGAGGGGAAAGGCTTTGAGCAGGAAGGGACACATTGGGAAAGCGATCAGAAAAAAAAAGGGGCAAAAAACGCAGGGAAAAAGGTCGGGGGGCGTGATTTTCTCTTGTTTGGATAAAACAGAAATCCGGATGCTTTCGGGACAGAGCCGCGCAAAAACGGAGCACTTAGAGGTTGGTGGGGGGGGGAGAAGGGTTTGAAGACATATAAGTGTTGCAGAAAAACTCGGACGAGGAGCCAGGAGCCGACAGGTAGGGGGGAAGGGAAAGGGAAGAAGGGAAGAGCCAAACATGTCACGGGCCGCGAACGAGAATCTTTAAAAGGGGCAAAGCCTCGCTTTGGGAGGAAAGAGGGGGGGGGGGGGGGTTTACAGAAGGGGGGGGGGGGGCATGAATCAGCGGGGGACCTCAGGCCCAATTCCTGAAACGTTCAGGGAAGAAAAAGCAAAAAAAAGAAGGGGGAGTCGGAAAAGTTTCGTAAGGGAAAATCAACAGCCAAAAGCACGTCTCGGCTGAGGGCGATGGACCCATCACGATGGGAAAGATCACATAAAAGACACGGGGTGGGAAGGAGCATTGATTTGGAGGGGAAAAGGGGCACCACATTAAAACAAGGGCCGGAGTGGAAAAAAAGGACAAAATCCTCCGTGGGGAGAAACGACCACTATTTTAAATCAAAAAAAGGGGAAGACCTCCCCAGGGCACGCTTCAGGGGGAAAGAGGTTTGGAACCGGCGCGGTGGTTAAAAACTTTCGCACAAGAAACATTACGGAAAAAGGCGGGGGCAAAAGAAAAAATTGGCGCTGGCCGATTGCTGGCTCATTTGAACAACCAAATCAGGGGGTCAGCATAGTCGGATGGGGGAAACAGGGGGGGGAAAAAAAAAGCAACGCGGTAGAAAATCAATAAACCGGAAAAAAAAACAACCGGAGGCCCCGAAGCAAATGTGCCAAAACAACCGGCCCTCAAGCCAAGGCTGCACCTGGGGCTGCGCAAAAAAGACTTAAGACACTAAAAAAAGGGCCGCTCCGTGGGGGGGGACCTTTTCCACCACGGAAGGAAGACTGCTGCACAGTCATGTCCTGGGAAAGTCCAACCAAGAACCTTAGGGATGCTGAGTGGGCAGGCCTTGGGTCGATGGACCAAGGAGTCCAAAGAACCCCAAAATCTGCCTGACGGGCAGGTGATGGGAAGTATCCCGATTGTGTCCACGAAAGGGGACAGGATTGGGATTGGTGGGGGTTGAGGAAAAAGAGGCCCAAAAACAAACGAGGAGAAACAAGAGAGGGAAAAAAACACAACAATCAATAGGGTCCCTTGTTTCAAAGAGCAGAGGCCAAAATGCAGGACAACAACCGAGGGTGGGAACCTGGGATCAGAAAGACCTAAAAAGCCAAGCCAAGAAAGGGTAAAAAAAAAAAAGAACCCGTTGGGAACCCAGAAAGGAAAGGCCGGCCAAAAAAAAGGATCTGGAGGGGAGGGGGTCCGGAGTCAGGAGTCGAGCCTAAAGAGGGGGGGGGAGAATGTTAGACTCAAGTGCATACTATGGAAGGCCGGATGTCCAGACAGCCCGAGGGGGTGAACGAGGCGGTAAAAAGGGAGGTTGATAAAAAAAAAAAACAACCCAAAACAAAAGCCGAGCTTTAAGGGGGGGGGGACACACAGAGCCAGCCAACGGGAAAGGGGGTGGAAATCATTTTTTTTGGGGTTTCCTCCATGAGTCTATGGGGCTCCCACTCACGACAGCATCTCGTGAAGAAAAAAACGGTCCACGTGTGGCCGGGGGGGGAAAGGGGGGGGACAGAAGGCAGAGATTGACCGCGGCTGAACGGAGGAAAAAGGGGGAAACGGCGGAAAACGGAATTTCCACCGACTACAGGGGTGGCGAAGAACACTCGGAAAAAAAAAGGGGAGGCGGGGGGCCAAACGTAAGAATCTATGGGAGAAACATGTTGTCAAAAAAAACAGAGCGCGCTGAACCCCTGCCTGATGATGGGACCGCAAGAAAGTGAGACGACACGCCGCAAGAGAAAGGTGTGTCTGCTTTCCACCAACCGACCGGACCGAGGCCAATACCTAAAAAAAACTCCGACAAAACTTTGCGGATTCACACCCGCTGAAATCAGAAGGAGGGAAACAGAGGCTGAACAGGAAAGGTAAAGCGAAGAGGAAACCGGAAAAGGGGGCCGTGTGAGTTGGGGAGAAGGCCCGGGGACGAACCGACGGACTGTCGTCGCAAAACGGGAGAAAAGGAGCTGCACAAAGGGAGGTTTGACTCTTACCCAAACAAAAGCCGCTTAGGGGGGGAAATGATCGGGACTGTGACGAGAGGGGAACGAAGAAAACCCAATCCGGAACTTGGGGGGTCACGCTCACAGAGCTAAAACCAACCGAAGAAACTCAAACCTGCAGACCCCTCTCCAAACCGAGGAGCCCAGGGCCGCCCGTGAAGTCGCCACCAGATGATAGGGCCCAATATCGAAAAACATGACAAAATCGCCACCCGACTGGACATGCGAATGAGGAAAAACAGAACGCAGACGGCCAAGTCCAACCCACCTCGAGCTCAAAAGGGGAAAAAACCCTCAGAGGCTTATACAGAAGCAATCATCGCGCCCCAAGGGAAGGGCAACCCCTGAAATGAAGAGACGAATGGGGCCGGCGAAGCCCCGCTTATACCACAATGCTCCCGAATCAAAAAAGGCGACACCCGTGAACACTGCAAAGAAACAGTGGGGGGGCCGGAAAGAAAAACGTGTTTAAAAACCGCACGGCCGCAAACAGGGGGCTGGGAAGAGACGCGACGCATCGAAAAAGCGCAATCCGATGGGAGGGAGATAATCTCGTACCCAAGCAACTTGTTACGCCTGCCACCCGACAAGTCGCAAGAGCCAGCAACCCAGAAAAGTTGTTGAACCAAACAAAAAAAGTCTGCCACACCTTGCCCTGCCCGAGCATGGGGGTCATTGCCCTTCAGGGGGGCACAACATCAAAAAAGCGGGACTGCCAGCGGGGGGACGGAAGATACAAGAACCAAGCGATAGGGAAGGATGGGGGGGGGCATTGGAGACCTAAAGAACCCCTTCGAACTAACGGGAGAAAAAAGGCCACGCCAGGATGGGGAGCGAGGTTCGTCGGAGACAAAGAACAAAAAGATGGGGAGCAAAAGCAAAACCCATTCAATTTGTCAAAAAAGGCTGGAGGGAAAATAAAAGAAAAATTGGGACTACAAGTCAGATGGGAACGTCCGCGAAGTCCAAAGGGAAAAAAATGGGACATATTCAAAAAACGGCAAGGGCGCGGCGATAATGTAAAGCCAGAAAGTTTTGGAGCCCTGTGGAACTCTTTCGATAGCATTGAAAAAAAAAGGGTGAGAACTGCGGAAAAGCCGTTGGCCTGGGGAGGGGGCGCTGAACGATGAACAATGTTATAAGTTTGTGGCCGCAAAAAGTTGGGATCAGGCTATCAATTTCAACAGCAAAACGGTCAAGAAGTTCGCAGCTGATGGGTGAGAAGAAGAAAACCCCCACCCCCCAACCCCCCCCCCCCCAAACGTAAAAAAAATGATTCGAAAATGACATTTAGGGAAGGGGACACCCGTTCGGAGAAAAAAAAAGGAGGCAGTGTACCGAAAAAGGGTTGGGACATCGCAAAAAAACGCTCAAAAAGGAGGGGGGGGGTCCGTCGATGCGCAGGAAGCCACCAAGGACTTCAAAAAAAAAAAAACACGGGTGGAAAAATCGCGCACTACCTGGAGGGGAGTGGGTAAAAAGCGACGATGGGCACCACAGAACGAATTGAAAGAGGGGAGGCGCAATTGCAGGGAAAGGAAAATCACGGCCGTGGGATTAATGGAGGAAAAGAAGGCGAGTTGAGAGCAGAGATCATTCGTGGGGGTTGGTCGTCACATGGCTCAAGGGTCACCCATCCTGAAATTAGGGACAATCAGAGGGAGGGTAGAACGCGCGGGAGAAAATTAAAAATCAGGACCGGCCCGCGGCAACAAAAAAAAAAAAAATAAAATTGGGCCGAAGGGGTAGCGAGTTATATTTTGAAGGGTGAACGGGGCAAACCCCCTTCTTATCTGCACGCCACAACAGCCCGGGGATTCAAAAGCGGTTCAGAAGTTGCAAAATCAGTCACCAGTCTCCAAGTGACAGAAGGAGGGGTCGTGGGTGGGCACTAACGGGGTTTCTCATAAAGGAGGTGGTTGAGGGGCATCTGGGGGAAAGTTTTCCCTAACTATTAACACCAAGGCCCTGGGCGCAAGGAAAAAAGGGCGGAAACTCCGGACTACGAACGGAAGTTGGGGTGCCCAAAAAAAATGAACTACGTCAGCATAAAAACAAGTCAAGCCCATAGAAAAAAACATAAGGCCGCCTGATAAGCCTTGGTTCAGGGCTTGAAGGTGTTCAAACAAAAAGCAATAATCCTTGGTTACTAACTGGTGATCGAGGGGACATTGTAAAAGAGTGTCCCCGGATAAAAGATTGAAGAAGTGCGACCTTGAAGTTTTGGTGGGCCGGGTGGGGGGCCCGGCGCACAAGGGTTTCTCCGAAAACAGTATGCGTCTGAAACTGAAAGAGGCC
>Ga0179593_1341168_pt1 | contig 16158 bp, 18 predicted proteins | sample CZODoug2_1_08_16_FD_185931 | JGI IMG/M metagenome (GOLD analysis project Ga0179593, IMG submission 185931) | Vadose zone soil fungal communities from Angelo Coast Range Reserve, California, USA - CZODoug2_1_08_16fungal (PacBio error correction) | ecosystem: Environmental > Terrestrial > Soil >...
CGAGGGAAGAGCGGGAAACCGGTTGTGACGACCGCGATCAAAGAAAGCGCGGGGTCGCCCGACACAGCGGAAGGACAATGGCAGACTGCCCAGGAAAGACGGCAATTAACAACCCTTTGGGAGGGGGGCACTATGCGGCTACAAGGGCTCGAGCATGGACAAAAAATATACTTACACGGGAAAAAGGAAGAAAAGCTGGAGGAAAAGGCAGGGGTTCCAAAAAAGGGTGGGAGTAGATTCTCCGAATTCATGAAAACCGGGAGGGTCATGAACTACGTGGAACTTTCGAAAAAATCCCGGCTCTCGAGGGTCTAGCCGGATCAAGAAACTGTTGTCGATTAGGTATTAGTACAGGTAGGGGTGTTAGGGTAACCGAAGAAAAACTGAGAGATCGCCCTCCTTTTTAAGGCGATGAGTGACCCCTATTCAACTAAGGGGAAAAGGATTGGTATCGACTCAAAAGAGCTCCTATGTGAAGGAGTTGACTTTCTCTGGGAGAAGCCCTAAAAGGAGAAAAGGAAGTGGCGAACTAAATCGGGAGAAGGAGAATGGGCGTTCTGCTCTGGAAAACCCATGCTGTCTCAGAAGACGAGTCTGTCATCTACTATTACAGGTTTAGGCGTTCTCGGGGGCAATGGTTATAAACTAACGCGCAGGGAACGGTGTTGGGGTTCACCATGAAAGAAAGCCAAAAAAGGAGGAAAAGGGGTTAAGGTACTGGAATCCTTTTTCAAAGCAAGCTATTATTTGGTGTAACTCGTTTGATAAAAACTCTGAGTCATTCAAAGGCCCAGAGGGGACGAACTTAGCAGAAAAAGGGGGAGCTTGGAGGCATAGGGACATGGTTTGGACGTGATTGAAGGGAAGAGGAAGAAGGGGGGGTTCTTTCTTCAGGAAGAAAAGCAAGTCTGTCGCGAGAGCTCGGAAAAAAAGCTGTCCCGATTCAAGAGACCGAAGCGAGGGCGGAAAAAGAATAAACCAGCTGGAGGAAGGTCGAAAAAAAATCTTCGACCACTCGGAGAAATCCTATAGTGCGCCAGCGTATCCCTATCCAGAAATTGAAAAGGATCTTCCAGGAAAAGGGAATTCGGAGGAAGAAGAGGGGGTACCTGTAGAACTATCCGAGAGACCGGAGAATCACTAGCCAGAAAAGGGCATTCAGAATTCGAGGGGGGAGTATCCGCCGGGTCAGGGTTGAAAGGTCAGGTCAAGCCTCTGTTTTTCGCGCGGGATGTCGGGGGACGCGTAGGGAAGGATAAAACCTTATCGACACCTAGAGTTCCATGTGAAGGTAGAAAAACTATTGTCTGACGCGAAAGGGACAGCACCATCGAATTGAAGATAGTTTCATGGGTACCAGGGCAACGGTCTGGTCCGGAAACAAAAAGGAGCCCGAGGAGAAAATGGAGTGGCCAGATATAGCGAATTCTCAAAAGGGGGAAAGGAGGAAGAGTCAAACCAGATCGCCTAGGCAACTCGGGGGAGGAAGGGAAAAGAAGGAGGTCGGGTCTAAAAACTTCTTAGAGGTTAAAAATATTCACGGGATTGCCCGGTGATCAGACATTATCGTTTTTGAATACAAGGGAAAAGGTTAAGTGCCGCGGCCGAGGGGGGGGATGGGAAGGAAACGCGTATCGTCTCTCCCGGAGAAAAACGAAAAGAGGAGGTTCAGAGGCTATCGCCTACCTCCGTGCGGAAAACGATGTGGAAAGGGACTTCCTGGGGGGGATGATGATCAAACGGCGCTTCGCTGGTGACTAATCAAAACGGATGATCAACCGGGCTAGAATACACCTTAAAAGAAGAGCACCAAAAAAAAAAAAGGAGGATTGAAAATAGATATATTATAGGGGGCAAATCAGGAAGATATCTCGGTAAGATCTGAGAAAAACAGGGAGACGGGTGGGAAGGAAAATTCAGTTGAAGAACTTTCGAATCTTCGAGTAAGAGAGTCAAAGGGGGACTCATGAGTCGCGTGAGTAAGATAGGCCACTCGACATCACCATCGGAGGACGGCCGCGATCACACTGGGGTCAGGGCCCGGGGGGAAAAGGGAGCCTGCGGCACGAAAAAGTTGAGGAGACAAAACAACGGCTATCAAAGGTCACCATGGAAGATGGAAAGCCTCCGTTCGGGCACCTCGACGTCCAGGTAGAGAAGATCGCTGCCGCGAGGCTATCTGTGAGAGGGGAAGGGGAAAAGGGTCACCCTGGCGACTTCTCAGGCTCTTCAAAAACAAAAAGGGTGCCTTCGAATCTGGCGAAATGTCGGTGGAGGTACCCGAAAGGGACCACCAGAAGATCGCCTTCGATTGATGAGGGAAGAAGGCAACATCTGCCGCCGAAATCCCGAAGTTGAAGCTGAAGGGGAAAAGTCACTCTTCTGGAAAAAAAAATCCGGAGAAAAAGGGGGAAGCTGCGCTAAAACCCAAGGAGGCGTGACTTACAAATCCAAAGCTGTAAATTATAACTAAAGAGCCATCGTCCTGAATCGTGAAAATCAAGAAGGGTGGCTCAAAGGATCTCCGGAAAGATCAATCCGAAGAGGGGCAGAGACAGGGGCCTCTGGTCTTCATTAAATATCACCCGGTGAAGTCCCAGAAGCGGCCGACAACAGCCCAGACGTTCTGCGCGCCGGGGGCGCGACTGCGGAGAAGTAAAAGCGGGGGGGAAGGGCGGACGATCTGAAGCCTCCTGGTAGAAATGGGAGGAAGGGACAGAAAGAAGGGAAAGCCCGAGCGCAAAAATGGGGATTTTCACTGAAAAAAAAAAGAGGAACCGGCTCGAAACGCCAAAATAGGAAAGGAAAAGAAGCGCCCAGGAGAGGAGAACAATATCCCATACCTCGGCACATTAAGAACGAGAGGCAGGACCAGGTCTGTTCTAACAAAAAAGCACATCGAGCCCTTCTCCTAAAAAGTATTCACCGTAATAACCGGAAGGTCGAGGGTTGTGAAAGGGAGTGACAACACAAACACTGCTTCCAAGAAATGGGGAGGTTCAATACCATCCGAAGGCAACTAAAAATCTACCCAAAAAACGTCTATTGAAAGAGGGGGCGAGAAGGTGCACTTTTTGTCCAACTAAAGGGAAATTGACCTCAATCGCCGAGGAAAGGGACGTTCGGGGGAGAATTGTCATCACTTTCGAGCAGCGAGGAAGCTTAAAAAACGACCGCGCAGCAACCCCGACTGCCGGGAATCGAAGAAGGGGGGAAGTAGATCCCACAAGACTTCCGAACCTTGAGGAATCGGAGAATCAACGAATTCAGCAAGAACTGCTGTGATCAGAGTGGTCCGTTCCGCCAAGATGGGAAAGTTGTCCCATTCCCGGCAGAGGGACAACCGGGAATGGATGCATGATCATCATTGGGGGGAACCATGACAAACCTCGGGAGGAATACAGCGTGTATAGCGACAAGCAAAAAGCCAAACGGGTACACACTAACTTCTAAAGAGGGAAAAAGCGCCTCAACGGAGGGGGGAGAGAGATCAACGCTTGCGAGCGGTGGCACAAAACAAATTGGCAAGATGTCAAATGAGTGACCACGCTGCAAGAAGGGGGGGAGGGGGGGGGTCAAGGAGAACCCCAGCGAATGGAATGCAGGGATCCAGCAGCACCGGCTATAAGGAAGGGGGGTACAATTCTGCTACGAAGAAGAGGAGTCGCCCGCAAGGGGAGGAAAGCTGGAAAGGGGGACTTGTCAGATTCGGAAGAGGAGGGGTGCGAGGAGACGAAAGATCTGAACGGAAGGAATGGAGGGGAGGTTAGACGCCCTGAAGCGCATATCGAGGAAGACAAAGATCCTACGACAACTGGACTTAGAAAGTCGAGTCGTGGAACAAAACCCACGTTCAGGTCGAAGAGGTCGGTAGACGATGAATCTGCGTTTCGTTAGTGACTCGAAGCTTCAAAAAAAACGAGGGCCTGTGAAACAGGGTTTGGGAAAAGGAATCAACACCGGCGAGAGGGGTGGAAATGAGGCGATTACTTTTCTCAGGGGATGTTTTATCGGGGAATCAAAAAAAAGCCCTGAGAGCGCAAACTATTGAGGACGCTGATAGGGGAGGACGCGGAGGAAATAGAAAGGATGTGAGGAGGGAAGTAAAGACGGCACCTTGTTTCTGCCGCTCGCGAACGTCCAAGAACTCGGGGAAGACTGGCTCCAGGCTAGGTCCTAGAAGGGAACGGGGAAAAAGAGCCGAGCGAGGCGTCGAACTGCAAAAGGAGGGGAGGAAGAGAGAATTCCGTCTCCACGGGGAAGCAAGCGTCGGCGTGGAAACGGGAAAGCGGAGTGCCGGAGAGACCGGAGTTATCCGGCCTACAATGCAGGAGGCGGACGTCCTTGTTTACCGTCGAGATACGGGATCAGGTGCTAACGGGGGGGGGGGGGAGAAAAGAAAAAGCGGGCAGAGGGCACATCATTCCGAGCTTGGGTGGGAAAGGGGAACTCCGCTTTGGGGGAGCGAGGGGTCGGTGCCCGAAGGGTTTGTCGCATAGAAAAAAGAACGTATCGGGACAAAACGGGAAGAGGTCCTCGGGGGGGAAAAGGAGGAAAAAAGAATGTTGAAGTTACTGCTACGTCATCAAAGTGATGATGGTGTTCACGGGCGGATGTGAAAAAAGGGAAAAGCATCCGGAGGACGACGAACTGTTGCGTGGGCCAGAGATGCGAACCGGGGGGGTAAAAAGACATCGAAGCCTCGCGCACACCTAGATATTGAACAGAGAGGGGGCGAAAAGTAAGCGAGGGGAAAGAGGAGCCATCAAGGGGAAGAAAAGGGAGGCAGGGCATCGTTGGTTTAGGCCAAGGATTCGCTTGCCTCGAGGCAAGGGGGACCAGAAGGCCTCAACGGAGCAGGAGCAAAAAAAAAGGGAGGGTCAGGAGGGGGAGACGACCGACGCACGACGCCGGCGCTCTCAAAAAGAAAAGAAGAGGAAAGGTCTGAAAAGGAGCTTCTCACAAACGAGAGCGGGGTAGCCTCGGCCTTGCCGGAGGGATGCCACTGATGAATCTCTCAACAACAACAAAAGGAGGGGGAAAGAATCTCGTAAGGGGAAAGCCCAGGCGGCTTCCGGAACCAGTCAGAGGCCTTCTGTTGGGGAAAGAAAAAAGGTGCTAATGGAACTCACCTAGGCGTATGGGTAGAGCGCCAGTGGCGTAGCGAGGTCAGCGAAGGCCTAACCGAAAGATAGCGGGGCGGACCAGAGCGTTGCGGCCAATGGGAAAACTGTGCGAAAACGGATAGACCTGGGGAATCTCAACAAACAGATGCCCTGCAAAAGAAAAGAAGGACTGTCCCTCTAGGGAAAAGGCCCTAAGAGAAAGGAATTCGGAAAGAGTCAGGGGGGCTGCCTCGAGGAAGGAAGGGAAGGAAATTAACCCGGCGACGGGGAGAGGATTCTTCAAAAAACAACAGTTAGGTTGAATTCAGTCTGAGCTTCGGGTTTAGTAAAAACCCGAACTTACAGAATATCATCGATGGTGAATAAGTAACCTAGCAACATCCCGGTCAATACGAATCCATTGTGGAAAAAAATAGGCCGGTGTCGTAAGAAGCGACTCGAAAAAAATACGTACGGAACAGCAACGCGACAGGGGCCAAAGACTTGCGTGGGTACCAAAAAGGTCATGATGCCCTCTCCGCAAGGGAAGCGCCTTAGTCGGCGGCGAAATCGGGGCAAACATGAGAGGGAAGGATCAGAAAGCAAACAAAAAGGCCGAAGAAAAAGAGAGGAAAGGCAGAGCCCGGGGCGAGGAAGGGCACGGATCATGCACGACCTATCTGAATCACGGGAAAGGCATTGCGCCGAGAAAGTTCTGAGAAAAGTAATCATCTGGGGGAAGGGGATTACTACATTATCGCCGGCAAAATTTAGAGATTGCCAAGGACTAGTTACAAGGAACGCCACCCGAGCGCGAACCGCTTGGAGGTTCGCCGGCAAAGAACAAGGTACTTATCGAAGGTGAACGATCAAACATTTCTCAGAGCAGAAGGGAAAAGCGCGCCGGGCCTCCAGGGGGGTTCGGTCCGACCTCTTGGAAAGGAGGGAAACTAAAGGACCTTAGAGTAGCTCAAACCTAGCCACAAAGGATCAAGGGAATTGCAGGAGGAGAGCCTGGGTGGTATTCAGGGGGAACACCGGTTCAAGCGGGAGGTGGGAACGAATACAAAGGAAAGACCAGAAGCCAACGTCGGTGCCAGAGGAGGACTTGAGGAAGGTCCAAAAAGAAAAAAAGCCTAGTCGCCAGCTTCACGGGGAGGGGGGCCAGGGCATCAGAAGAAGCTCTTCATTTCGCGTAACGATCCTTACGGAACCCCGTGAGCGGGATGTGGGAGTATCAAGCAAGACGTCCATCTGAAATTCAAAATCGGTCGGGAAAAGAGGAAAAAAAAAGGCAAGCCCCGAAACCGGAGGGGCGGAGCGCTGAAAGGGTGTACGGAGTGACGCCCAGCAAGACGGGTAAAAAGAAGCCTTCATCTAACGTGAAAAAAAAAAGGATCGGAACCGTAGAACAGCAAGGGCGAAGTTGGGGTTGCTCCCCCAACCGCTAAGGCCTAAAGCTAACTCAAAAGGCCGGCCAAACCTGGCGTGGGAAAAAGGAAACGCGTTGAGAGAAAAAACGGGAGAGGAGGACCAGATCGTAAATTCAACGCTCGGGCAAAACCGCAGTGTGGCCGAGAGGGAATGCATAGGCAAGCTGGACAGGGAGGGTTGTCCTAGGGCAACCAGCGTTGCGGAGAGCGTGCGGGAAAAAAACAGCTGGAAAAATGAGAAAAGTCTGGGAGGGTAACCGAGACAACCGGCGAAAAGACGCTCGAAAGAATTCGGAGGAGCCGTTGAAGAACCGAGAGAGCTTCGGAAGACTTGGAGGGGGTACTCCAAGTCGCAAAAAATAGAATGAAGTAAAGTGTCGGCGCGACGCACAAATGATTCCTAGAAAAAAAGGAAGGAAACGCACGAAAGATACGGAGGGGGAGGGGAGGACATGTGCGAGGTAGGAAAAAAAACGTGGGTCAAGAGAGACATCCATGGGTAAAAGTGGCGGGTTCTTCCGGAAAGGGTCGAGGAACCCTCATCTCGCATGGAACCGGGGTGCACCGGAAAATCAAAAAAAAACGGTTTCAGGCGGCAGGAATGGGATGCGCAGGGAATTATGTGGGGGAATAAAAAAGCTAGTCCTGACGGCGAGAGGAAGAAAAGGGTAGGGTCTAAAGGGAAAACGGTCGCGCAGGCATGGAGGAGGATGGAGTGTACCGGAGTACTTCAACTTGGGAGATTAGTCTAACCTCAAGCGGGTTGCCAGGAGGAATGCGCACAGAGAGTCAAAATGAGATCACTCTAAAGGAGGAGAAAGGAGCAGAGGCAGCTGGAGAAGGGTCGCACTCGAGGTCAAGGGGAAGGGCGCCGGAACCTGATCGGCCAGAGGAGTGGTCCTACCCCGGGAGGAAACATCGTATCTTTACTGACGAGCGTTCTCGACCGCCTTGGGAGGAGGAGAGAGGCGATCCTTTTGGAAGCCGAGAAGGAGAAGTTCATTCCTATTTATATTTAGAGGAATCAACTAGGGGGATGGGGAACGTGTATTAGCGGGCGTGGGCCAATCCGGTAGTGGAAGGGGATGGCTCGTCTCGACCGGGGAGAAAACCGAGATTTTCGCGGCACGAGTTGCATGAAGGCGCGGGAAATCAACAGAGACAGGGCATGGGGCGGGTTTTACCAAAAAAAAAGAGAGGACGGAAAGGACTAACTTTTGGAGGGGGGGAAACCGAAGACGGTGGGACCCTTCGAAAAGCGACCCGGGGCCAGCGCGCAGCCCGCAACGGAGATCAGAGACGATTGGGGGCGAACAGGAATCATGACACAGGGCACGTTAGGGAATGGGGAGAGCGGGCATCGGTGTGGAAAAAGCGCCGTTCGCGGGAGACGGCTCAAGGTGAATCACTGGGAAAAAAAAAACCGCGGCGCGGCAGAGAGGCCGGAGCCAAAGGGAGGGGCGCGACTACCTCCAAAAAGAGAGAACGGAATCGCGAGTCGAGTTCATTCGAGGTGGACATTGGAGCAACACGACCGGCGCAGGCAAAAGGGAAGAAATCCTGGGGGCCGGCGGGGGAAACTGATGAATCTCTGACAAAGACAAAGGGGGAAGGGAAAAAGAGATGTTCATCAGTTGTCAGCAAGGGGTAGGAAACCAGCGTAACCTGGGATTAGTCGAACCAGAACCGCGCCATGGGGTTTGACAAAATTCACGGTGCCACAAACCCCGGGTAAAGACAAAAGAGGCGATGGCCCCTTAGAAGAGAACTAAGTGCTATTTGAGCAGGGCTAAAGAACAAGAGACAAAGAAACCGACTGCGCAGAACATTAGGTAAAAAAATCTAAAAACTCCTTGGAGATCTCCCACACCTGATCCAGACTCTCAAAACCGGTCCCAACGGGATTGGGCCCTCGAACTCTCTCGCGAAGGGCTCAAAAGACGAGCGTCGGACTATCTTTCACGAACGAGTTTAGACTGGCCGACGGGTCACCAAGAGAAGCGATCGGCAACCACGAAAAAAATCGCATTCGCGGAAAGTGAAGTTGGGGAAAAGGTCGGTAAAAAGGAAGCAAGGACAAAAGGAAAAAAAAGAGACAGTAGATGGGACAGGGGAGACGTCACGAAACATGGCCGGAATCCATCCCACAGGGCTTTTTAAGAAAAGCGAAATGAGAAACTAAGGAGAAAGGGCAAACTAAAAGGCAAGCGAGCCAACAATGGTGAGGGGGACCATCCTCGCAGTTCAAGGGAAGGGCCCCTCGGCCATCGACATCGCCGAACGTCGGGAAAGAGAGGTCTTTTCGCAACCTTATACGATCTAACAGGAAAAAAATGAGACCGCAGATCTTTGCGTCGAAAAAAGCACAGATTTTCTTCAAAGGGGAAAAAGAGGCCAAAAGAAGGGGGAGGCCAGCCTATGCCAATGAAAAAATTGGCGCCTAGGAATAGTGTAGGGAACTCGACTACTTGAAAGGGAAGTACGAAAATGAGCGAATCTCGGGTCGTGAACATCGCTGGAAAGGGAAGCAGAACCGCTTGGGAGGGGTTTTCAAGAGAAGGACAAGGGTCCTCCTAAAAAGAGCGACGTCAAAACAGGGGTCCGGGCGCAATCCTAAAAACAAGCAAAAGCACCGAGAGGGATAAAGAGGGCAGAGCCTCGGCGCAGGGAAACGCTTCTGGTTGCCACAAATAAAAATCCTCTCCCTGCGGGAAAAGAGTTCGCCGGACTTATCAAGGAGGGAAGGGTTGGGAGGGTGAACACCACACGTTCCAGGCCCCGGGGGGGGGGTCGATACAAGAGTATTCAAGATGTACTAGAACATTTCATCTGAAGGCCCATGCGGAGGGAACCGCACTTGGGGTTGGGGTTCCAGAAAGAAGCACGTCTCAATCGCCATCTTCTGGACGGATCACGGGGAGAATCTGTTACTACAAGGCGCTAAGTGGATCGACCCAAAAAAAAGTAAGGCCGGAAGAGGAGGGGAGCGGGGGGTGGTCGACAAAAAAACCTGTCCGAAGAAGGGAGGAAGTCCCCAGGAGAAGTCATCCACCGGCGGGAAGAGGGACATTCGCTTTTAAAAAAAAAAAGAAGTTTCAGAAAAGCCCAAAGACCATGGGAGGAAGGATCCGACCCACGCGTTTGGGGGTCGCCCAGTGAACAAAAAGGGAAGGAAAAATCGGGTGGAAGAGACGACTCGGAATTCCAAAAAAGGGGGGGGACACGGAAACGCGTTGCTGAGTAACCCCAACAACAGAGGAGGAAAGAAAGAGATCAGCGTTCGCGCTCTGGAAAAACCGGGTTGGGGCCAGGAAGCTATGAGAAGGGATACGCTGATTCTTCACTCTGGGAAAAAGGGGGGGGCCCCCAATCGCCTTCTGCTAAGGAGGGGGGGGGATATTCCGGCGAACACCTTTGTGCCGAACGTCAGTGATTGTGCGCCAAACTACGACACTTGAGGAATGGGAAAGCCGTTGAGGGAACTGGAAAGCGGGTACTGAAACCCGGAGAGAGGACCTCTAAGAATCGGAAGGGGGGGCCGTGCTGTGTAGAGAATACACAACACCGGATACAAGAGGATAACGGCAGTATGGGGCGGGGAGACTAAAGGGGAAAATGCCGGAAAGGATCCGATACGCACTAAAAAAGGGACTAGCGAAGGAAGGGAGGGGGACGCCTTTCTTTTAACACCAATGCGGGAGAAGACAACTACGCATCTAAGGGAAACTATGACATGGGGCGCTGTCGGGCATTCTGGTACAAAGAGGGAAAAAGAATGGGCATTTTACCGTTTGTGGGTTCAAAAATAATCCCAACAAAAGGAGCCTACGTACGGCTACTTAAAGGGTCGTGAAGGGCGAGGTGGGGAGGTGAGCACCAGAACTGCCTAGTCTCTGCTACGGAGGAAGGAAAAGGTATGAAAAGGAAAGTCATTCGCCTGGGCACATGGATGACAAGGACATGGGGGTACTTCGAAGGGAAACGAGAAAACCCCTGTTCGGTTGGAAGTTAGAGGAAAAAAATCGGGGATTCTCGAAGGCTTAAGAAAAAGAACAAGAAGCCCCGCTATGTCACAAACGAATCGAGGCGGAGAAATGCCGCCTGACCCGCTGGATAGGGGAATCTCTTCTTCCACGGGAAAAGAAAAGAAGGCTGCAAAACAGCGGGGAAAGTTGGCCGAGTTGTCCAGCGCAAAACAACGCGTGAGACTGGCTGACGCCCGTGCTGGCACGGGGGTGGGACCGCTATATCCGCTCACGAGACGATACTCCACGTTCAAACGATGGATGGCAGAGGGACATCTGGAAGAGGGTGGTCAAGGTACGCGCCGCGTGGCGACGGTACGGTGCCCTCCTTGGGGCGGGAAAGGAGCTAGAGACACCTCCGTAGGCAAGCAGGATGTTGCAGATGTTGCGGAGGAGGACACCCCGGCGTTGGTAATTTACCAAAGTTGGCCTGAAAACGCAGAGAAGTAGGAAAAAAATTTTGGCGTTTCCAAGATCGCGCGTCATGAACAGGATCCAGCGAAAAAGCGGGAGAGCACCCCTAAAATCGGTGAACGATCCGGATGGGAGAAACGGAGGGGGGCGAGGGGACATCACTTTCGTTTGAAGGAAAAATCATCTGTGTGGGGAAGGGGTTCGAGCCACCGAGAGAAGGGCCCCTTTTAGCAACGCGGAAACGGGGAACGAGACGCATTCGTCCGAGATAGGGGGTCGCGAGAGTTAGGGCGCTAGGAAAATGAGAAAAGACATCTGACTTTCAGTGACCAGGAAAGAAAGGGGGGGAAATAGAGAAACAACGCCGAAGAGGATGGTTCGAGGAAAAGAAAGAATGGTCGATACTATTCAACTGATTACTCATCCAAAAGGGGGGGGATGAAAGAAGTCATAAGGGTGTCGTCCTCGCCGGCGAGGAGGAAGGCTTTACGAGAATGGGTGGTGATCAGCAACCGGGCAGAAAGGGAGACGAGCGAGGGCCACTCGAGCGCGCCGCCCGGGTCGAGCGCCAAGATCTAACCCGAAAGGGGAGGCGAAGCCCGCGAGCCAGCTCGGTATCAAGATGTAAAGAAAAGGAGACGAGAACTACGTTCAGATCTAAAAAGAGAACCTGCGAAAGAAAAAATTATGGGAACCTCGATTTGCACACACGCACAGACGTTTCGCCAGGAAGGATCGAGCCAAGGGAGCTCTCCGCTCAAAAGGGTGGGAAGGGTCAACATCCGAAAGGGAGATCGTAGAATCAAAATTTCAGTAGAGGGGAGGAGAGACTGCCCGTGGGGTTGGGTAACATCCAGGACACGTGACACCATTCAAACTATGCCGTCGAATGGTGAAAACGTACAGGTCACTGTCCAGAAAAAAGGGGCCCGATTCTGTAGAAAGGAAAAGAATAACGGAGGGCACGACAGGAAAAGGAAACCACCGGTGAAATAAAAGGAGTTAACCATCGAACCATCGCTGAGTCGGAGGGAAAAGACTATTCGCACCAGGATCCCAAAGAAGGAAAAATAAACATCTGCGCAGAGCAAATAACGCTTGTCTAAAAGTGGGAGCGGAAGACCAGTGCCTCCTATCAAAGGGAGGACTGGGGGCAGTGGGACGTCTAAAAGGCTGCGATCGACTCAATGGCCTGAAGGGGACTCTAGAGTAGAGCCGCGAAGAGGTGATCTTTCCGGGAGGGGGCTTCTATTGGGGGTGGGGTACCTAGGGCAAAGCTCCTCGGAGAAAGCTTGGATTCGGACGGCAAAGAACAATTCGTCGAGGGGTGTACGAATTCCACAACAGGGCCCTGGGGCCAGCCATGAGAACTCCCTCTCACCAGCCGTGAGGGGGCAGGTGGGGTCAAGAAGAGGCAGGATCGCGCAGAAAGGGCCCCTGACTTCTGCAAGTAGGAAAAGGATAAAAAGTAAAAGAAAAGCAGAAGGAAAAAAAGGGAAGTCGCCGAACGCTTTCAGGAATGTTTTGAAAAAGGGGTTTCATGGGAACAACAAATCACTGCCGCGCATTGAGGGAAAAAAAACACATAGAGAAACGCGACCCGCCGAAAAAAAAGGGGGAGCCGAAGATGCGGCGGAAGGCAACCGAACGGGGGGTGGGCCAAACCGCAGCATGGACTCAGGTAGCCGGGGTTGGAAGAGAAGTTGATCTTTCTATCATGCGAGGAAGTTCGTACGCGCAAAAAAAGGATGGGTAAGCTGGTGCCGGGAGGGTCCCAAGAGACCAAAAGAAGCAGTCTAGGAATGTAACAGTAACAATTCGAAAAGGACGCCTACTAACATGCTTCGAGAGGAAAGAACAAGTGGCTTCGGGGACCCGGAAGGGGTCCATAGGCACGTCATCTAGGTGCTCGGGGCTCAAGTGGGGGGGATCACAATGGCTGGACTTTGGGGGTCAGGAAAAGACAACCCACTGGAGGCCTCGAGGAAAAGAAGTCGTCTACGTCGCCTGCCTACCAGGTCTTTGGGAAAGCGGCAAAAAGCGTTGGAGCTCTCGACAACAACGGAGTCTGGGAGATAGAATCAACTCTGGGCGACGAGGTGGCCCAACCAAAAGGGTTGAAACGGGGATTTAGTCTGGCGATAGGTTTTAGGAAGCCCCCAAAACCTTAACTAATCCGTGCGAAAAATGAAGGGAGGGAAGGGGGAGAGCGGGAGGACCGGGATTGAATGCTTTCTACGACGACACTCAGGACGCCTAGGGCCAGCCGGTTCTGAGCTATTCAAAGAATGTTCGAAGATCCTCTAAGGCCGGCGGAAAAGAGGTGGGGGGATCGATAAAGAGACAAAACGGGGGACTGGGGACGGCGAAAACGACGCGCATTATCGACAGATGAAAAAAAAAAAAATCAAGAGTACTGATGGCATTGAGGGTGCGTCGTGGGGGGGGGAAACAACAAAAGGAGAAAGAACACGTCATCAGAGGTCATCGAAAGGGGGACAGCGGGGGACTTCTGGGCGATGGTCTTCTTAAAGAAGCGCGTGGAAAATTGGGGGGGTTCACATGAATACATAAGGGGGCGAGGTTTGAAAAAAAGGGAGACATTGGGGGCAGGCAGTTCGGTAGGATGTATCGGAATCCTGGAGAGGGGAAGGAGACACTGACCGGACGAAGCAGGAAAGCCAGGCGCGCTGGAGCTGAAAGGAAGGAGGAGGGGCACAAGGAAGCAAATGTTCGAGGAAAAAGACAGGGAAAAAGCGGCTTCTGAAAGGGCGCACGGCTCAGCGGCAAAGTGGCACATAGGGAAAAGAGGCGGACACGTAACGCGAAAACTGAGTAGATCGCGCGTCGCGGGGAAAAAAGGAGGGGACCGCGCCGGCTGGCCACAATTGCCGAAAAAAGAATCACGAACACCGGCGTGATCTTCCGACGCGGCTTCGCGGGTGTGGAGGAGGAGCCGTTGGGGTGCGAACCGACCAGGAGAAACTTGGCAGATGGCTGGGGGGAGCCTGAACGAAGCGTGGTGGAAGTGGTTGTTTGGGGTCGGGTCCACGACCGAGTGGTGGCGAGTCCTCGACGCAGTGCAAGATCGCTTGAGTATCGAAAAGGACTCGGGCCAGAGGATTTAGCGCACGATGTTGCTGAAGGGGGGATCAGACTAAAGATTGGAAATGGGGGCCGAACGTGTACCCGAAAAACAGCTACAGCCGAATTCGACGACAGGGCCGAAGAGATCAGGACGTCGCAGGGGAAAACGCAAAGAAAAGAGAGGATGGGGGGGGGGGGCTCTGGCATCCACTCGGCGAGAACGAAAGGGGCGACGGAGGCCGAGGTGTGAAGAGAGACACGTAAGATCTCAGGGTACGGGGGGCGATCTCCATGAGTTAGAAGGGGAAAAGGTGACCATCAAAGGCAAAGAGGACGGAGAGGGTCTGCCTTCCAAAAAACAAAGTGTAAAAGTATCTTGAGAAGAGAAGAGAAGACAAAGATCGACGGGGCAAAGCGAGAGGCCGGTCTTCCCAGGGGTATAAAAAACGACTGCGCAGCGCTGGGGACTCGGGAGAAGCGACCGTGCGAGACGGGCAACGGACCTCTCACACAACAAAATAGAAAGATATCCGTTGCCATCGAACGCGAAGTAAAATCTAGAAAAAAGACCGCGGCAAGGTGGGAAAATTTCCACCGGGAGACTGGAACTCTACTCGGGAGATGGACAGTCCGGACGGCGGAAAGCGAGCTAGCCACTATCGACCATGTGGCTGGAAAACGACGTCACAGAGAGACGCTGGGTCAGAAGTTTCACCTTTACGGCAGGGGGCAAAACGAACTCCACTCAAAAAAAGACCTGCAACGGTCCACCAGGCGCCTCTATGTTTCACCAACCAAGGGGACCCGAAGTGATCGTTCAAACGAATGGCTGCAAACGATGCTCTCGGGTGGCGAGGTCTACCCAGCTACTTAGGATATAAGAGAGGACAAAGTTCGCGGAGTTGCTGGCGGGTAGGGGGGAAAGAAAATCAACCAGGTAAAGCACTATCGGGGAGGGGAAGCCCTTCAAGCAAGAGGGGGGACTCGCCGAAATAAACATCTGGGGAGAGGGGGGATACGAAAAACTCTCCAACTAAAAGTGGAACCTCACTCGATCCAAAAGAGTGGATGACCAGAATCAAAGGGTAGGGCCCTCTCTCAGAGGTCCTTAAAGGAGGAGGGATTTGGAGGGTTTCGCCAGTGAAGTTTAAAACACGTCGAATACCAGAATCGTCGTCAAGAATATAAAGGAAGAGGGGATCAAAACCAGTTCACTACGCAGGGTCCAATAAGCCAGCCGATCGAGGGTGCCTGAAGCACCGTGGGGCAGTTGGCGAGGATACTAAAAGCTGGGAAAGAGGGAAGACTGTCGCATTCGCGGCACCTAGCGCACGAGGTGCCAATAAGGGTGAGCATCGACGCGAACTAAGAACCTCTTGTCGGGTAAGACAAGGTGCAGGGGGCATACTACTGTGAACTCGACGTAAACATTTGGCCTTGAAAAAAGGCCGAAGAGAACATGCGACTTAGAAGGTGCAAACCATACCTCGGCAGCGCTCGAGGGAGCGAAAAGCGGAAGCGTCGGGTTCACAAGAACACAAGCTAGACACAGGCCTAAAGACGACTTCAGGAACCGGCGCCGGGGAACTGTGGGAAAAAAACACCGATGCCAGTGAGTTGCCCTAAGAAATCGACGGAAACCGCCGGCCCATAAGATGCCCTCTAGGCTTGGGTAGGCAACGAGGTTGGGTGGTTCTCCAGCCCGACACGGCCTCAATCGCAAGGAGCTGTTCTGCCACTTTGGCGAGCTCAAGAAAATAGATAATTCGAACTTCAGCGAACAAACTACCCCAAAGGGGACGGGGAATATAGCCGGGGGGAATCCCCCAAGACCTGAAACTGAAGCAAGAATATTACTGGCGGGAAACAAAGGGGAAAATAAATTCCGCTAAGAAAAGCGGGAGGAGAAGGAAAAAGTGGCGGGTCGGTAGCACATATTTCGTCCATTCCTGACCGTCATAGGGAAGGGTGTTCAGAAAAGCGCAAGGGCGGGTGGTCGACCCAATTTACCCTAAATCCGAAACACGTGTCTTCGCAAATCTTCTAAAAAGAGCCACCAAAACCACGGTGGTGGGCACCGAGAGGAGGCGTTGT
>Ga0179593_1480932_pt1 | contig 16157 bp, 21 predicted proteins | sample CZODoug2_1_08_16_FD_185931 | JGI IMG/M metagenome (GOLD analysis project Ga0179593, IMG submission 185931) | Vadose zone soil fungal communities from Angelo Coast Range Reserve, California, USA - CZODoug2_1_08_16fungal (PacBio error correction) | ecosystem: Environmental > Terrestrial > Soil >...
AGGGTACGGACAAAACACAAAAGGGAAGGGGAAGGGAGGGACTGCAAAGAGGGAAAGACTCACCGCAACCGGGGAAACCAGGGGGAAGCTACAAAAAGTGAGGAGAGAGGGGCGTAGGAAAAAGAATTTTTAGCTACAAGTCAAGGGTTAAGATTCGATCCGGGGAGGGAAAGTGCTTGAGCAAGTGACTGAAGGTGAAAGAAAAAAAAGAACGGGCGTCCAGGAAATAGTCCCAGCAGCTAACCCAAGGAAGATCTCTCCAGACGCCTAGGAGGAAAGAATTCACGCGCAAAAACGGGTATTCTGGGGATATGGTAAGACAAAGCGAAAAATTCGGCGTTTTCAGCTCTGAATAACGGGGGCGTAAAAACATAAAGAACCGTGAATTTATTGATTTTTCTGAGAGGAACCGTAATGCTCAGGCTGAAGCCATTTAAATATCACCAAGTTTGGTCGCGGCCACGTCCACAAAATCTGATCAAAGATTCCCACTGCTCACGCAAGATATGTGGGATTTGGGGGTGCCGATTCCCCAATCAAAAAAAAACCATTATCCATATCTGGCACTGGTCAGAGGGTGTAAAGCACGCCAGAAATCATCCGTGCATAGAGATGCCCAGGGATCGAGAGTGAATCACATATTTTAGGATCGCAAGAAAAAAAATACGCAAACACGCGCCATTCAAAGAACAAGCCGGAAGTCTGTGCGGGAGCCAGGAACACTCTCAACAAAAAGAAGGGAATAGGGAAGATCTCTATTGAAGGGGAAGGATACAGCACAGACGAGGGGGAAAGAAGCGGAAGTTCCTCGTCCTGGAGAGGGGGGTAGGGAGGGTGGCGTGTCAAGTGGGTCAAAAAGGAAGGCGCGGATTCAAAAATGTTTTGCATACAGACTGAAATGATGACTGTCTATGGGCGTGCTCAGACTTTGGTTTGGGTAAATCTAGGGCGAAAAGGGTGGGGGTTAAATGGGGCTCGTCAAGAAAAAATCGCTGGCTTCTTCTAGTTTACAGGATCTCCGCTTTTTGAACTCGAACAACGGGTGAAGTCAGCGGAAAAGACTACGCACGGTGAAGGGAATAGACAGACAAGAAATCCGGAGTTGGGGACCAGAGGGGCTGAAGGGAGACCCCGAGGGCTGGGAAGGAGACCAGGATCAACGAGACGCTGTGGCGAAAGGGGAAGAGCAAAATGCACTCGGGGATGCTTCGAAAAAACGAATGGAGTGAGGTGAGAGACTAGAGGAAAACCGCGGAAACCTAAATGCACGGGCCTTTCAAGTCCCAAAAAGAAACGCCTGAATCTTAACCCGTCGAAGCCCGGGGACGAAGACGAAACTGTGTCTAGGTGCCGTCCGGAAAGTTTATAGGGGAAGGCAGAAATCCTTCCCTGGGTCAGGTTGGAGTCGGTAAAAGCAGGTGGTCGAAAACAAAAAGGAGAGGCTTGGGGTAAGGGAGGGGATCAAGAAATTTAAAGAGTGTCTTTGGTTCCGGGCGCAGAAACGCTTGTGGGGGGCTGGAGATGGGCGGTTGGGGTAAAGCGAGGTCGCAGGGGGGGAGTGGGTCGGTGCAAAAGGTCTGAGCGAGGAAGGACAGTGGTCGGGATCAACCGTGGGCGAAGAGCACTTGTCACGTCGGTAAGCTTCGTTTCGGCAACCAAGGAGTTTGTGTCGGCATAGAAAAACTTCAATGGATGGCTGGGGGAAAAAGTGCCTTGATTTCATAAGATTTGCGAATAAATTCTACTGTATTCACGAAGGCAAAAAGGGGGTAAGGACGATTTTTGGGGGAGAGGGAATAAAAAAAACGAACTTTCACAAGGGCGGAGGGTTGTCAATGCTACATAGAGGGTAGGGGGGGGCTAGTTTTGCAACATCAGGAGATTCGGGGGGGAAGGTATTCTTCACGCGGATAGTCATGGGTCAGGCTGGGCAGTGAATCATATGCGGAGGTATAAAGGGAAACATTATGTGGCAGGCGGAACGGTAGGAAATGAAGATTGGGCTGCCGGAAGATAGGCTGATGACAGTATTTATTGGGTTAGAGGGCGAGAACGGCAGTTACTGGGGGGGAGGGGTGGAAGGAGGAAGTGGTTTGTCCCGCACAAGAAATCCACCATTGGCTTACGAACTCAGCTGAAGGTCGGGAGCGGCAACAAAAGCTGCGGTCTTGCATGGTCGAAAAAAATTGTGGGCTGTTGGTAGGCGGGTAGGGGGTGTAGGGTCTAGAAGTACATTGAATGTGCCGGAGGCGATAAAAACAGGAAAAAAGCTCTCAGGGAAACATGAAACGGAAATGGGAGTTTTCAGGGGGGGCTGGAAGAGGCTGGACGAAAAAGCTGGAATCGAGTGGGGGCGCGAATTAGGGAGAGGTAGGGGCGCAACGCGACGGGTGCGGAAGCAAAAAACGGACAATACACATGAAGGGCTGCTGCGTGTTTTCAGCCAGCGATCGGCGAAAAAAAGAAAACTTTGAGAACGTTGGAAAGCGGAGCAAAAGTTGTCCACAAAGAGGGAATTCGACGAAACTGCTGCCTTAGTGGTTCAAAATTTTCCGGAAAGAAAAAAAAGGGGGAAGGGAAACAGAGGTCGGGGGACACAGACAATTTATGTCGAGAATTGGAGGGGCGGGGAGTGAAAAGAGTGCCGGCGGGAGTGAGGGCGGCGGGCAGATCTTCGGATCCAAGCGGAAGTACTGAGGGTGATGCGGGTATGGGCTTTGGAAGAAATGTGCGGGGCGAAAAAACCGAGAGAGCGATGGGGGCGGCTACGAGGGAGAAGGGGGGAGGTTCGGGGAAAAGGGAGAAACGGGGAGTGCCGGAATCGCTGGGGGTGCGAAAAAATCACAACAGCGACACCTGATTGTTATAGCTGCCAGAATGACGTGGCCGGGGGGAGGGACGGCAAGGTCAGGATCTGGAGTCGGCATTTGAAGGTTGAAGGAATCACTAAATCCGAGTGGGATCCAATGAAGAGCGACAGACAAGAAGTCGGGGGGAAGCGCAGGCGAGAGGGGGAGGCAAAATACCAGAAAATCGGGTTCCGAAAATAGCGGCAGTTTTTGCTTTGGGAAAGAGCTGTCTTGTGGGAGCAGGGGACGACACGCCGCGGCGCGTCGCTTGGGGACACTCCCGGAATGGGGAACTAGGGAATACAAGCGGCGGTTGGAGGCGGCCGAATGATTCAAAAAAAAAGGAACGGATCTGGATTGCTAGGAAAGGGGGAAAAAGTCACTCACCAGCAAAAAAAGAACGGGAGGGGATCCAGTTCGTAGGGGGGGGGGATGAGGAGCGGCGCTATGTGCGGCGAACCGCGCAAAAAAAAAAGGCCTAGCGGTGCAGTAAGATACTCGCACCGGGAAACAAGGCACCTTACCGCCCAAAAAAAAAAGAATCGTAGTTGCGGCGGGCGCGGGGGCGGAAAAGAAGGAAGGGCGACTCCGGTCGGGCCCCACAAGAGGCGAAAGGCAGCGAAGAGCTCTCGACGACAGTGGCGGGAGTGAGGCTGCAGGATATGTCAATAGATGACGACATGCACAAAAGGGGTTCATGAAACTGGAACAGTCCCGCCATGAAAAGAGTCACAGCGGGAAGAGGAAAGCCGACAGGGCGAAGAACCGACAGGTTAAATCAAAAGCTATCAATAGTCGCCGAAAAAACGGTGAAGCGGAGGCCGTCCGAAACCAAAACCAGAGGCCCCAAATGCGGGGCCGAGAACTTGGAAAAATACTCACAGAAACCACATGAAAAAAAGAGCGAGGGGTCCTCGACTCTTGGGCGGGCGAGACATAAAAAGTGTAAGAGCCGATCTCGAAACCTTGTCAAGGGGCGGCTCGATCTTCAAGGCGGACATAGCCGCATCCAAATTGGGCAAAGATGAAGCTGCAGTCTAGCGAAAAACATTCGAGGGATTTCAAATAACCGCGACGCTGCAAACGTCTGAAAGGAATCAACCGGCTCGGAAGTCAGGGGAAGGCCGAGCTGACAGATCCCTGGCAGAGGCGGGCATCAGCAAAGGGCGATCTTGCGGAGACAAAAACGAGGGCCACGAAAAAGACAAACCGGGCTCTAGGGAGGGACCGTAGCCGCGCTCCAAAAATGGAAAAAAGCCATTGGGTTATCCTCGCGCACGTAACCCCCCCCCAACTTAGAAAAAAAACACAGGTGCTTTGGGTTACAAGGTAAAACAAACTTACTATTTTGGCTACCGACCTCCAAGAGGGGGGATCAGATGGCTTTGTCATTTTGGACGGAAGGAGAGGTGCGCGGCGGGGCCGATCACGCGTGAAGGCTGATGCGGTGGTCGGTGGCTTGACATCATGTCGCCCAAGGAGGCCGAAAATCGCAGAGTTAAGCTTCAGTGTAAAAGGTAGCAGAAAGAACCGCGGCAAACTGGGGACTCCCGGAGCTGGGAAACTCTCTAAAGAAGCGACAGGGTACACCTTCGTATTCGCGTCAAGGCTACCAAGAAGAGGAATAGAGATGTCGAGGGTTAAACCGCGAGGAGGATACGACTCGAAGTTTGAGTCGGAAAGAGCCAACCACTCCGGAGTCCAGGGTGATCCCCCAGCGTTAAATAGAAAAAAACGAAATCTTTCAGCCCTGGTCGAAATAGACGCCGAGACCGCGAAGTTTCAAGAACCCGACACAGGACATGGAATCTGTCGGCCGCGATTCGCCCCAACACCCGCACGTGAAAACGCAAAAGCCGCCCAATGCAAAATGCTTATCAATCAGGCCGTGCACCCTCGTCAGTCACTTGTAATACCCCAAGCCCAGGCAACACGGTGACGTCGAAGTCGCGTGAATGTGGTGTTAACAAAAAAAAAGCGGACGGCACTCGCCAACGGCCGAAAGAAAAGGGACCAAAGGCTCAGCCTGGGCGTCCTAGGCCGCAAGAAAGAGCGCAGCCTGTGCCCGCAGAGGACGTGTGATGCGCTCGAAAATCTCGCGGACGAATCCCTAAGCCGGGTGATCGCAAGGGGGTTCACGCGCGGCGTCGAATTGAAAAGAGGGGTTGCATTGAGCTAGGGTGGCGTCGACGGGGGTGCTGGAAGAGCATATGCAGACGGTCCCGGCATCGGGAGGGCCAGGTTGCGTCCCAACCCCGAAAATTGGGGATCAATCTTACAGACACGACTCGAGTCGGCTCAGACTTGTCAATCCGGAAACAGCCCCCGACCCAAGATCCAGGAGATGGGAAGGTTTTGGTGGTCTGGATCGGTGATGGTATGCCCGCATTTGGTCGTTGGCACAAAAAACGGACACGGCCCTCCGCTGTCACCTTAGAAAATGGAAACTTAACTGGGCAATAGCGTGGGGCTGCAAAGTTAGGTTCTTCGCCCCGGTCGATAAATCGAGTGGAATAATGAGGTCGGGAAAGCTGCGCAAAAGCGGAAGACACCCCTTGTGGTAAGGAACCGAACCAGACATAAGACGAAAATGTCCAGAACACGCAAGCGAAAAGACTGAACTTCGCCAATTCCTTTTAAAAAGTTGACCTTGTGCCCAACCTGACGCACTGCCCGCCTTCCATAAAAAAAAACAAACGCCGGAGACGCGGCGACAAATAACGAACCTCCGAAGCTGGGAGTGGGCTGGTAAACGGCAAAAAGCATCTCCAACAGTAAAAGCGCGAACGGAAAAAAAATCAGCTCTTCCTCGTTTAAAGGGGTCTTCAGGAGAGGGGGGGAGGAAGGGGTTGTCTTTCCCTCGACCAACGCTGGGTGACGCCGAGGCCCCTCCTTGGGAAAAAGCAAAATAATGACAGAGTAACTTTCCGGGACCACCCTCCGCAAGCCACCGCAGTGTGGAGGCAGGGCGGTCACAGCTTCAAACGCATCTATCCCAGTAAAATTCCGAAACAGGTGCGACGCTTGAAAAAACTACCAGGCGTAGGAAAGGCCAATCTCGCCCAATCGCTTACACCATCAGGATGATGGGTAGCGTACAGATGGGAAAAGGCGGGACAAAAAAAACTCGGCAAAGCGCCCCGCGAACCGCCACTCCTGATCTGCCGAAAAGCAAGCGGAATCCGATTTGGGAAGGGATAAAAAAAAGGGGGGACCGTTGGGAAGCCAGAGTAATAACGCCAGCACCGGCTCCGTTTTCGCCGAGCGCACGACTCCCAACAAGAGGAAGGTCAGCCGGCTTAAGAGGCATTGGTAGATTACTGAACCGCCATCACGGGCTCAAAACCATGGGAACGTTGTAAAAGAAGTCCGGCATCATCCACTGTGGAAAAGAAGAAGAAAAAGAGCCCTCCGCCCCGAAGCAAAAATTTAACCCGTCTCACCCCTAACCTCTAAACGCAGAAAGGACTGGAGCAAGGCTTGAAATGATCGTGACCTTGAGGGGTAACTTGGGGACTTTCGCGGAAAGGACCAGAAGTCGCCAAACGAAGCTGAGGTGAGCAAGCCGATGTTTGTGCTCTCCAAGGGTTGGGAGAGAACCACGAAGCGCTGGAGGCGTCAAATAAAAGGCCGATTGCCGTTCAAACAAAAAGGCTCCAGCCGCCCCGGGATCGGTCGCAAGGTGTGCGTGAAACGGCATATAGCAAACCGAGGGGGTACAGAAGGACGCATACCAGAATTTTCCCCGTCAGGCAAGACCCGCATGAAAAAGTCCAACTCCGATTAAAAACGTCTGCAGAGAAAGAATTCCTGTCCATGATAGCTATGGGCGTAACTCCTGCCGACGTCAAGGGGGGTCGCGACTCTAAAAAAAAAAAAAGCAAGCTTCGCATCACCACCCAAAAAAAGGGGGGGGACTTGGACCAAAAAAGAACTCATCTTAAAACTTCAGCCGCCTTGGACCACGAGAGAAAAAACTGTGGCTTTAGTGAGAAAGGATAACAAAACACTTTCCCCTCAAAACAAGGCTCCCCCAACACCACCACACGGAAGAAAGAAAAAACGCCGTGCCATAATCAAAGTCATCCAAAAGAGTAGAAATGGAAAAGTACGTGAAACGAAGTCTCCTATAGGGGAAAAAAAAAGGAAACTTCCGTTATCCCCCCTAGGGGAAACGCAATCGGGGGAAAAAAAAAAACCTAAAGACAGATCAACCTCGTCAGACATAAACGACACGGAGGCAATAATGCGGAAAGGAAGAACACCCCCAGCAACCCAAAAACGAGGGAAGAAAAAGCCAATCACAAAGCAAAAAAACTCTTGTAAAAGGGGTAGGACCACTGCGCGCACAAAAACTGACTACGGAAAGGTGTCAAAAGAGGAAAAAAAGCCTCTTCGAGGAAAAGGGGAGAGAAGAAAATCGCCGCGCATCACACCATATCAAAAGAGAGAAACTCGTGGTGCCAATCTCTTCAAACCACGTGGGAGCAGGACACCTGGGAACGGAAAGCAGCGCCTAAGCCTAAAATGACTTGGAGAGAAATAAAAACAAAAATCCGACCACCCCTAACGCAAAAGAAAGGTAAAACCGCCACAAGAAGAGGACGCTCTCAAAAATCAGCGAGCCAGGCCCATAAGCGGGGGTCCCAGCAAGAAAAAAAAAGCACCGCCCGCCAAGGGGATAATCTGAAAGTTAGACTCACTTTTGGAGGAGGTGTCTCTAAAAAGGAGTGTCAAAGCGAAAGGGAAGTACTGCGGGGAACTGAAACGTCACTCGCCCAAAGCAAGAAAAAAAAAACAGGTCGAGAGTCCCTTTAGAAATGGTGGGCGAACAAGGGTCCATCTTCGGCTGGGGCCACGAGAGAGAGTCAGAGTGAAGGTCCGCCGAAGTCAAGAATAATAGGCTCCGACCAGGCCGAAAAAAAAAAGGGACACGCAGCATGGCATTGACTGGGAGGGGAATTAGGTCGCCCAAAAACGTATAGAGAAAAGGGGGGGAATCACTCAAACAATTAGGTCCAGACAGAAGAATCAAAAAAACATCCTGAGATGATAAGTGAAAACGGACGTCAAGTACTTTAAATAAGGGAAAGAAACCAGGGGGGGCGCTTCTTCAAAAAGGAAGGAGAAAAGCGACCATCCCAGAAAAGAAAAGGGGGGGGGTGAACGAGTCCCAATTTAAGACAGAAACCTTTAAGGAATGGACGAAGGTGAGCACCGAGAAAGGCAGAAGCATTTAAGCGTAAAGGGGAAAAAAACAAAGTGACGAGAGTGTGAAGAAAAACGAGAAGAATTTAATATAGGAAAAGCAAAGAAATCTACACAACGATAGAAAAAGCTAGTCAGTCCGGGAATCTCGATCCACCAAAAAAACGTAAAAGAAAAAGGAGATGTAATGCAAACTGCTACAGCGACAGCGGAGAAGGGGTAGATGGGCACTGGCTCTTGGTCGCACTGGGCGGGGGGGGGGAGGGGAATCTTCCAACTTCTCGCAGTGATTCAAGAACGAAGGCAAAAACCGCTCCTGAGGAAAGGTCCTAAATTGGGGATGCAAAACTGGCGACATCTATTGAGGAAAGTCGGCCAAGGGGGGAATAGTCAAAAAAAAAAAAAAAAAAAAAGGGGAGGCTGCGAGGTTACCTGAAATCCGAAGGGGGAGCTAAAACTATGGCTTAACAGACTTGCAAAAAAAGTGTGCCTCGGAAACGAAATCCGCTCACGGGTTGGAAAAAATCAAGTCGGCGACCAAAGGGGGACAGAGGGGGGGGGGGGGGGGGGGGGGGGGTGGGGGGGTTGGAAAAGGAGAGAAAAGGAAGAAGCCTTTTGGAGGACGAAGTTCATTCATGCACGGAGAAAAGGACATTCGAGTCTCCGAGGTGGGGACTGCAGGGAGGAAGAAGGGTGACTCGGCGAAATGCCTGATGGCTATTCAGAAAGGAGGAAAAAAGAAAGAGGAACCCGGAAAAAAAAGGAAGAATAAAAAGAAGACGAAAGACTCTCTACCGGGTAGGGTTGACGCCCGTGCTATGACGTCAGTGGACGGAAGAGACCTACAACTGTGGGTTGAGCACAGGAAATCTGGGAAGAAGGAAAACACCAAATTGGGGGGGGGGGGGGGGTAAGTGAGGGAATGAAAAGCGACAGAAAAAAAATGGGGGAGGGGGGGGGTCTTTACGGGCATTGAACGCTTTTGTCTTGGGGGGGAGAGAGAGCGAATGGAAGAGTGGGAGTACGATGCTCTGCAAGTGTGGAGGGGGGGGGATTCGAGAAAAAAATGTGGGGACGCTAGTTGTTAGGAATTAACGGGGGGGAACACCAAAGCATGTTCATATGGGAAGAAAGATGCTGGTCTTGTGGAAATTGAGGAAATTTTTATAAAAGGGGGGGGAGAGACGAATAGGCGAAGTGATGCCTCGAGGGAACAGTAGTAACCTTGGTGGTTGGGGAAGGGGGGCTAATCTTCAGCCACCATAAAAAAAGGGGAGCGGAGTTGGGAAAGTGTCAGAGTATTTTTCTGGGGTACGGGGGGGGGGAAAAAACATTTTCTAAGGAAGAAATATGAAGAGGGATCAATGAAGTGGAAGGCGGGGGAGATGAATAAAGAAGGAAGCGTGAAAAAAGGGGAATGGCTCCTTGGAAGTAGACTGCGAAAAAGGAGTGAAAAGTAGGGTAGGTAAGAAAAAGAGGGAGGGTGAAAAAGGTATTTTGTCACGGAAAAATGGGGGAGGGACGGAAAGTTTCGGTTGGGGTGGTAATGCGGAGAGTTTTTTGTTGAGTATATAGAAGAAGACTTTGTAAGGAGACTCAAGAGGACGCTTGGGAAAACGGCGGGAGATCCAGGGCTGAAGGGGGGAAAGTAGTCAAAAACCTTGGGTGGGAACTGGGGGGGAGGGCGAAAGGGGGCGGGGAGCGGGTGTATTCAGAGGAAAAAAAAAAAACTAGGGTCCGGAGGGGGGCTCATGGTGCTCCGGAAAAAACCATAGGAGAGAAGGACCAAAAAAGAACAGGAGGAATATGGCAAGACGGGAGAAAGGGGAAGGGGGGGGCTGGAATCGCTGACTACGTAAAGGAGCGGGGTTGTAAGGAAAATGCTTGAGAGGGGGGGAGGGGGAAAGCGAAGGAAGAGAGGGGAGGCCTGGATGAGAACACTCAAATACAAGAATTCCGTGGGGGGGAGGACCGGTGATGTTCCAAGTGAAACCAAAGACTAGCGTCGATCAGGAGGGGATGGATCTAGGGATTAAAAAAAAAAAGGGGAAAAAAAATCATAGGAAAGGGGCAGTAGACGGACAGGGACTCGGAAGCGGGGTAAAACCAATGGGTCTGAAAAAAAACGAAAATTGAAGGGAAAAAAGGCTAGGGCTCCGTGAACACCGGGCGAAAGGAAAGGGGTGGGGCGATCTCGTCGAGAAAGAAAACGGGGATGAGGTCCGGCTGTGTTTTAATAAGGAGAAGTCGCTCTCGGAACCCAGGGGGACTAGGGACCACTTCAGGGAAGGGGGACAAAGGTGCCATGGACTTGAGCAAAGGGGGGAGGGATCCGAGAACAACCTCGATCTGTAAAAGAGCTGGACGGCGACGGACGAAGTTGGGGAGGGGGTCTGCGGACGGCAACGGATGGAAGGACGATTTGCTATCACGCTGGGGCCAGGAAAATAGAAAGGGGACAAGGGATGGTTTGGGAACTGGGGGACACCAGCGGACCGAAAAAAATGAAAAGAAACGGTCTTATTCAGGAAGCGGAGTAGGGAAAGTTCGGGGGCGACGGGGGGAAACGTCACAAAGGTTGGGGCAGGCGATTTGTCCAAGAGGGGAAGAAACCTACTCTGGGTTAGCGCGAAAAGGGTGGCGCAAGCCAAGGATTTCTTGCAAAGAGGACAATGTCGCAGTTGGGACGGGGGGGGGGGAATCTCCTTAAGTTTTCTCGCTTAAAAAAACAAAAGCTGCGTCTGGGAGGAAAAGAAATCCAAAGGGGGGGGGGTTGTATCGCTCATACAAGAGAGGAGAGACGTGATGATGGAGAGAACACACAGAGGGAGAGGAAAACAAAAAAATAAGTAACTAAACTATTACTGAAGTAGGGGGGACCAGGAACTTGGGATTCGATGGGACGAAGGAAGAATTGAAAGTGAGTTTTACCGCCAACTGTAAAGAAAGAGGTAAGGGGGGTCGCGTCTATAAAAAAAGGGAAGGGGGGAAACGAAGCAGGAACTAGGAAACACGTCAAACGGTCAAGGTTTAGGAGTGCAAGAAACTAAATTCCTCGACGATTGCGTTAGGGCAAGAGAGATTGGGTCCCGAATTATAAAAAAAAAAGTATTCCTAGCTGAGGCATACTACATGACCGCGATGAAAGATGCAAGAGGACCGGGCGGGAAAAGAACAAGAACATTTTTGCAGACACGCTATTGGCACCAAGAAAAAAAAACGAGTCTCGCAGTGAAAAGAGGGGGTCCATCTGGGGAACAATCCCCAAAGAGGGGCTAGTAAATTGGCAGAACTCACACTAAAAGACAAAAACCAAAGGAAATGGCGAGAAAGGAAACTTGGAAGGGGACTATGACTGACTCGCTCGGAAAAAAAAGCTCAAGGTGAGATTGCTACCAAAGCTTCGAGATGAAAAAGGATCACATGGCCCATCACCAAGGGGAAAAAAAAGACGGGAACGTTCTGTCAGCGCGGGGAAAAAAGGGGCTCAGCCTCAACACACAAACGCTACGCTTGCACAAGAAGAAAATCGAAAACGCGCTTGCAGAGGCGATAAAAAAACTGAAAGAGTCGGGAGGGGGGGAGGAATGAGCTTCAGCACAGACGCTAATAGGAGGGCGCAAAAGAAAGAGAGCTGCGGCGAAAACAGGCTGAGTCGCCGAACGCCACGGAAGAAAGAACTCTGGCACTTTAAAGAGGAGAACTTGACGCTCTCACAAAACTTGGGTTGAGACGCGCGGCGGTGAAGAGACCAAAACGGGCACCGGGTTGCCGTGGATGGGGAAAAGATGAAAAGTACCGGGACCATTCCTTCCGTTGTGCTAAAGAAAAAAGAAAACATGGGATCAAAGTTCAATGCATTGGCTTCGGTCGGAAGCGCTGCTCGGGAGGTCGAGTGGAGGGGGTAAATATGCTGCGGCTCAAAAGAACCTACATTGGTCGGGTTCTTGCAGCATGTCACCAGATGCGTGGTAGGAAAAGGGGCTCATGTTTCCAGTAGGGGAAAAAAAAAGGGAGAGGTACGAGGGGAGAAAATTTATGGCCCAGAAAAAAAGGGGGAACACTTGATCTGACGGAGGTCACGGGATCTTTGGGAGGGAGGGGAAGCAGAAATGGATTTCACTACTGCGGGGGAAAATAGATTTCTGCGAAAGGGAAAGAACGCACCATCTCGCTAAAAAAAAAACAGGATAGTAAAAGCCGTCTCTCTGTGCTGGGGGGGACGACACGAACTTACAGAGGCTTCTAAAAATGTACCCAAGGGACTCCTCAACCGACTGGAACTAGCTCGCCCACCAAAAAACGTTTCCTCGTACCAGCGGTAGAGCGCTACAGGGGAGACCTAGGACAGAGCCGGAAGGGAAACCCTGAAAGGGAAGATCGACACAAGGGAGAAGCGGGGATGTCAAAAAAAGTCCACCCCCTCGGCTTTCCGCAAGAAAAAAACCGCCGAAGAACAAAAAAAAGGGGACCCGAAAATGGAAAAAAGGAGGCTGATAAAATCCGCAGGGCTGACGAAAAGACTGATCCGTGAAAGCCAAAAAAAAGACAAAAAAGATGGGTGCACGTCTCGCAGACCACATGGAAAAAATAAAAATGCAGTGTGAGCGTTTGTAGGAGAAAACAAGACAGGAGAAGCGGATCGAAAAAGCAGGCTCCCGAGCTGGAGGCAGAAAAGGGATCAAGCCTTGGGTAGAGACCGCAAATCAGGAGAGGGCGCTGCTACGGCCGAAGGGGAGGTCGGAGGCATCACGGCCAGCAAAGAACGCAAGTACGTCATTACTCTCGCGGAAAGGCAGCGGCCGCAGGTGGAGGGAAAGTAAGGGGGCTCGCCGTGGGGTACCGGTTACTACAGATCAGACCAGGAAAGGGAAGGTGGCATGGGCTTCCAGAAAAAACGCCTTTAAGATCGAGGTGGAGACAATCTTATACAAAACGAAAGCGAGAGGGAAGACAGAAACTCATTCCATCAGCCCCAGGAAAAGGCAAAGATGCCCGCGCAATGGAATCGGTGGGGAAGTTCGAGGTGTGATTTGTGACCGCGTAAATATCCAAATGGGGGGGGAGGTGTGTAAAAGGACCTACAAAAAAAGGGCAACAGACGAATCGGAAAGAAAGGGGCAAGCGTAAAAAGTGGTCTTGGGGGTCGGTTAACAAAGGGATCCCATAAGGTGGACGTTAAGCGCGGGGGAGGAAGGATGGCCGCATAGGGAAGGAAAAAAAACCTTCGGGGAAAAGGAGAAACCGAATATAACTCGCAGGCATGGCCAACGACAAGCGTTCAGTCGATAATACCCTGGGGAAAGAAATTCCTTGAACATTTCAGGGGAAAAAGAAAGCTACATAAAAGCCGCCAGCTGCAAGAAAAAAAAAAAAAAAAAAAAGAAACGCGCGCACACCGCAAGAAAAAGAAGATTCGCTTCCTCGACCGGAAAAGGCACGAGGATCGGGGGAAATCCGCAAAGCTGCAACAAGAGGGAAAACGAAGAAAAAAACTTCCCTCGGTTAGGGGGGAGGGATTCGTTGCCGGGGCGCACGAAGAAAAAGGGCTACCGAGCAGGGGAACGCCCCCTAATCACGTCGGCAGAAGGGAAAAAAAATGCCGCCTGTATAAAAAAAAATCCTTGATCGTGGTCCGCAAAAAAAACCTCAGACGCCGCAGCGTGTCGTCCGGCAAGTACTCCACAAGCTTTCAGCAGCGCGGGAATGGCAGAAAAAGACCTCCACTCAAAAGAGGGGAAGGAAAAACGTCTGGGCGACACCCACTCTCATAGAGGCAACTTGTTTTCCGCCAAAAAAAATGGGGGACCCACTCGCTGGGCCAAAAAAAAAAAATGGGAGGACGGGCCAAACCCCCTAAGGGGGGAAAGAAACAAACGGCAAGTCCCTTTCCCCCAAGGATAAAGCCGGGCAAGGGAGGTTGATCACAAAATCAGGTTGGGGGAAGAAAGCAGGAGGGCCACGTTAATCGAAAAAAAAGATTCCGTCATAAAGTTCGCGTCGAAATGCCAGAAACGGCACAAAAAAAAAGAAGGAAACCAGGCGCGACTCAAATTTAAAAGAAGTTTGGGGAGCGCGCCTGAAGAAAAAAAACGGAAAGAAAGGTCCACCGTTTGGAATGCCCAAAATCCGGAAGCCAAGGGGGGGGGGAAATAAGAACCCAAAACGGAGTCAACTAAAGGGAATAGTGCCAATTAGAGGAGAAAAACCCACAGGGGCGCCGCGCATAAGCCGGGCAAAAAAACTAAGAGATCGAGGAAAGAAACAAGGGTTTGCGCTTCTGCGAAAAAAAGGGGGAACACCTCAACAGCGAGGAAGTGAAGGAGACGACGATGTGGGAGAAAAAGGGTTGGAAAGCGACCAATAAAGACATCATCGTTCCCGAAAAGACTTGAGGGCCGCGCGAGTGCCGAAAACGGGAAACACAGGGCAAAGGGAATCGTTTTACGGAGGAGGGCGACAGAACCTTTCACCGTCGACTCCAAAGAAAAGATGGTCCACGCCAAGTTCAAAGGGCCCAAAAGCAGCAGGAAAGTCCAGACCCAGCCAATAAACTTCAAGAATGGTCCTCTTTTTCTAATTGAGTTCAAGGAGATCGGGGGGGCTGGAGAAGAGGCGAAGAAAAAATTCGCCGCCGGCAAGGAAGTTAGTTGTAGGCGGAAACAAAAACTACCCGCACCAGCAGGGGGAAACCCGACACTTGGGGGTGGAAGGAAATGGCCAAAAGCATCAAAAAGTATAAAAGGCGTGGAGGAGGAAAGGTTGGTTGACGAAATAATGGCTACGACCAACACGACCCTCACAGTACTTCCCACCAAACAAATCCACACAAGAAAAAAAGGAATGAAAAGGGAAAACTACATCACCTCAAGAGAGGAGACCTGGTAACAAAAAACCGAGAGAAACTGCCACTCACCGTGGGGGAAGGTGAGGTCCCAGGCGCAATCGCGTTAAGAAGAACAAGGAAAAAACGATGGAGACAGAGACATACAGCATAATCCGCCGTAATTAGGGAAGGGGAAACCAGAAACAACAGCACCTCTATTTCCCGCAAGGGGGGGGGGGGGACAAAGACTAAAGCAAAACCGAAAATGCTTGCTAAACAGCTTGCGCGCAAAAACAGCTAAATGCGTTCAAGCGAGCAGAAAAGCAAACCTCGTTTCGTCGCGAAAACAAGGAAATCGCAAGGAAAAAACGAAAACGACGAATCTTGAGCGCGGCAACCACTTGTGGGGGTCAAAAGCCAAAAAGATTACTCCGCCGGAAAAAAGAAGAGCCTATGGAGGAAACTCAAAAGGCCACCTTCAGCAACCGGGCGAAATAGTGCAAACAGGCCAAAAGACCAAAACTCGCTCGAAAACCGCAGAGAAAAAAAATGCCCGCCCAAGGCGTTACCAAAAAACCGAAACTACAACAAGACCGAACCCGAGCTCTAAAAATCCGCAACTTAAAAAAAGAAAGGGGGGCTCGCCACCGAGACAAACGCAAAACGACCAATGGGACGATACTGAAAGAAAAGGAAAAGTAACCCGGAGCACAATCTAAAACACTTCTGACGAGGCAAGGGGGTAAAAAAAGTGGGGTTTTGAGACTAAGGTTTCTTAAAAGGCAAGGGCTTGCGGGCCGGTCGTCCGCCGGGGACGGAAAAAATAAGAGTCATCACAAGGCAGCACCAAAGAGGGGGAATAAAGCATCTGGCCGGCGAAGAGGAACATTGAAAAAACTAAAAACACAAGTAAAACGGTGGTCAAAGCGACCGGGAAGGTCCAAAAAAGGGGAAGCAAGCCTCGATGTATTTTTTCCGTGAAAGGGGACGGCAGGGAACAGTCTGTAATCCATTGATCAAAAGGAGACTGCCCGTCAAAGAGAGAACTAAAAAAAAAAAAGTCCAGCGAAAGTGGGTTTGAAGCTTCCCCCAATGGAAATTTAAAGAAAAATGGAAAAGAGCAACCAGAGAAATCATCAGGGAAGGGAACGGAGAACAAACTTGATGAGGGGGGTTAAGCAACGGAAAAAGTTGGCCTACTTATCAACGAAAAAAGGTGGCAAAGCGCCAAGAAACAAGCCTCTCGGGGGGGGGAAAGAGATGTAAACACAAGA
>Ga0179593_1260851_pt1 | contig 16156 bp, 10 predicted proteins | sample CZODoug2_1_08_16_FD_185931 | JGI IMG/M metagenome (GOLD analysis project Ga0179593, IMG submission 185931) | Vadose zone soil fungal communities from Angelo Coast Range Reserve, California, USA - CZODoug2_1_08_16fungal (PacBio error correction) | ecosystem: Environmental > Terrestrial > Soil >...
AGCGCGAAACGGAATTCGGTCGAACCGGCAAAGTTGTGCCTGATATTCGCCCGAAAAGTTGGGACTAATACCTGAGCGGACATGCACCCTTTGAAGGGCTCGCCGTCATTTAGGGGGGGGGGGTGATGCCTTAGGAAGGCGGGACAAAAACGCGGAGCATTCAGAGAAGGAAATACGTCTAGCCGCCGAAGGGCACTGCTCTAATGGGGGGGGGGGGGGCATCAGATGGCTGAAACAATGGACGTGCGGTTATGGGGCGCCACAGAGTGAAAATATGAGCCGGGCATTTAAGTGGGTGGAAGGGAAGTACGACATGTTCGCAGAGAGCGATGCCAGCCGAAAGGGACTTTCAGTCAACAGCATCGGGGTGGTGCACGAAGTCCGCTGTGTGGGGGGGAAAAAAAAATCGAGGGCCGGTCGACGGGAGACTCGTAACCTAGCAGACGGGTTCAGCAAGGAACTGAGGCGCGCCGTCGCGTTCTGGTCTTCGAGAAGAGGGAAATCTCTTCCTGCAGATCCCTGCGCGGAACATTCCATGGCGAAGGGGGGGGAGGGAGAGTACTGAAAATTCTCAAAAGGCCGGACCTGAACAGAATGTCGCGGAGTGGACTTTCTAGCACAGGGAGAGGTGAAAAGGTTTCCCTGTTCAGGAGGGTGGGCTAGGAGGAACGAGAAGAATAAGGAGATCATCGGCTACGGAAGGTCCAAGCCAGCGGACATCAGAGCTGGAGCAGTCTGAAACATTTGGTAGTAAAAGCAAAAGGGAGGGCTAAACCGAGAGAACGACGGAACTTAGTCTGTGTGAAAGGGGGGGGTCTCAAGAAAAGCACCATCGACCTCACGGGAATGCCGCCCAGTTCAGTTGGGGGCAACGTGGTGGAAGCGAGAAGCAAAACATGCAAGCCACGTGGCCGCAGAACCTCGCCTTTCTATGGCAACATTCAGGAAAAAAAATGTCCGTCACTCACAGATCTTCGAAGGTAAAGAGTTGACAACTCTCAGGTGTCAGGGGGGGGGGCCTTCTAGACGGACTGGAAGTCTCGCTCTTGAAGGAGAAGGGAATTCGGCGAAGCTCTAACGTGGAAGAAATCCGGTTCTCGTCGGCTAGTAAAAAGGGGTATCGTGGGTTGGGTCGAATCGGACGTGATTTGTGCTGGGTGTGTTTGTGGGTGAACACGCATAAAGGGGTGTGAAAAAAACCTCGGAAGGCCGGGCAGGGTAGGAAAAAGGACTTAGAACATTGGGTGAGGGTCGCGGAGAAATGGAACGTCCATAGTGGAGCAAGGAGAGTTGGCCTCAACAGGGCACCCAGAAACGGCACGTGACTTCAATCAACGAGATAAGGTTTTGCCGCTGGTCGCGCCTTGTGGGAGGAACAACGAAACTGGCTTCTCTTAAAAGGAAGGCCAAGCCTCTATCTCGACGTGAAGGGGAGCAGGAAAAGCGGCCGATAAACGAACGAACGAGAATGGAAGGGGTTATTTATGGCCCGGTTGGGGTTTTCAACGAGCGCCGAAAATGAACCGTCTCGAAAGCAACGCCCGAGGGGATCGTGTATCGCTCATCAATGTCCGGGAGAGGGGAAGAGGCGCACAATACAGGATCGGACAAAAAGGTGAGTTGATAACTTGTGAACTTGAAGGAACACGGGAGGAAAAGAAGGTACCTGCTCGGCGCGTTGTGAAAGGAAGAGAGAGTTGACAAGGCACCGTGAAAAGCGGAGGCCTCCAAAAAGCCTGATCCTCTTTGGGACGACGGGGAAAACGCATCTAGAAGGGCGCTCAGAAGTTTCAGCGGCTGGGGGGGGGGGGGGTGGGGCGAATCGTAGAATGCCACCCGGGCATCGGTCTAAGTAGCGCACGGGGGTAGGCGCGACACTCTCATTGGAAACGGCTTTCACATGGTCGGAGCGTCGGGAGAACTTGAAAGGAAGAAGGGGCGACAGGTGTTGAGGCTAGAAACGGGGTTTAGACAGAGGGGAGCCGCAAATCATGGGTAATCGATGCAACGATCAGGGAAGTGTTCGCTGCCGGGAACCGGATCGCAGAAAATTGAGAGCTCTCAACAACGAGGATGGAAAAACAGGCGCGCAACGGTCATCTGCCTGATCAATTCAGAGAGGACAAAATCTAGGCCGCAAAAGGGGCGATACGGGGGCGAGACCTGAATCCATCGTAAAAAAGAACAGTCAATAAGTTCAAGGGAGCCAACAGGCTCGAAGGGGAGGAAGCCTCAATGTTAGTAAGGGAGCGAAGTGGCGAGAGTCCGTCGATGCAAGGATGATGAAAGATCGGCCCCAGGCAAGCAATCCTCCAAAAGAATCGCATCGATCGGACGGCCGGAGGTTAAGGGAGGTCAGCGGAGGCCCATTAGATGGGGAGAGGCGGGCAAATCGAACGGGGATTTCCACCTATGGGAGAAAAAAAATATCCTTCATCTGGGACTGAGAAGCGAGGGACGGCACATGGCACAATCGGAAAAAAAGAATTCGGAACGGGACCCGCGAAAACAGCGTCGGCCATCACACAATGGAACAAAGGGAGAACGATAAAAACACTAGATCAGACAAGGCTGAATGGTGAAGCCTCATTGGGGGGTCGTCGTCTATGGCAAAAAGGGAAAAGTGACTCAAACTAAACGTAGAGGGTAGTTCGGAAAAAGGCAGGTCATATATAGGAGCAGTAATTCACCAAAAGAGTTGGAGTACCTGGGAAGTGAACTACAGAAAAAAAATCGCGAGCAGGAAAAGGACGGGCGAAAGCATCTAGTACGTGGAATGGGGAAATAGGACCGTTTTCCTATCGAGGCAGGACTTCGACAATCTCGGAGAACAAAAGGGGACCAGATGGGGGCGGGAATCATCCAAAAAAGGGGGAAACTATCAAGCCCATATCTCACAAACTGGGGCTCAGGTTAAGATGGGCGGGGGGACAACAACCCAGCTAAGACCCTTCGCGGCGCTGGAGAAAAGCAAAAGGTATAGTGATTAGAACTAACGCCTTACCAAACGGAGACCAAGAACGAGAGCTTCGCCCATAATGAACGGAGCGAGAACCAAGTGAAAAGTCATCCGCCGGAACAAAAAAGAGCTAGGGGACCAGATCCTACCATCGACGCCAGGACGGTAACGGGAAAAAACAAGAGAAAAAAAGGCAAGAGGGAAGAAACACTTCCAACCGAATGGGGGCATCGGCTGCTTCCCCGCGGAAAAAAGGACTTCCAAAGGAGGGGCATGATAACGATTAAGTAGAAGGCGGCAAAAAACACAGTGCCACGGGGGCTTAATACTTTCAGAGGGACAGGGATACATTCTTTTGACAGAGGCGGACTACAAGGTCGACAAGGGCACTACTGCTTATGCGACTGATGTCACGTGCGGCGGACCGTTCGTCATACGGGAATTTCAGCAGTACGCCAAGAAAAAATCTTAGAAATAGAAGCGCATTCTCGAAGCCAAATAACTAAATCGGTCACATGTCGACTTGAAGGATCGCGACATCCGACAGGGGCTTGGCTAGATGGCATTGATCCATTCCTCTAGTTGAAACATCTAGAAGGAAAACGGAAGACAGGCGCGACCGTAGTACTAACAACGCAGGCCCCCAGGTCGGGGAGGGGGGGAACCGGACACGGAAGCGGGTTCTTTGAATACAAGGTGAAAGACTTAGCAAGACATCACCCGGGGATTCGAAACCCAGAGCAAGCGGGGTGCAGGCACTCTAAAATTACTCAGAACGGTGAACTCTATTAAGAAAGCAATGAAAGGAGCGGGCCGCAAATGAGGCAGACCGACCGACGAGGTGTGAAAACTCCGGCAACCACCAATCCGCTGCGAAAAAAAAGAGAAAACGGAAAGGCAGAGAGCTAAAATGGGGATTGGTCGACGCGCACACTTTCCAAGGAACACCAAATGACAGCCCTTCCGGTTGTCTGTCAAAAATCCATGTGCTAAGAAAAAGCCAAAGGCCAGCCGGGGGGAACACAGAAATGATACCAGACGTCGCGTTAGCCGGCTATCTAGAAAGGAAAAACAACGGAGGTGGGGAATAGATGGGCGCGTACAAGTCCCCAAAGCGGAGGAAAACAAGTCCTTTTGAGGGCGAGACGCTTGATATGCGGAGGAAAAGGAAAGAGCAATGCAAGAACACCAGTAAGGGCTCTGAATGTCGATTTCTTCAAGAAAAGAGTAAAGCCGCAAGGTTAAATACCAGAGCAGGCTATCTTCTCAACCTTTGAACGCACGACGGTAAAATGGGGGGGGAACGGATGCTTAACAACTCGGTCGTCTCTGGTGCGGGGAAATCTGAATGGAGTTAGCCACGAAAGGTCAACGCAGCGGGGACTGGCAGTCTATAACGAACGGTGAGTAGGGGGACATGCCCTGGGCAAAACTCCGCCGGGGGGGGATGAAAATTCTACCTCATCGGGGCGGAGTTGGAAAAATCAGGGGGAGAGGCGCACCATGGGCTTGGAGAAAGAGTGAAGTGTCCGAGACCTCGGTGCTCGGGGGAAAAGACACCGCGTCGGATAGGTCAAAGGGAGAGGACTGGACATCGAAAAGCGACTGCTACTCTTCGAACAGTAAACCGGAAGGGGGAAGTCAGAAAGCCTCACCAGGAGGCTTGGCGGCGATCCCGTAAAGGCGACAGTTCTCCGTGATCGAAGTCTGGGGGATGCGAGGGCAAGTCTTTGCCATTGGGGCGAAGGGGAGGCGAGAGACTATTTAAATGTGCCTTAATTAAAGAAAGGCGCTACCCGTTGACTGGGAACAATGGAAACATAATCCCGAATCAGAGGACGCGAAAAGGACGAGTATCACAGGGGTCTAACGCGAAATCCGGGTGCATGGCCGATTTACAGGAAGGTTAGCAATAGGGAGCTGGATGCTCGCCTTGATGAGCCCATTGCCTGTGTGTGAAGGCGCGTTAAGAGCACCCGAGCAGATACAGACGCAGAGGGGCTCTAGGCGCTTGGCGCTTAAGCTAATCAAAGGGTGAAAACTAAGGGGAACTGCTTCAGGATCGACTTGAACGACCAAGTTAAGGGGGGGTCCGATGGAGGGATTAATGCTCGCTCTGGAGGACTGGGTCTGAGAGCAGAGCGGGAGAAGAACTTGTCGGAAGTCAGTCAGACGCTCCAATAGTTTTCCCTCTTGAATCCTCGCCGGGGGCGAGGTCTACCTGTTGTGTTGGGGAAAAAGGTTCAAACTCCAGTAGACTAACCGCAGGATATGAATCCCCATTTTTGAGAAGGTTTCTCCCTCTTGCCCCGTTTAGGGGATCCGGTCTCCTCAGCCCACCTGAATCGATCATCCATCTCGACATCTTTCGCGTCGGTATCGATGGGTTTCCTGCACTGATCGACGATACGCTCGCCTCCCAGTCGAAGAATCACGATCGGGAAGTACACGACATATCAACGTAGTACCGAGGCAAAGTCAGACAGACAAAAGAAAGAAGAATGGCAGGAATGATGGGTAAACCGGCCCCTTTGTTGTGGGGTGCATATCCGAAAAAACTACAGTCACAATTCGCCAACAAAGCTGAAGTAGAGCTCAACTTGGGGCCTTGTCGAGAACGACCAGAACCTCCTCGGAGGGAAAAACGCATGAGAAAAGATTGAGCTTGACTGGGCCAAAAGGAAACGGCTCGGTCGCCATAGTGGAAAATCGCGGGGGGGGCGAAGGTTCACAACCACGCCGAGGAAAGGAAAGACGCGGCCGAAACGACACGGAACTGATCCATCGAGTGTGTCACGAAGAAATATAGGATGTATCCGAATGGCTTAGGCGTCGCCGGGGGGCGAAAGAGACACTCAGCAAGGAAATGGAACAGACTTGAAAGGGAAAGTCCGAGACTAACATCGCTTTGGCCCTTACGGATATGTCGAAGCAACTCTTAACCGGGGAAGGGACGAACGAGGCAAGTATGCATTCAGGGCGGCGCCCGAAGATAGGCCTAATCCTTGGCGGCCGAAGGATGAGAAACTGCCTGGGCAATGCTGTGGAAGAGATCTCTCAACACAACAACTGATTGGGAAATTATAGCCGACAGTGTTCGCACTCGCCCACGGAGAAAATTCTATCGGCACAGCGACACGAGAAACGGCGTGCTCGCGATTACCACGTCGAACGACAATGAACCAGAAAGAATCGCAGTCCGAGGAGGAAGGGATACCGGAAGATAAAAACACAGGGGGAAAGTAGATGTGTGCTATCGCTAAACGACGTCGGCGAGCAAGATGTCAGGAGGTGACACGATCCGGCGTCGGACGAAGCAGACAGGGAGATTCTGAATTCGAAGTCTCGGGAAGAGGGGAAGGAGACATTCTAGGGAGGAGGCTGACATTCAACCGTCTCAGCATTTCAAGATAGACTCCGTATAAAGGAATCGCCTCTTCGAGGAGAGAGGAAGAAGGGCTCCAGAGTATAAGAAACGGTCCTCAACGCTATAGAAGCACGCATCTACCTTCTTCATCTACGACAAGAGGAGGACGGCTAACCCACAGAGGTGGACCCAGTGGCTTTTTAAAAGCAGGGCATTTGAGTGAGCTATTAAAACAACGGCGGTCATCAACCGAGAGGTTCTTCGGCATGAAGCCATCTTTCTATACGAATATGTCTTCGCCTTAACAGGAACTTGCAATTGGTAAGTGGACCACTATAATAAGGACAGCTTCGTCCAAACACGGAATAGTGAGTAAAGCTGAGCTCGCTATGGGGTGAATTAAGGAATCTCTGCTTCTGACATCCTTCAATCTACCTTACCAGGAGGTAGACTAAAAACAAAACAAAACACTGTGCGCAAACGGGCAGACCGCCTACTATAACACGCCCGTGAAGGTGACAACAGAATTCTTTGGGACACAAAAAACCACAGCTACACCATATCGAGGCGAAAAACGGACCCGAGGGGGGGAAACTAGAAAAGGCGCGACTACGCCGCGACGCAAAATGTAGACCTGGGGGGGCTTCGGAGAAAGAAAATCTCAGAGAGCAAAGTAACAAAAATCCCACAGAGAAAGCGGGAGTAGAAAGAAGAAGTCCTAGCAATTCTCTGTACTCCAACAGACGATGGGGGGTAAGCACCCAACCATTCAACAATCGACAGCATATATGCTATCAAAAATAGATCTGGCAACTGCTGGCCATCGCACGAGCCGTCCCACAGTGGTTCTTCCTCGCGGTCACTAGTCCTATGGGATTAATATTACGAAAAAGGGCACGATCGATAAAGTCAAGGAATTCTGCGTGGGAGCGAGAATCTCGGATCAATGTCGACAATGGAAGAAGGATGAAGGGATGGGGGATACGGGTCTAACTGAGGCTCGCGCTCGATGCTGAACCCAGGCAAAAAGGCAGACCAGAATTCGTCAGCAGTGCAAGCAGCTAACGTCTGAGCATACAGAGGAGAACGCTGTCAAGACGGCAAGTTCGTTGTCGGGTTTGAACCTATAAAATCGAAGGATAGGGAAGGGCGAAAAGGGGCCTCTTTAAGGACCTGCCTCCGGCGGGAACGGCAAGCGATCTAAGTCCAAGCTGTAGAGGAAATCAGGGGGAACAAAAGACTAAAAGGAGACACGTCTGACATTAGTCGCGAAAGCAAAAATCGCTGTTTGGAGAAAGACAGTGCGGGGACGACTTAGTCACCAGCAATAACACGAAAGGGCAAGGTCTAGGAGGACAGGGGGCGGCGTGGTTCACAGGGATCGGCCATATCGGGATGTGCTATTAAAATTCATTAAGTGATCTTTCATGGATAACAATCCTCGCTACTCAACCAGAAATGAAGTATTTGGGGAAAAGGCCATCCTTGCAACACACTCAGACTTCACGGAAGGGAGGGTCCGGAGCGTCCTGAATGATGGGGATAATTCTCTGGTGGACGAGCTGGGGAGGGAAAAGATAATCAAAAAAATGGAAGGGAAGGCGAAAAAACCGGGACTTGCATGATTCAGAAAAAAGGGTCGCCAACTCCAGGCACAAACGGGACGTTTTTCTACCGAAGTCAGGAGGAACACTAGCTCATCACAACAACAAATTAAAAGAGTGGGAAAGAAATATAGATATCGCTCTGCGACCTCGTGACGATTTACCGAAAAAAAGAATTGTGGTCGGTCCTCTAAGGGAGGGGTTGAGATTCAGTTAATCCTTTATCGCAGCCAACAAACTCCGCCGTTCCATGGTCGATGTGTGGGGTAAGCTACCGAAGCAGGCATCTTCTACACCGAGTTCAAGTGATAACGAAGTTCACGAGCGAAGAAGGTGATCTCAGCCTTTTGGAGCAGGATTGGAGGCAACGGGTCTGGTGTACGGAGGCGGTGATGGCTCTCAGACAATTGTTAGAAGCGGGGAAAGACTTACCGTTTCGTACAGAAGACAGGTTCGAGTGCGAGATGGACGCTGCCACCACGAAACGCGCCATGAGTGGGCCTGCTCGAAAATAGGGGGGTGGATGTTTTCCGAAGTCGGGCAAACGCGTAGGTAAAAATAGGGATGGTTGCAGTGTCCGGGTTCCCTCCGACATCGAGGGAGCCGTTCGGAGAGTCCTAATGTACAAAGGATGAAGTTCAGGAAGGAGGGGCGACGCGTCGTCCGCGCATGCACAAGGATATTACCGGCAGGCGAAATAAGGATGGCGATGGAGGAGATAAGTCCATCTAAGAATTGAAAGTTCCTTGAACTCGATGGTGAAAAGGGGAGGATGAGAGAGAGCAATCTGGCGGGACCTGTTACAACTTTCCGTCGAGCCTCGACGAAGGGAATGGGAAGGAAGGAATACAAAGAAGACCGCCGGTCACAGACTAAAAAAATCATCGCGTCGACCTGCAATTGTACTTTTCACCAACTACTGGCATCGCTCATCACTGGTCTAAAGCAACAGTAAAAGGAAAGCGCGGGAACGTAAGCAATCAGGTCCGACCAGAAATAAATCTGATATACATGGGGACTACTTTGTTCTGCGCGGGTTATAAGGATATCAACTATACACGTGGCCGCAGCCCTTTGCGGAATGTAGGTACTCTCAAGGGCTCTTGGGGATGATCCTCGCGGCGCTGCTGCAGGACGAGGGGGGGAAAATCTCCTGATTGAAGAGAAGGCAGTGAGGGAGTCGCGATTGACGGAGTCTTGCTGAAACGAAAATAACCATGGGGTCGAAGGGGTTGCGTAGCGTCGTATATAAGGTGTTTACTCAGGGGGACACCGCCGCTATATTGTGGGGCTAGGTGGTTTATGGTAAAAGACGGGGGGTGTTCCTCCGAGGTTTCGGCGGAAAGGCGGTAATAAACTGTTTGGCACTTTATGTCGAGGGATCACAAATTCTGCCCTGGCAGCCGACCTGAGGGGGGAAACCTTCACCGAAGAACATGATCTGCTGAAGCGGCTAAATGCTGGAATTGGTCGCCCTTGTCGACACGAAGAGAGGGGGGGGGGACGAGCCTCTTAGGACACTAGGAATCAGCATCTGAAACTCCGGTATGAACAAGAAATTAAGGATTACCAAGAATACGAATGAAAAGGGGGAACTAACGCCCGTTTTCAACGGGGTTCGAAATGTCACCCTTGGCAATTTGTTCCCGACAATGACGGATGGAACAAGAAACCAAAACTTGGATTGAGACCGAGTGGGGCGTTTATAGCGACCTTTGGGCGAGGGAAGGGGGGACGAGGCTCCGGAGTCTGATCTCGACGACTGATCCTTGAGTGAGAAGAGTATAAAACGCGAAAAAGAAAAGGAGAAGGAAAAATTCTCTGGGTAGGGGAATCCGGAGCGCGAACCTAGTGGAAAAAAGGTCACCTAACAACCCGTCGCCGACCAGAAGACATAATCCGGGGGGAAAAATGCATCATCTCGAACGAGGAGTTCGGATGCTGTCTTGCGGTGGCGGAAGTTAAGAGCCCCACCTACGCATAGAGGGATCGTCCGAAGTGAGCGAAGTTGAGAGCCTTGACAACTTCTAAGGTCTCATTCGAGCCGGGCAGGCTCCGGGAACAGGAGATATGGAAGGTTCCGCTTATGTAGGCGCCGGGGGGATCTCACCCGAGACAATCTAGCGGGAGGGGGCAGATGAACCGAAATTACTTTGAGCCCGGTCTATTCGGCGCAAAAGGAGGAGAGAAACGAACAACACGGAAGGGAGAGGTATAGAATTGATGGCGCACGGTCAGGCCACGGATCACTATTCACAGTCCGGAAAATGAGGGATGCTCAGAGAAAACAACACTACTCCGTGATAAGGTGGGCACCATCACTCCTCACCGTAAGGCTATCCGGGAAGGACAGAAAGAAACAAGATTTGTTTTCGATCTGAATGAGCGACGTGCGGGCAAAGGATTGAAGTAGTGTTCGGAAAAGACGAATACGAACCATCGAATCGAAAATTGAGATTCTGCAAGGGAAGCCGGTAAGGGCTGTCTATTGGAAAATACCGCGGTTTAGAGGAAGGGAGTTAAATGTCCGAAGAAGAGGAAAAACTAGGTGGCGAACGCACAGAAAAGCTCTCCAGGAGGGGCGAAGGTCTCAATTTCAATCTCACTTAATAAAATCAATCTCTTCGCGAAAGTAATAAGCCGCGCCAGAGGAGGAAGATACGATGCCAATTAAAAAAAATCCAAAGAGGTAGCCCGTGGTATTGTTAAAGAAGCCGTTGTCTCCTAAAAACGAGGTGCATAAAAACTTCGCATGAGCTGTCACGTAAAAGGAAGGAAGTCTATCCGAATTGGCTCTCTTCAAGGCACGGGAGAACAGTCTTGTGCAAAGCCGTGGACTACATCGTACGGAGGTCACAAAGGACAGCGAAGAACACGAGCAGCCTGAGGGATTCTGTAGTCCTAATGTTCCCTTTCGCTGGCGTCTGACCGTAGATCGGAATAGGAAGGCGGATGAAAGGTCCGGGAGAAAGAGCGTCCTGACAAGAAGAAAAAAAGACCACTGTTCGCAACTAACCTAGAGACGCTCAGTGTCTAGTGAAAAAACTGATAAAACCCACCATAAAAATAGAGAGACCCGTGTAGGCCAAAAACTAAACTGGTGCTGAGATAATTCCGAGCCACCAACCGGGTGGGGGTCGATGAGGCTCTCCAAGCCAGTCAAATTATGCTGTAGAGAAAGGGCAAGTACCGAAAAATAAAAACATAAGACACCGCGCTGTCCCGTAAAGCAGAGGGAGGAATTAAAAAGGTCTTCAAAAAAGGGAAAGCTGATTAAGAAGGAGAACAGAAGAGGCTCTGGCAGAGGAGGTTCCCGTCAACCGCTCCGGCCAACAAGGAAATTGTAGGATTCTGGGCAGGTTACTCCTCAGGAGAAACGCTCGAAACGGCCGGAACGATTCTGCTTGAAAGCCAGGTGGGAGAGGAAAAGGTAGGATCGGAGTGCCGGTACGTAAATACGGAATCCTTATCACCTAATGGGAACTTAGGACTACAAGGGGCTGCTCGCGCGCGATTGTAAGGAACTGCCATAGGGGAAAACGATGAAACTCCAAAGAGGAATACAGGGACAGGTCTACATATTGCATCGACATGCGAGAGAAAAGGGCCTCTTGCAGGAGACGAGAAAGGCTGGTGGTGAGAGGGTTCGGGGGCAACATCGACATCAAGTAGAGAATTGCCGCGCCATGAGCCTAAAAAAAGGAAGTGGCCGCAGTACCGATAATATTCAGCGAATTGTCGGTAAGGGGGGGAGTCGCATCATAACTGCTGCCAGATAGTGGGGGGGGTCGATTTCAAACTTCCGGACATCGAGGTATTAACGGTGAAACCTAGGACAAGCATCAAAACTAATTTTAGTCCAGACCCCTGCGAGGAAGGAATCTGCAACGCATGCTCGAACATTGGGAGAAAAGGGCCAGCTTGATGACCGGCGGTTCTGGATTACGCCGCAGAGAGACAATCACACGCCTACTTTATTTCGAAAATCCGGAGGGGGGAAACACAATAGAAGTCAAAGGCTGTAGCATCTGGGGAAAGGACGGGATGACGTCGACATCATTGAATAGGGGGGCCGAAGCATGCCATCACCCGGCCGGGCTATCCCACCGGGCATTCGAGGAAATGCGGACCGAAAAAAATAGCTGCGCGAAATGAAGGGTTGAGGGAGAACTAAGTCGCACCTGGAGCATGCTCTACGAGTCAAAAAAACACGGAGGGGGGGGGGAGAGAAGCGCTTAGGGAAATCTACGTAGTCGAAACCGAAGGGGGGGGGGAATCGACTCGACCGAGGGGGAGGCGTTCTTAACATCCTGGATCTATAAAACGGGGTCTACGGCATGGTGAGGTTGGGAGGGAACCGGTATTCCCGAAATGAGCTACAGGTGGGGGTTCATTGAAGAAGGAGAGGCCGGAGAAGGCTGCCTATCGAAGAGAAGAATCTTATTGTGTGTGTCCGCCTGCTGAACACCTAGGAAGAAACGTCGTTTAGGGGGTCGAGGGGGGTAGTATGAACGAGCCCGACCATTGCTATGACAAAGGGTTCGTAGCAGAGGCTTGCCGATGCACAGTCAAAGGGCATGTCGGGGGAAGGGGGGGGACATCCTCTTTTTGGGGGGGGGCCAGAAAGTAGGGTCACCGCTGTGTGTTTAAGATCGATGTGGCCGTAGGCCTTTAGAAAAAGAGAGAATAGGCAGACACGTGAAGAAAGAAAATGACGCCTCGCCGGAGATGACGTACGACGATCAGAAGCAGTAAGGTCTCTAGGAATTCCATGGAGAAACCCTCGCTCAGGGGGAGGAAGGGGCGAAATCCTGCAAAGGCGACACGAAATTTGCCTCGTCCTTTAACTCCATCGGAGGAGGAGGCGCATATAATGCAATCTTAAGGTTTCGAAGAAGTTAGAGCTACTATGGAGAAGGTCATCACAAGGGAAAAAGACCGAAGGTGCCGATCGGTACCACAGGGGACGAAAGAGGAGGGACCTTGGTTCAATCACCCTAATCTACATCCGTGGACGAAGAAGCAGAGGGTTGCCCTGTGCCGTTGCTAGAACTTGGGGCTCAGCAAAAGGAAGGAATCTTCAATCGAGGGGATGCCGCCTATTTTGGGGAAGGCTGGTAGTGAGGGAATAAGACTATACGGTCGGAGCGTTGTCCCGAGATTGCTTCAAAGAGAGTCGATTAAGACCTTCCGAGAGGGTCCAGAGGAATTCTGCATGAAAGATAGGGGAAAGCGTCTTTACCAATAGGTGGTTGCTCGGCGGACGTGAAAAGTTGTCTCTATAGTGGCTGTTCGAGGAGTCAGGCTTTCCGGGGGTGCCTGGGAAAAAAGCCGAGGACCGTTATTGTGGAGGGGCCGGCCGGCCCGTGTAGTTTGGTGGGATACTGGTTGGGGAAACACAGAAAATTTTGTGTCAAGTCGAGCAGGGCTCGGATATATTTTGAGACGGGGGCTAACAGGGGAGTAGGTAGGGAGCCCATCCGGGGTCCTCGGGCCTCCCCGAAGATGCCGTAGACTTTCATCCAGCATGAAACTGAAATGCGCAACGAGAAAGGGACTCTCGTGAGGGAAGTGGTTGTCAGAATAGGCGATCTTCGTGGGGTCAACATTCACCGTCCTGAAAAGCTTCGCACAGTGCAACGAATCGGATAGGAAAAAAAAAAGGGGGAACCTGCATTCAGAAAAGCCGAATTGCCGGTCATGATGTGACCGGGACCGGTTTCTTAGCGCCGAAAGGGGAAGGGATTTCATCATCAAAAAAAAAACGCAAATGCTGGGAAAAAGTGGAAGGGGAAGAGAAAGCTTGGATGGTCACGTAGCTGCCGACATTGTGCGGCGGAGTCGGGAAATTGGAGTGGACAGCTTCGATGGACCAGTCGTGCGCCGCGCCGAAGATGCGTGGGGTAGACATAGTGGAAAAGAGAAGGAAAGTGGACCAGGCCCGCTCAAGAGAATCTGTTCAGAACGGCCTGATGAATTGGTCACGACGCGATCAGAGATCGAACACTCGGGGGGGAGGCGGAGCGAGTTGAAAAGGGGAGGAAGGTGAAGACCACCACGCAGGAGTGTCGCCATCAAACCTTGTCGGCAGAGCGACAGGAACGTCTTCTCATGTATAAAGCGCGCTCTTAGGAAAAGAAGCTCGACTGAGGGGGGGCGAAGTAGGCTCATGGCATGGGAAGGGATATAGCAAGCCCCCTGTTGGGCCTTGTCGGAAAACGCACTATTAACACGGAAGTGGGGAGAAGTTCAAACATGTAAGTCTCTCTCAACAAAAATTAGGATATAGATCCTACAGCACCACGGGGAGAAACAAAGTAATCAATTAGATCGCAAACGGCCGCAAAAAGACTATGCGTTGGAGGCCAGGCGGGTCTACAAAGTCGCCGCAGGAAAAAATAATACACAGAACAGTCCGTACCTGAAAAAATAACGCAACGGCTGAAGTACATTAATAATTCAGTCGGGGGAGCTCCAGATAGCGTCCTGATTTGCCTGAGGGTGAGACGCCCAAAGACTAGAATCTATGTAAAGCTAGAGCTGCGGTATGAAACAAAGAAGGGTACAGTTGAGACTGCGCGCCGGCTATCGATGAAAAGGTTAACAACTTCCTCCTCCCACTATTGAAAAGAAATGTCAAAGGAACTTACGACCGTCTCGACAAAGGTTCTCATATATCAGTCTCGGAAAAGAATAATGGCCGCGCGCAAGAGGAACGGCAAAGCGAAAAACAGGCCAGGTCAGACAAATAACTCAGCCATTCTTGTGAAGGGAAAGAACTGGATTTGAAAGAAGAGGAAAAACACCCCGAAAGGGGTGACATCGGAAAAAGGCGGTTCTTTAACATGAGACGCTATCAAGAGGGCAAATGCTCCTGAAGCGGCGAAGAATTCTGGCCGTCCGGCGACGAAGGGGGAGGAGCGGGCTTGTCCCGAACAAGGCCAAGACCACGAGCAGGAGAGCTCGCGATGGGGACAAGAAAGGGACCGTTTCCTGAGAAAGAACGCTACGGGCAATCGCAGGCCGCCAAGAGGGAAGGATCAAGGAAGGCTCCACTTGGGTGCGCCTTCCTCCTAAGAAAAAAAAGGGATCGGGTGACCCTCAAAGGCATTTTTAAAAAACCACCAAAGAGCACGACAGGCAGAGTGCAAAGAAGAAAAGAGCTACTGACGAAGAAAAAAAAGGATTAGAAAACCTCATAGAAGGAGCCGCAAGAACAAGATAAAAAGACGAGCAAAATTTGCGAAGCCTGCACCACATTACAGTCGCAAAAAGGAAGAAGAAGGGGAAGAGTACAGACCTCTGACTGGAAGTGATTAGGCAGCAAGCGCTAAGAGGAAGATCGGCAACGGAAAGGAACTTCATCAGGGGCTCCTTCGAGTCAAAAGGCCAAAAAACAAGAGGAGCATCAGCTGCTATTCCTCTGAGGAGTGACGCTGAGCACGGAATGCGCAACAAGAAGTACGGAAAGTGGGGGAAGAAAGGAAGCTCGAGTGCTTTCCAAGCGAGCGGGCGGAAGAAGATCCTTCTGAAACAGGCGGACGAGCTCTATGATGATTCACAGAAAGGAAACTCGGAGCCAAAAAGTGAGGCATAGGCACGGATTGAGAGGGAAGGCCAAGACGAAGCCTCCTGGCGCACACGAGTGTTAATTACATTTTTTCTCCGGAAAAGGAACGCGACAATCTACATGAAGGGGCTGAGAGAAATGTCCGCTCCGTTAGAATCCCTGGGACCGCTTACTGCAGTCACTGACGTCGTAAAATAGACTGAGGAGGAATATCCGAACGGAAGGGAAACAAAGGATGTCTTGACGTAGTCCCGGGAAAACCGAAAAGAGAGTGGTGGGAGACAACGGGGTTCACTGGAGGGCAACCATCCACAAAAATGGTAGACGCCATACACCAGTGGAGAGGTTGGTGCGAGAAGCAATGATGCGAAATTACTCTTGGAACCCGAGCTCGGAGAAAGGAAGCTAAGCCATGCGCTCGAGCCACATCACTCAGGAACGTTTTGCCATCCGGTAATTCAAACCACATTACTCATAAGCTTCTGGAGAGAAGGAGGGAACAAGTCTATTACTCACATGAAACATCTTGTAAAAGATGTCGGAGAGAAGCATCACCAACACTACAAGGAACGGCCCGCAGGGATGGCGGCGTAATCCCTTATGCTACAGCCGGCCAAAGCTCGACGAAAGAAGAATAATTTTCGCTAAAGTTCTGG
>Ga0179593_1526662_pt1 | contig 16156 bp, 12 predicted proteins | sample CZODoug2_1_08_16_FD_185931 | JGI IMG/M metagenome (GOLD analysis project Ga0179593, IMG submission 185931) | Vadose zone soil fungal communities from Angelo Coast Range Reserve, California, USA - CZODoug2_1_08_16fungal (PacBio error correction) | ecosystem: Environmental > Terrestrial > Soil >...
CCCTTGATATCACGCGAAAAGGAAGACAAGCTGTTAAAACGTCCTCAAGAAGTGAGCCGACCGCGTTCTCCCACGGGGGGGGAAAAGCAAGGATGCCATCGAGAAAAGGAAGAATCGCTTGGTGCATGAATCGCTGTTCAAAGATGGATCCACGGCGCGTGACGGAGAGGGGGAAGCCCACTTTTATTGAAAGGGACGCCACGGAGGGGTAGGAAGGTCCGAAGAGGGAAAAAAACTGGAAGTTTATGCGGGCCGTCAGAGAAGTGCGTCAAAACTAAAAGGAACACCGGTCGGGAAACAGATCGGAACAAGGAGAGGGAGAGCCGTCTAATCAAGGCCAAGGGTATAGGAACGAAGAGGATCAACCCCGGGGGGGGGGAGAACTGCAACATTGTACCTTGAGTAGGAAGTACGGTCAAAGAATGGAAAAGTTCGTAGGAGGGGCACGACCAAGCTCAAGACAGAGAAGGATGGTCCTTTATACTTGGCACTTCAAACCATATGAGAGGCCGTTCAGGGGAAAAACAATCTTAAGGGAAGGGGGAAGTGCCGAGGGTAAATTTGCGGTTTTGAGGGGTGAATGCGTTTAGGATCTTGGGAGGCCAAAAAGGTGGTTCAAGGGGGACTTTTACTTTGAGTGATTAAGAACTTCCAGTCAAGGCAAAAAGACATGGATTGTCTGGGGAGTAGACAAAGTCTTCTTGCTGGCCCATATGTAGCGGGAATTTGGAGGAACTGACCACGGAAGGGGGCGTTCTGCCGAGCCCGGGTCGGGGAGAATTTCAGATTGAGAAGGGACCCGATCTCACTCCGTCTCGAAAGGGGGGAGGGGGATGCCTAACGAGGGGACAAGGAAATTCTTTCTTTCGGGTGAAAAGCCGGGTCGGGCCATACAAATCGCACCATATGGTGGGTGGCCACGTTGGGGGTGTGAAGGTAAGTAGGGGAAAGAAAAGGGAAATTGCCGGAATTAAGTAAAAAAAATTGAAAACGGGGGGTGGAGTGCAACGGGGGACGGGGTAATGTCCATCTGGGCGAACCCTAGGTCGGAAAGTCAGGGTAGAGTGAGGGGGCGGCCCCGGGGGTAAAAAGAACTTGAAAGAGAGGGAAGAATCCGCCATCTTTTCAGGCGATGGTACGAGGTAGTTACTAGTTAAGGAAATGGTCCCTGGGTTGATTTCCTTAGGTTTTACAGGGTTGGGGGAGTGACGGCTGAGTTCCAAAGAGAAGATAAATTCGAGTGGGAGTGAAAATCAACCTATGACGGTCGAAAAATGATTATCTCATATAGAGTGACCGGGGGCCAGGGAACTACCTCAGGGGAGGGGGGGAGTTCTTGGTCTTAAGAGGCATTCTACAGAAATTTCGTACAATGAACGATGGGGGTCGCGATAAACGGTATGTCGTCTGAGATTGGACTGGAAGGTCTTAGGGGTCAGGAAAAAAAAAAGATCCTCCCCGTATTGCTGCTGAGGGTGTCAGCGCTGAGGGGGACGCATGGGACGAGCAAAGTCCCCAAAAAGTTGAACGACAGGAGGGGGCTCCCCCAAAAAAGTCTTCATGAGAGAACGGTGGGAAAAACCGGGGGGTGACTAATCTCATAGATTACGCTGTGGGAAGTGTTGGGACCAAAAAAACTCTGGAGAAACGAAGACGACGCAAGCTCGAGACCCTCAGAGAAGGGAAAAATTGGCCCGCGCGGGGTATACTTGTACTGCAGCAGGGGAAAGGGAATCAGCACAACCGGCAGTCATAACACCTAGAGTCTGGGGGGGGGGGGGCCACGGTCGACCACCAAAGTGGGCAACAGTAGGGGTCCGGGGAGGTGGGGTTAGACACACCTATGGGGGGCCGGCCGGCGTCACAAACGCCCTCTACGACGAGTGGTCCCACTCTGGGAGGGTTCGGATCAGTTTGTGGAAGACCATCGTCAGTTGCCCGGGGTACGTGAGGCCCGGACTGGGGAAACGAAAAATGCGCGTTGGTCCGACGAAAAAGCCGCTCTTGTAAGTGTATCGAGAAACAGGAGGATGAAAAGGGAAAAAAAAGGAGAGATACACCTTGTCTGGGGGGAAATCGGGAGGACACCAAAATTCAGCAGTGATAAAGAAAGCACCAGGGCGGGGGGGCCAGGCGAAAAAAAAGGGAGAACTGAGTCCGGTGGAAAACCTTTCCTCCTCGGGAAGAGAAATAACGAAATAGATTCCTTGGTCGAAGGAATTCAGGGAGGGGCATAAAAAAAGAAAAAAAAAAATATAAAGACCTCCGGAAACTTCTTATCAAAGGGTGAAAGGGGCGGGCCCTCGGGCTCAACGTTAGCCGGGGGAAGAATGAGCATTCACCTCCTGGGTGAGTACAACTTACGACCAAAAAGGGCAAGGTGAAAGAAAGATGTCGGTAGCGAGAGGTTTTCGGAGGGCAGATGGAATCACGAGGGTTGGTAACTGAAATGGGGGGCAAAGAAACCAGGGGTGGAAGGAAACCGTCTCAAAGAAGTCCTTCTGTCTGCAGGAAAAGATTCAAAGGGAAGGTCAATCGGCAAACTTGGTAATACCTCTATTAGAAAGCGTGAACCAAAGCGCGGAAAAAGGAAATCCATGGACAATCCATAAGCAAATACGGGGGATGTAGGGGGTCGGTCGGGCTCAAATACTCATCAAAAAGACCCCTAATACCTGAATGAAAGGGGGAGGGGAAAAATCACCTGCGGCATCGAGACCATTTAATCGGGAGGGGCGTCTAAGGTACGCTCGTAAACCATGGTAAATCCTGTTACTAAGAAAGAATTGAATTGAGGGTACCACAGCGGGAAAAGAGAAGGTCGCTACGATACACGGCAAAGGGTGACGGCAAACCAATAAGGTAATTCTTCTCTTCAGAAAATTCCCCCTTCACTCGACATGAAAGGGGGAGGAAAAAAAAAAAAACTTGACACAGAAAGTTTTCCCAGATCAGCGTAAAAGTAGACATGTCTTCTCGGCCAGAGACGAATGACTGTCGTAAAGGCTAAAACCACTTCCAACCTGGAAGCCAAAGGGGGGTACGGGGGAAGTGACAGCAATTCAGGAAACAAAATCCATTAGACTTGTACGAAGGGGAGGAAGTAAGGAAGTCTCGCCCCGGAGACTGATGTCAATACGTGGGATTGCAACTACAAAGAAAAAGGTGCGCGATGTCGAACTACAAGGGCGGACAGGACGGGTGGGGAAAAATGTCGCAAAAAGCCACTCACTAGAATTAAAGACTCTATTCATCAACGGGGTAAGAGATAAGCAGACGGGAAAAAAGGGGCTGACACGTTACCTATGTCGGGGTAAAGAATTGCGCAACCCTATGGTGGAGCAATGTGGGGGAGTTCAAAGAAAAACAGGGCACTGAAGGGGGAGGCCAAGGGACGGAAAAACCGTGGAAATATGGTGGCACAGGAAGCAGGGAGTCAAGTGAAAATTTAACCAAAGGGAGGGGCATTCCCCGGGTCACAAAAAAAATGACGGCGACAAAGAAAAATCACACCTACGGAGGGGAAAATACAGGCAAAAGCTTTAGAAAAATGACGGCAAAAGCCCTCATTGGGTAGTTCCCGGCTGGGGAAGAGAAATCTAATACTGCAGCTTTGGTATAAGAATTCACCGAACTAAAGGGCCAGTCACGAAATCACGGGGGCACCAAAGGCACTTCTTACAATAAAAAAAAAAAAGATGGTCCTGCTCAAGTGGACGGAAAATTGAAAGAGTCAACGGAGGCCGAAACTCATCTCACGGTTCGATCTCTTTGGGCAGAGGGGCTACCTCAAACGGTTCCAAAAAGCCTTCAGGAATAACGGAAGGGGTCCCGACATAATATTCAGTCTTCGGCAAAAAAGTGAGGGGAGGAAGGGAGCCGCCGGCACCGTGGCGGCACAACGTAGAGTCTGGCGCGGTCACCGGTAGCAGAGAAGAGACAGTTATGCCACAAAGACCCGATCATGCTAATTGCTAGTCATCAAAAGGAAGGGGGGTTCTCAGAACTCGGTGATAAGTCGCGCGGAGGGGGGTACCAGAAAGAAGAAGTCAAGTTGCTCGCCTATTCACTGGGGTCTCTAGACAACAACAACGGGGGGAAATGGGATACCTTGATATCGGGGCGAGAAAGGGATTATTCTCGGCATAAGCCTAAAGGATGAGGAACTGTCCATAGTGATGCACTAACAGGACCTCCTTGATCGTGGGACGTCTCTGGAAGGAAAAGAAAGGGTGAGGGAAAGGAGACCCACCCCCACCCCCAACCCAAACACCAACCCACAGCGTGAACAGGGAGCGATGGGAAAGGAGGTAACGGAAGAAAGGGGAAACCTGGGAAAGTGCCGGAATCAGATTAACGGCTGATGACAGATGGAGGGATCAAGGGCTCCACTGACGGGAAGAAACCGGGGGGGGAGATGACCCGATGAACATGAAGCGTGTTTTCTGAAACATGAGGAAGCAAGGTATGGGGGATAGGAGGAAGGAGGGAAAAACGGGAGCCGCCCCGCTGAGGGTGATGGGGCAACATTGGGGACGGCTAACTACTTGATCAGGACGAGGCGAAGGGTAAAAAACTTGCAAAAAAAAAAACATCTGCCTGCACAGAACGTCCGGAGGACAGATCAAAAAAAAAAGAAGTATATTCTTGGTTCCGACCAAGCAAAGTGGAAGGGGCAGACTACGTGGGACGTTTCTGGGGGGACTTCCGTTAAAAAAAATAGTGTTCTTTGGGACCATACCGGGTGGAAGGGGACGAAAGGGGGGCACGTTGATGACGGCGATTGCTTTCGCGGCAACATCGTCAGACAGACACGGACTGCGAACATAAGTTTCGGAGGTGGAGTTCACCAAAAAAGTAGTGCTGATAGAAACCATTCTTTCTACGGACCACGCCTAGTGAAAGTGTGGGGGTCACGCTGAGGGGATTGATCGTCCTGAGTTTTGCGCGAGAGGATCAAAAAGGGAAGGGGGAGGGGTCGGCGACGGTTGGTGAAAGCTGCGTTGAAGTACTCCAAGCAGCTTCCACCTTCAAAGAAGATGACAGGGTACTGTCGGTTTGGAAAAAAGGGTCCACAGTATTGAAAGAAGCACTTGGCAGTATTTGGCACCGACCAAAGAGGGGGAAATGAGAATGTTAGAGCTTACACGAAAAAGTCACCAATCGGGGCTAGTAGAGCAACCTGACCCGGTATCCGTCCGGGGGGGAGTTGACGACGATTTACTGGAACTGTCTAAGACCGGGGTAGCCTCCAGAGGGTTTCTACTTTTAAAAGTAGCTGGTATCAAATTGATTTCCCTTGGGGGGGGGACTGGAGACTGGTGGAGGTTAAGGATGCACACACCGCCGAAGATTTCAAAAAAGAAGGGTAGGGTGGGGGTGAGGGCAGAACCAGTGGGGAGACTTGCGTTAAGAGGGGAGGTACCGGAGAGTGGGATGACCTCTTAACCGAATTGTCAAAAAGAGTTTTGGGAGGCGCACGGTCGTAAGATTTCTACTTGCCACGTGATAGCAGGAACGTGTGGGAGAGTGAACGAACGTTCTTCGCTGTGTAAGACTGACGCGGTTGAGGGGGGGGAAGGATTTCTGCCTACGAACCAGGGACAAATTCCCGTTGGGATGGATGGGGATGGGTCACATTAGGAGAGTGAATTTTTACTCTCAAGGAAAGAGAGGGGCTTATCCCCAAGCAACGGAAAGGGCCCGGTAAAGAGGAAAAATTTCGTCACGCTTGCGTCATGGCGATCAACTCTTCACGTCTGAACGGGACGCGTCATCCTCTCCAGTCTGTACATTTGGAATTCAAGCGAAGTTGGAAAACACTGTCCGGGAGATCTCATACGTGAACGGACAGCGTACGCCTCTCTCAGCCAGATTCAAGGTAAGCATTGCTGAAACTTTTAACTAAGAGAGGTTAGTGATCAGGACGCCCCTTTCAGCGACACTAAGGAACTTTCCACAGAGGAAAAACGTAAGGTCCACGCAAGTTTTCCTTTCGGACTACTCAACCAAGAGGTTGGGCAGCAAGCCATAAGTTCGACGGCCCAAGCGCCAGACTTTCCTTCCAACGAGGAGGGGATTTGCCAAATCAGTCAGGGGGTCCCCAGTTATGAGTAAGGTGACGAAAGGAAGTCTTGTTTCGCTTCTTGCAAAATAATACTTTCTTTCCCGAATCAGATGTGTGGGAAAGGAAGGGTATCAGACTAAAATAAACAAACCTGTAGATGAAAATAAGAGATACATACACCGCGGGGGAGGAGACACCAAGGAAAGTAATCAATGATGAGCAGACGCGCAAAATTCTTCTCTTCACGGTCCGAACGGAACGCCAAGAAGGAAAAGATCAATTTATTGAACAGGCCTCCTAGGAGGGTCTGAGTACTAGGCTCTGCGGGTTCCTGGATAAGAGAGCTCTGCACAACCGACACGATCCTCCGATAAGGGGGATGTGACTCGACATTTTTTCAGGCCAGTAGGTCCAAGCTCGCCATGCGGGAGGAAGGAGAAAGGGGGGGGAAACAAGATGGAGTTACAAGGGAAACCGGCGGGCACTTTGGAAACTATCTGACGGTAGTCTTCTTTAGTAGGGAGACGAGGAAAACTTGTATGGAAACTACTTGTCAACAGGGAAGGGAAGGAACATAGTGAAGAAGTGGGGGTCGTTCACCGCGTCAAAGTGACTAAAACTAGAGGGCAGGCCATACTGCCTGGGAAAAAGAGGGGCCGAACCCTGGGATATGGAAGCGAAAAAAAATAAGCGCTAATCAAAGGGTTAAAAAAAAAGACAAGCAATACGGGACTGAGAGGTAACGGGTTCGAGACGGGCCACAACATACAAGAAAAAAAAGGGGGGGGGGGCCGATACCTGACTATCAGGAATCGCGAAAATCTTTCCTTCGGAGAAAAACTTTGAGAAGAAAGTCGCGCTAAGAAGACTAAGCAAATCAAGAAAGTGGTCAAGGCAGAGGAACCTGAAACCTATCCTGTAACGACTAAAAGGAGACACACTGGGGTTACGGCACGCCAAAGACGTGATCTCTGCGGTGGCATGAACGCCCGGAATTACACCAGGAAAAGAAAACGTTCACAAATGCTTCCAGATCAGTATCCCCACGTACGCATATCGGCCGGCTCTCTAAGGAATAAACGGGAAAAAAAAAGGGTGGAAAACCGGAGCGATCAAGCAAAGGATCGGAAAAAGAGGGACGGTCGGGCAGGTCAATGTTCGGACACCGGCGCAATACCACAAGGGGATCGACGAAGCTGGGTCGAAGGAAGGAGGGCAACCTTGTCGGCAAAAAGGGGGTTAAAACCAACGACAAGACAACTTCGATCTGACGTGGGCCGACAAGGGTAAAACCTCCAGGAAGAAAAATAGGTGGAACCACTTCACTAAAAAACGATCCATGAGTCAACCGGAGGAATAACGATTGGAAAAGAAGAAGGCCGCACGCTGACCGCCTGGGGACTGACCTTACACGGGGTACCTAGGGTGTGAGGAATATGGGCTAGCACCTAGTGGTCCGGCCTCCGGGGAAAAAGGTATCAGTGAAACAGAAACGGCACTATGTTTCTGACGGAGATTGACGGCAGGGACTAACAGCAAAGGCTATTACAGGGTCAAATGTACCAACTTGAAAATCAGAAAAGGTAACCCCAAGGAAAGGGGAGACTATCACCACACGTCAAAGGGTAGTCACTGCCTACATGAAAGGGTCAAAGTAACAATAACTGAAAGAGATGAGTGGACCTTCCCAACAGGAAGTTTCCAGGAGGAAAAAAGCGCAATCTGACGGCAGGAAAAAAAGTTTTGAGAAAAAGAGGTAGCACCGACGACGACCGGGGGCAATTTATCGGTCAGAAAAATGTACAACCGTGAGGGGAAAAGAAGGGGAAGGGGGAGAGGACAAAAGGAAAAAAGACCTCTCCAAAAGTAAGGGCGGACAGAGAGAAAGGAGCCAGACACAAAAGATCTGGAGAAGACTGGAGAGGGAGCTTAAAAAAAGGGGGAAAAGGCAATTTCAGTGACGCACTTTTAAGCTGAAGGGACCGCTATTCCTCATTGCTTCCGCAAAAGAGAATAGGGAAGCCTTCACCGTGGTCCACGATACCGGGGCGCCAGGAAAAGGGGAAAGCGTCGGTAGAGACTCAAACTCATTCATAAAAAACGACGTAAAACAGAGAACGTGGTCGCAGATGGCAGAAAGTATACCTTAACAGAACTACGGACGTAAGCACTTCCTGGAGGGGGAAAGGGTGAAAACCAAATCATGGGGGAAATCCAACCAAGGGATCAAAAGAGCAAACAACAAAAACGAGGAGGAGGAAGTCCATGGGGAGGGTAGGGAAAATCGGAGGTTCACAAGGTTCCGCAAGGAGGGAATGCAAAGGGGTCGGACCTGACCAGTCTAATTTGGCAAAGATGCGAAAAGTCCTAAAGTATCGGGTGAGGAGGGGGGGCAACGTCTGATGGAAGAGGTATGTCCCCGTCTCGTGAAACATTGTCTCACGGTTCAGTGAACAGAAAATGGCATTGTAAAAAGACCCTGAAACTACGTTTAATGAAGCAAGATTAGAGGGATGGCGGGAAGGGGGACAGAACGTTAAAAAAGAAAGGGTGTGGAAAAGGAAAAAGTTGTCAATGCCGCCATCGCAGCCCAGGAGAGGGGGGTCCGGATAGCGGGAAGAAGGGGCAAAAGAAGTTAGAGTCGCTAAAAGGAAAAATAGAACTGGCCCCGCTGATTTTAAAATTTGGTGAAGGGGGAAAAGCTTGTTAACTACTTGATCCTGGAACCTGGCTTCTTTAAACGTTCAGATGTACGAAAAAGGTCGAACTTTATAGAAAAGGGGGACCAGCGTCAAAAACTCTTCTTTCGTGTTCTGGGGTTGTAAGACGCGTGGGATCCGTGAAGGAAGTGCGGTGCTGGTGAATTGATCGGGCCGATCGTTGAGTTGCCGTCCGAAAAATGACTAAAAGGGGGAAAAGTGGGGTTACTGGTAAGAGGGCGGTCGATGGGGGCCACAAAACAGAAGAACGCAACTGGCGACAATAGTTTTTTGGGTTTTAAAAAACCAAAGTGGGAGGTCTGAGAGAAATAGGGAGCGGAGGACTAGGGGGACCACGACAGAGGAGTTTCAAGCCGAGCCCGGTTTTCACTAGAGCTGTCAGAGGGACGTCGTCCGGGCTTTAACTGCTGCAAACTAGCAAGGGAGACGTGGGAAGGCTCGACGTGGGGGGGTCATCTCTTGCTGTCGGGACGCCGAATAGGCGGCAGGTCCACCGAAAAAAGAATCGGCGACATAAGGTGAGGGGGCGTTGGGTGGGGAAGTGAGACCCACTGTATTGGGACCAAAGTAACTTTGCTCCGCCTTAAGGACATTCCTAGAGGAAAGGGGGAGGGAGGACTGAAGGTTTCATTGTGGCCAGCGAAAAAATGAAACTTAGATGGGACTGCGGCGCCCAACGGTATCGTCTAATGGGGGGGATGGAATACCGGATGTTTCCAAAAAGATGGCCGAGACCGGGGGGAGCGAAGGTGACGAAAAAAGAAGGACAAGGGCGCAGAAAAGGGGGAGGGTATCGTTGTAGCTGTGAATAAGGACCGGGGACATGCTGGAGGTGCAACCAGGGGAGGAAAATAAAAATGGGAAAAAAAGACCCAGGGTAGGCTACGTTACTGAGAAGAAAAGGGTGAACTTGCAAGAGCGTGACCGACTTGAGACGTTGATGGAGCTGACTGATTGGAGGGCGAAATGGAGGGGACAACCAGGTCCATGGGGAGATTACCGCCGTGGAAAAGAGGGGGGAATCTTGGAAGTGGAATCTGGGTCGTTTCTTGTTGCCTGGGGGACGTCGACTAACATCCTCACCCGGGGAAAGGTCAGGGTCGGAAAACCTCCGGAGGGGGACGAGGAAAAAATTTGTGAAAGGGAGTATGCGGTCGCAAAGGCCCCAGAGTTTCTGCTTTTCCTTCAGGGTGACAGTCGCTGCATGAGAACTCCTCGGGGAAAGGGTCTTTTACGCGTGAGAGACTCCACTTCGACAGGAAAGGACCATAGGGCCGAACAAAGGTTATCGAAGGTAAAGAGTCATGAAAACTAAGATGAATAGAATAGGAAAGTGCCCGGCGCGGGCTTAGAACACTAGGAAGCATGGGGGTGGGGGGGTAACCTTTTTCAGTGAAACCGGCTTCTCTACACGGGAAGACCGAGGGAGAAAAGCCGGGACATGGCCATCCCAACTGCGTGCAGGGACCGTATCTACGGCTGTGGTTGAAAAAAAAAAACCGCCGAATTGGACCGCCGGCAAAAAAAACGTAACTCGGAAGGATCTAAGTTACCACTCCCTGCTGGATCCCATGAGATCAGTGTGGCAAGGGGCTGAGTTTTGGGACAGTGAAGAAAATATTCAGCTGGGGCTTATCATCAATGGATGAAGGAGGGGTGTGTCAAAAGAAGGTGGGATCTCTAGAAAAAAAAAAAAAAATTGGAGAGGAAAAGAAAGAGAGTACCCGAGAGGCTTCGAGAACCACGTCCAAATTGTGAATAATCCTCTCAAAGGGGAAAGGGGGCCTCAATCACAAGCCGAGAAAAACAGTGGCCAATCCTGAAACGCCGGACCTATATGGGGGGGGGGGGGAAATCTCTGGAGTTGGCCAGGGGGAGATCTCTAAAGAAAACGGGGGACTTCGATAAGGACCTCAACTAACGGGAGGGGGGGCGGTGTCGCCGATGTGGGGCGAACTCTCGCCCTTCGGGGGCAGGGGGGGGGAGTTCCGGAAAAAAGCAAAAGGTCAAACGGAAGGCATTTACACTGGTAAAAAGACGGGGCACTTGACAGAGAGGAGAGCGGGAGAGGGGGGGAATCCGTTCACGTATGAGAGGAACAGGGATTTCAACTTCGAGGGAATGGCTCCGACAAGTGTGCTAAAGGGAACAGGAGCACCTACTTTCCGGAGACGGAAGGAAGAACACGGAGTTACGTCCTACAACCTGGAACCGCTCTTCCAATATCCCATAAGCGTCGGGAATTGAAAAAGGGGGAGACAATCAGCGATTACTTTGAGGATTCTGAGAGACGGAGAGAAAAGGCCCAGACCGGACAAATCACCTGCGGACGACAACGCTGAAAGATCGCCACCTCTTGTCCTGCTGAAAGAGTGAAGAAATGGAAGGGAGAAGCGTGAAGAAAGGGGGAGCCCACGAGGGAAGTTCGGTCAAGAGAAGTTCACCGATCAGGGCGACGACGATCCCAAAGATACTGGTGGTTGGCCAAAAGGCACAAAATACTACGTTGGGAGAAGGAGGGTGGAAAACCACAGCAGAAAAGACCGCAAAGTAAAAGGAAGAAAGAAAAAAGTCCCCTTCGACTGTGCAAGACGGTCACCGTCGCAGACAAAGCGGCTCCTGCAATCTGGCTAATTGCCTTAACGGGGTGAAAGGGGGAAACAACACCGTTCGACCGGGGATCCGTAGAAAAGGAACTGTCAATGGAGGGGAGGGGACAAAAGTTAAGCGCCCCGGCAAGCCAGTCTAAACTGCGGGCTAAGGACGGCGGGAAAAGGGGGAGCTTTGCAGTGGGTCAATCACCTTAACCAAAACAGGAAACTAGGAGAATCATCTGAACTGGTGTCCGACGTAATAAGCGTTACAAGGGAAGAAAGAAAAGTGGTCCCAACGGAGCTCAAGCACCAGAAGACATGCTCTCCTCTATACATGAGAGGACGACTGAAAATCTGACACGGAGAGGATGACGTTTACCTATGCGTGGGACCGTTAAATTTTCGCTCCCTAGGGGAATCCGGCCCTAAACGGGGTTCAACCACTTCCAAGGTGCTCCATTCTGACCGGGGAATGGGGGGCCCATTAAAAGAGAAAGAAGATTAAAGTCATCAACGAACCACACGGCCGGCGTCCCACCAGCCCCTAAAAGGGAACAGAGCAATCACATCACTTAACTGACAGGCACGTGAGGACATTAAAGTAGGAACCAAGAAACGGAAAAAAAGTCAATATGGTTTGACGGGAACTCCTTACAGCTTCAGCCCTGGCAGAGGTACTTCACTCGGGGGAAAAAGAACCGGAAACGTTTTGGGGGTGGGGGGGGGGGGGTTTGGTTTTGGGGGTGGGGGGGGTTTTTTGGTTTGGGGTTGGTTTTTTTTGGTTGGCATGAAGTAACGTTCACCAATGGGAAACCGTTACAAGACACCATCGGGCCGGGGGAGAACACTATAAACGGGAGGATTCCGCGACCGGCGCCGACACAAAGAAATCGATCTCTTGGGAGATGGGCGAGCCGGGACGGATGACAAGGGACTCACGTTTACGGACGGCAACGCCCGCATAACTAATTCGGGAAGTCGGGAAAAAGTAGGTGAAGCCGGGGAAAAGTGGGTCCACGTGGAATAACGTGGACCAAAGTCGTGTCACGACGGGAAGCAAGGAGGGGGAAGACGAGGCATGAAAAATCAGAAGGGGCAAGGTATCTTCCGGGCGAAAGAAAGCACTTATGACTGCGTTCAGCGGATAAGAAAGGCAGACTTTGGAGCGCCTCCGATTTCACGGTCGACGTATCAAGGGATCTCTAGCAACACAAGTTTGAAAAGAGGAGATCAAGTGGAAAGAGGCGCGGAAAAATTATCGGACGGTTCCGCCAAGTTATAGCTGAGGGGGAACTGACAGTCTAAGGGAGGAAAAAAGGTAGCCCGCCGGATCGGTGAAAGGCGCGTTGATACACTTCCGCTGAATGCAAATCCCCTAATGAACGGCGAGGGCGCCAGGCCTGAGTGTACAGAACTGTGCCGGGGTCAGTAACTGCCTCTAAAGAAGAGTTGGGTAAGAAAAAAGGTGGGGCGTCAGCGTAAACGTGCGTCAAGGGGGAGCCTTGGGGGGGGGGTTGCGGAAGAAGAGAAAAAAGAGATCAAAAGTTAGTCGATTTGTTAGCGAGGGAATCTGGAAAACAAAAAGGAGGTCGCGCCGAAACAAGAGACCGGTGGGGAAGAAGGGCAAAAGGGGGCTTGCGTCTTACTCTTGACCTGGCAAGGTCGTCGTCTGTGGGTCAGCGGTGAAGGAATGAATCGTCTCTGATTACTCGGTAGACGTTCCCATAAAAGGAAAAAAAAATAGGCATGCAGTTCGGAAAGACAAAGAGGTTTCGGCCCGTTCCTACGTCACGGGGGAGAATCGCCGGGGACTTTAGGTTTCAACGTTTTCCTTTGGAGGATAAGGGGAAAGTGGAGGAAGGTAATCGGGTTGCTGTCGCTGCGGGGGACATCTGATCAGTCAAGACTGGGCATAGAAAGAGGCAGTGTGTGGTTTTTGTGATTAACAAAGTCGGCTGGCTCAGAACAAAAAAAGTCCAGGGGAAAAGGACTCAGTCATGGTAAACGTGTCAGACGCGCTAGTGAAAAAAGCTGCTGGGGGGGGGTCTTCGTTTCCTGAGTTATTCCTAGCATGGAAAAGGGAAGACTGGAGGGGGAAAGTTGGGTTACAAGAATCGGATTGCTGTCGGGTGCTAAGGCAGAGGACCCGTCAGCAGAGGATACATATTCCGGTTTAGGGAGGGTTAAGGTGAAGAAATTATTGCCAAAGCAAACGCACTTAGTCACCAGGGGTTCGTAGATGCTGGGAGAAAGGGTCTTGCAAAGGAGGGAGCCAGGGCGGGATCGTCCCTAGGGGGTCTCGTAGAGCCCAAGGGCGGGGGGCCAGGGGGGATAGCTAAGGTGCACAGTGACGAAACACGGTTGAAAATCGAAGCGCGGGGGGAAGAAATCTTTGGCAGCGAGGGAAGCTATAGGGGAAACGGAGGGTGCAAGGGGGGGGGAAGGTGGCAGTCGGGTTGAAGGTAGGGCAGTATGAGTTCAACAAACTCAAAAATGCTTCTTGGGGGGCACGGATGCCAAATTGATCGTGGTATGGACTTACACTATCTTGAAAGGGGAAGAAGTTACCACGGGAAATCTTGTGAGGCTTTAAGGAAGGACTGAATTCGCGAGCCAATTTGCCTATCATGCATAAAACTTTTGTCGCGGAGGACCTCCGTTATTAAGTAGCGGGATAGACTTTCGGCGTGAAAAGAAAAGGGCTAGGAAGAAAGCTACTGGGGAGAATGGATTGAACGACCGGGGACGTGGCTCTGAGGGTTGAGATCGATTGATCATTTTCGTGTTACAGTAAAAACAACCCCAAAAAAAACGGGTTGCGGCCGTCTGTTTAAGGTTGGACCGAAACTGAGGCATTACCGGAGAGCAATCACACGGAGTTGAGACGCACGCGGACAAGTCTCCAGGCGACTTGACATTCACGTTAAATCGCCTTCTGTTAGAAGAAAAGTGAATCGAAGGAAGAAAAAGGAAACCCCTACCGCAAAAGTCCGCCGCGGGGGGGTAAAAACAGTACTGGAAAATCTTGGTGGGGACTTTAGCAAAACAAAAGTCGTAAGCTAACGGTAAGGGAGACCGACGGGAACATACGACAAAAGATCAGCACGTATCGGGGGTCGTCCGAGAAAGGGGGTGTGCATCACAATAAAACTAAAAGAACAAAAGAAGCCTCCAGTCGTGCTCAGTCCGAAAACTTAAAAAATAGAACAGCAGGCGGAGGGATTGGCAAAAGGAAGTCTGGGGAGGGGAAGGCGCGATGAGCCCGGGTTCGCTTCTTGCTCCAGCAAGTGATACGTGCGTGTTGACCAAATCTCGGGGGGGGGTAAAGTTGGGGCTCGAAAAAAACAAAGGATGAGGAAGATATATATACACCTTTACTTAAAACTTCTTAGAGCACAAAAAAGAGAATGTATGAGCAATTAAAGATGGAAGTAATTCAACGAAACGAACGAATATGGTACTGTACGGAGCGCCAGCGGGGAGAGACTATCTGGGGGGGGAAAGTAGGTAGACATGGATTCCTTCTACGCTGTAATGCAAAATACTGAAAGGGGACGACCAATATAAGGGGTTGGCGACTGGTGTCGCCGAGGGGTTATTTCAGGCCTTTGAGACCGGGGGGCGGCCGAAACGTGAAAAGAAGGAATGTTTTCATAAGGGGGACACTTTGTACAGAATGGAGGGTCGAGCGTCGTAGTCGCTTACTTCTTTAAAAACAATAGTACAGACTATTTGGGGGCAGGCTCTGAATTTCAATACACAGGCTTCAGGATGGGGGTTGGATGGAGGGACATCTTCAACTACTTGCAGAGACGTCATTATCATCAGTTACTCATAAGTTCGGACGGGCGTGTCCTTTACTAAAGAAGTTGAAATACGAAGAGGAACCAAGAGAAGAGAAGCCGTCTTCCCAGGGTGACAACCATCATCAATACTGGACTTTGGCTGGTGTAGGTCTGATCTAAAGACGTAGCAACCCATAACCCAACCTGTCACTATAAAATAAAGTGGGATCATCAAGGCTTAATAGGTACCACATCGTTGCCTTCTTAACGTTAATGGAGAAGCCGAATGGTCTCTAAAAGAAAAAATTACTCCATCCAACAGAAGGAGGGGGATGGAAGACTCAGACCTATCGGACGATCGAATGAGCCAAATAAACTGGGGGGGTGATCAAGAAGGAGGGGGAAGGGCGGGAGGGGGTGCACTCAAGCCACAGGAACGGCAACTCAATAAAAAAAGTAACCGGGTACTACAATCCCAAAACCAGGATGAGGTACCATAAAGGAAAAAACGAGGACGACAAGGATGAGGATCGGTCGCTTAGAAAAGTACTTAAGGCAAGGGGGAAATCCCACCGTTAGCGACAAATGCTAACGAAGTCCCTATCATAGGAGGGGGGGGGGGGGGGTTGCCTAGTCTCTGAAATAAGAACGTTCAAGCTCCTTACCGGTCAAAGTTACTAATTACATTTCGACGGCATAGACAAGTAAAAAACAAAACGCCACAATGTCAGTCGGACGACGAAGACACGGCACCTGACGACAAAGAGGGTTTCACAAAGAGCGCCGAAAGACACGATCCAAGAAAGGAAAGAAAGTAAGGAAACATCAATCTGAAAAAAAATAGCGATACCCTGGCTCGGGGGAGGTAACGTTGGTCCAGGGAAGAAAATAATGGGCTCCCGATTGAAGGAAGAAATCCGACGTGATAAAAAAGAAAAAATGACTTTATGTCCCAGGTGATTTACTAGACGGTGGGGATACAGAAAGGGC
>Ga0179593_1259278_pt1 | contig 16155 bp, 5 predicted proteins | sample CZODoug2_1_08_16_FD_185931 | JGI IMG/M metagenome (GOLD analysis project Ga0179593, IMG submission 185931) | Vadose zone soil fungal communities from Angelo Coast Range Reserve, California, USA - CZODoug2_1_08_16fungal (PacBio error correction) | ecosystem: Environmental > Terrestrial > Soil >...
GGATCGGGTCCTCATAGGAAAGAACAAAGGGGACGGGGCGCGGTGAATTGTCTCTTCGTTTGACAACGTCGCGAAAATCACAGTCCCGCGGAGGGCAGAAGCAGTGACTTCTTAAACGGGACAAGCAATAGGCCGCACGACAACGCGGGTTAAATCATCCCTAAGACCGTTTCTTCTTCACCCTACGAAGCCTGCTCAGTCCCGATCCTGGATACATTGCTCAACTGGAGACCTTATACTAAACTCTGCTCCTGAGTGAGAACATTACTTCCTGGCAGATACTCGTACAGGAGAGCGCTGTAGGGGCTAAACTAACCGTTATCATCATGCCTAGATTAAGTCGAACAAGTCACGTGTTAGAACAACTAACGGTTGAGCATACGACATGTTTCGGTCAACATGTAGTAGATCGTCTTAAACCCAAAAAAAGCTCCAAACCCATCCCCACGTACGTACGCCGAACTGTCATTCTCCTAATAGATACGGCCGTCTCCGCAATAAGAAGGAGGAGGGCATTGCCTTAGAAGGCCAGTTGCGGCGAAGCATCTACGGCACCTTCAATCTCGATCTCCCTGGGTTCTTTACCAGCGGGTCATCAACAACGGATGGACTGTAGGGGGAGAGCGTTTTGCGGAGCCTGACAAAAACGTCACCGAACGTGGGGAGGGTAGGTACGGGGCGCACTAACTCTAAAACAAGGGACGAAGAAGGGCGGGACGAAACAGGGCGGATGGTCCGGAAGGCGAGTACTGGCCTCTCCTTATCAGACGAGAAGCGGCCCCAGAGGGAGGAAATGGACACTTCGCACCATAGCCATGGACTCGGAAGCCGGGGAGCGAGGGGGGCGAAAAGCTCTGTCACGGAAACAGAAAACAACACCAGAAACATCAGAACCAAAAGGGGGACAAATGGCCGAAGACATTGAAGCTCAGGAACTCGGAAAACGCTTAGCGTTCAGGTTAGTTTTACAGGAGAGGAGGACAAAAGCATATGATTTCGTAGAAAGTTTATAGGACTTCCCCGGATTGGGGAACAAAGTAATGGGTACACGCAGAGTCAAAAGGAAATCCCTGAGAAAAGGAATTGGTACGTCCTGGATTATAGGATCCTCGCTAATCACTGTTCCGAGGGAAAGGATCCTAGCTCGAGAGCATTCCAGGTGGGAAAGGGGAAGGCTAGGTTAATGGGGTGAAAAGCTAGTGAATACTCCGTCATACTCACGTCACGCAAGTACCCGACAAGTTAATCGAACGAAGATCGAGCATGGAGATCTACGATTTGGGTCAAGCTTCGAGACCCGGCAGACGATGAGCGATTTCCCCAGCCTTTCAAACTGAGTCTATGAGGCTGTGTGTCAGACTACTTGCCAACAAAAACAGACAATTAAGGTCCCCTCCCAGCGACCCCAACATCCCCGGCAGACTATGCAACCGGCTATTAGAATACGCATAACCACGGAAGGAGAAAAGGATGGAAACTCGCTAAAAAGATACTGAAGAACTGAAAAGAGAGGGAAAAGCCGTGAAGATCTCAAACAACAAAAACGGGTAATGCGGAGGAAAAAGGGTCTAAATTCATAGCGGTTGGGTCCCAATCATCAGAGGATGATCAGGGAGGAGCTAGTGGTTCCCCGCCGGTTTAGCTCCTTGGAACGGTATGCTCACTCGCCTGTTGCATATAAAGGGGTTTGGGGGAAAGGGATGGAGTTGGCTTCCGGGTGACAAGGGGTGGGAAGTGTGGAATCCCAGAACTGAGGGTGAAGAAACATCCCGAACAGTCTAATAGTTAAAGGAGAGATAGTCATCGGGATCATAAAGGTCGAACTTTTAAATTATCGTATCTACATGAGTCCGAAGAACTTAAGGAGAGGAAGTAGCGGTGATTTTCGTGAAGTGAGAGGTAGAAAGAGGGACCTGCCACCTAGAGACCATAAAAAGAGAATAAACACCTTTAATGACTCCGCGAGGCGCGGCAAGAAAAAAGGTTGCAGGGACGCGTAATTACTTCTAAAAAAGAAAAAGAAAAAAAAAAGAAAAAACACAAACAAAAACGATTACTTAGATTCCCAAAGCGCTAGGTTTCACCTGGGGGTGATTAACAACGTGTCATGATCGGGCAGTCCCCTCTTTCTGAACTGGGGGAAAAAAATAAGAAGGAAATACGAAAAAGCCAGGAGGACTCACGGAAGGTCAGTTTGACCTCGACGGGACGCGGTCGGATGAAAATCAAGCACTACGGCGTGCGCGGGAAGAGGGAGGAAGTCCATTTATGACTTCACAGGTGGCTGCTTCCCATTGGTTTTTGAAGAAAACTTGGGGGGGGGCTGCGTAGTAGCTATAAGGGGGCCGAAAGTCCAGTAATCACTTTTGCTCTAGGGGGAACCGGGGATTTAAATGGTGTCTATCTAGGAAGAGAAGTACCGTGCGGACCTGCTCGTCCTGTAGGAAGGAGAGGTACTAAAAACATCAAAGCCTCGAAACGGCCTGGACAAACCGGTTATCGGAAAGCGGACTTATCGTCAAGGTCTAGAGGATGAGGATGCCCTTGGACAAGGGACCATACCACCGAAAGGATGTGGAAAAGTGGTGAAAGCTTAAAGATGAGAACGACGGAAAGCGGAGCATGAAAAGATTGGAAGACGTCCCTAAAAGGCATCAGATCAGTTAGAAGTTAGAGTAGGAAAAAGTACGGACGCACTGACCAGGAGGACTGGAGAACTAAATAGATCTCCGCACTAGGAGAGGGTCAGGCAATGGGTATATTTTGTCGCCTTAGAAAGTTTGGACAGGGAGACGGTGATGAAAAACAATACAGAAAACGGATGGCGGCGCTTCATCCACCGTAACAGAAAAGGGAGAACCTCGAAATTTACTTGACTCTCCTCTTAGAAGTGAAGGGGTAAGAATTATACAATCAGCCGTCCTAAGAGAAGGAAGTATCGATCAGTAACATTCACTGTGCGCATCCTTAGAGACGGGAGGATAGGCGCACGGCTCCATTTACGCAATATAAGGTGAAAACTCGGTCTATAAAGGGGACTCTTAGTCTTGGGGTGCCGCGAACCCAAAAACCGGGCACGAATTCTGTTCTCGTCCACGGGAAGTAGGGTTGTCCGTTACGATTTGCCCGTGGGCAGAAGAAGTGGGCGTCTCAGAAGATCTAACATGGTGGGGTTGTCGCGAGTTTACAAGAAAAAGAGAGATAACCGTAGAAAAGAGCAACAGGTCTTTAGGAAGCAATAAGTCGGGACCAGCATAAAAAAAAATCTATAATTCTGGAACAGCCCGCGGAGCTCTCCAGGAGGACTCGAAAACAGGGGAGGACGGGAATGACTTCATGGGGATGTCACTCCCTTCCAGCGTAGAACGCAGTATCTTCACCACGAGAGAGGAAGCAGCATAAGAAAAACGTTGGAAGATTACAAAAAAAACACCTAACACAGGGGAAAACTCAGGTACTTCGAGAGAGCCTCGGAGTGAAGGAACCCACGTCGCGTAAAAGGGAGTCACGAAGGATCGATGAACAGAAAAAGACGCGGCAAAACGCTCGGCTGAAGAACTAAATACATCACTGCAGCACAAATAGAAACAACGCCAAAGCTCCGCAAAAGAAGACGGAAGGGAGGTCCCGACGGCGTTTACCCAATACCCTAAACCGCGTACGTCAGAAAAGAGAGCGAACGAGGTACCTCAGAATCTTCGGAGAGGGAGCAATTGAATGAACTGTAGGGAAATACGGTGAAAGAGTGGATAGATGCTAACATAGGTATGGAAGTTCAGAGGGTCGCGCCTTCACCCGAAACGGACTCACAACAAACAAGGGGGAAATATGATAGGGAGGCCTGGTGCAAGAAACATTAACTAAAATATTCATGGGGTTGGCCGTGGGTGGGATTGGACCGGACTAGGTGAAACTCTTAAATGAGGGTCATCAGGGCGGTCACCGTAAAAAAAACTATCAAAAAGGCGGGCGAACGTTCGTGAACACAGGGTGGAAAAGGTGCGTAAAATGCAAACAAAATCGCCTCTGCCGCTAACAAACTTAAAGAGTAACTTCTTGAAGTTGGCATTGTTCAGAGGAGAACAGGGAGGGTGTTTTTTGCGAAAATTAATCAAAGAGCTTTAAAAAGGACATAGAAGCATAAGGATACATGGGCTCTCCAGGAAAGCGACGTAGTTCGCAAAGAGGCAATAGAGGGAAAATTGCTGGGGTACGTCCCGATGTATCGCGGAGCCAGTGGAATCGCCGAGACGACTGTACCTCTAAAATAAGGGGGACTGCGGCTGTGTCCTAGGTGTACTTGACCAGTTCAGCTTAAGTGGCAGGTATATCGCGTCACGCCGCAGTCATCGGGATCAGAGGAACTCGCTACTTTTCCGCTCCTATGAACGCCAGGGTATTGAGCAGTGGACTTGGCTTAGGGAAACTCTAGAAAGAAAACAAAGACTCCCTTCAATAAGGCACTTCTTCCCGTGATCGACCGACCACGGCGCTCTACGCTCTCTAACGGTTACCCCGCAAGAAAGAATATGACGGATCGATTTCGGAAAGGCGGACCTTGCAGAGGGGAAAGCGCGAACGGACATGCCTGGGGAACTACAAATACTTCCCCAAGGTTTCATTAAACAAAAACGGAAAAAAAAATCGCATACTCCAGAATCATTCTATCAAAGAGACTAAAGGAAATTCGTTTCTGCCAAGAAAAACAGAAAAGATCAAAAAACCTTGAAAGCTCCAAACGAAGAAGGACAATTAAACTTCAACTGATAACTTTTCGAAGCGAGGGCTCGCCTCTCAAACTCCGGGGGGGTAAGGGTTAGCCACCTCTGATCTACCTCAAATAAGGGCCTTTTCTCTCTAACACCCTCTGAATGCCTATCTGTCCCAGCTTGAAACTTGGAGATAAACAATCCTTGGTTCGTTTTGTGGTCACTTTAGGAATCCTCTCGAAGTGCTTTAACATGGGGCCTAGTAATGGACTCTCAGTTTTGCCGCAATGGGGGGCAAAAGCTGGTCACACGGATCGGGGGTAAGTGCCTGATTCATCAATGCGGAGCAGGCAGGGGGGCGGAGGATCACGACAGGGACTAAAAAAGGGGACGCCTTCTTTAACCCATCAGCAAAAGCCCTCTAACAGGCGGACAACTGCAAGCGCAAGAAAAAATCAAAGGCAATTTTAGCGACAACGGCCGCTAATGGAGGCCATCTAAGCGACAGCGGAGGTTCGTGGTCTCAACGTCCACGGCGAGGAACGGCTGAGCCACGAAAGAGGGCGATGAAGGGGGTCCGCATAATAGGGGAAAAGCAGGCTCCAGGACTTAATCTGGAAGGGGGCTCCTGGTACAGAAGGCACCGTTAAATTGCTTCTGTGGGCACAAACATTTCAAGGAGATGGATTTGTTCTGCTAACTTCGATGGAGAAAGAAAAAAAATTGGATCTGACCGGAGCGGTGGGGGGGGGGAGAATCTATCCAAAGAATAACCACCGGGGCAGATGAAGGCTGCCAGCCAGGGAAGATTCGGAGGGGGAATTCTGTGCCGATCTAGGCGATGAACAACCAGGCCGGAATCAACCCACAAAAACAACATCCCCTCGCAACCGCGGCTAGCCTCACGGGAGCGAACTGGGAAAAATCGCTCCTCTCCTAAGCGCGAATCGCAGAAAAACGAGATGAAGCCTCTCACGGAGGAAAAGATTCGCGGGGAAGGAATCAAGCCCTCGTGATATCAGGAAGGAAAGGGGCTCCCAGCCGTTCGACCCGTTCGAAGGGAACACTCGCGGGTGAGGGGATGTGAATGTTCGGAGGGGCAGGTGTAAAAAAGGGTAGGACCCAAAAAAGCAATTATACGAGTGGAGGAGAGTGTGACCATGAAAGGTCCGTGAATTACTCGTAATGCATGATCAAAAAAAGCCGGGAAGTGTCGGGGTGCTTACGTCGAGGTGAATTCCTTACCTCGAAGCCCATCCAACAGACTCTACGAAAGGGGAGAGAGGACGAGGGAGGCGGGCCCAGGGCAGTAGCACTACCAGTACGGGCTATTTGCTCATCACACGGGCCTTCGCGTGTCCCATTTAATTGGGCCCCATCGCCGCCAAAGCCCAGACAAACGGCCGAGACAAGCCGGGAAATAGTTAAGAGGAGGAGGCGCAGTCGTGAAAACACTCTTTAGTAGCAAGGGCATAACGGAAGGGAAAAACCCAAGTGGTGGTGCTGTGGTCTGCTTAAGGTAGAAGAGAAATTTGCCGGCCCCGCCAGCATCTGAAGAGTCCCTGGATTCCTTAAAAAGGTCACCGGGTCCACTGACCCTGGAGGCCGCTGTCTATTAAACGTAGACTGAAGGAACTACCCCTTCCTCGCTAGAGAATGAAGTACCACACATTGAAAAAGTCACGCAAAAAAAGAATTGCCAGTGAACATATTTATTGAACCTGAAAGGACAACTCCCCGGGTCTGTAGTTCAAGTTAGGGGTAAAAACTCAAGCCTCAATAAATGAAAGATGCCTTACATGACTCGGGGGAACTGTACCTCCCCTCAATATTCTCTAGAAATTTCTCGATCAAACTTCTTCCTCCGAGGGTTCTCAACAGCGATACCCGGCCTTCGAATTTGATCTCTGAAACCTTCGAAAATGAACTGTGGGCTTTCCTTCAAAGTGGTGGGCAGGAGGGGGGTAGCAACTTAAAAAAGGGTGTTCAGGTGCAAAACGGCGCAGGGGCTGCGCGCCGTGAGAAATAGCCGTCGAGTGCTTGCCAAAAAGGGCGAGGTGATGAGTAGCTCAGGCACCGCAGACTAACGATTAAGCGCTCCGCAGGAAGCATCCCATAGTACCGAGAAAAGGCACCAGGTGGCAAAGGAAACATAGGCTATCAAACGAGCGGCGCGGGGGGTGGAAACGCTACGGGAACGTCTGGCGCTCCCGGCTGGGTGGTAACCGGAGGGCAAAAGGCCGAAAGCATAAGAATAAAAAGAAGGCGCCAGTTGAGCTCGGTTTACTAAGACAGTCCAACTCCCAACACGGTCTTTCTTCTGGGGCGGGGGTGGTCAAGAAGCAGACTCTTCCGTCGATGCCGGCAAAGAAAATGCGATTAACCAAATACTTTCCTTAGAATCCATCTCCGAGGGACTTAAAGATCAGGGAATGACTGCGGCGAAGATAAGGCTCTATAGACAGATGGGGAGGACACCCAGAAAATTGGGAGTGAAAAATCGCAAGGGGAGAAAATCTAAAGACAACTCAGGGGATTTCTGGAGACGGGGGGCCCAAAAACCGTGCAAAAGGAGTGTAGACCGTGAAGGCCAACGCATACAACTCACCCGAAAAGAAACGATCGAATCGGGGGGGGAACACGGAATAAAAAAAAAAAGAGCCGAGTCGAATAACGGGTGCCCCCGAGAAAAAATCCCGGACGGGGGTAAAGATCCCGAACGGCCGGTCAAAGCCGGGAAGAGGTTTGGTCGGCTCAAGGAAAAAGAAGTAATGGATGACGGAAAAGGTAGTGACGAAGGAAACGAAACGGTCATTTGGGGGGGGGGGGAAGTAGGAAAAGGGAATGTGGCGTGTGTGACCCTGCACATACTCGAAAACACGTGAGGATTAGAAAAAAGCGGCGCGCAAAAAAAAGAAACCTAATAAAGAGGCTCGTACGTTGGTACCTGACAGACGGCAATAAGTCTAAAAAAAGTTCAATTCCTTCCGGTGCGGAAAAAAAGAAAAAAACACCGAGTAGGCTTGCGTCTGTGGACGAGAACACGCTGTTCTCTGGAATGAACGTTGAAACGGTAGCCTGTCTGCTGTGGCGGGTTCCCAATGAAAACTGCTCTAGGGTCTCCAAGCGCGGATCACAATTCCTGTATTAACTTTTAGGGGAGGGGGCGTTTTGCTTGGGGGGGCGCAGATCTGGGATCTGGCGCGGGGACGAAGCGTATGTTGTATGTTGGAACCTGAGGTAAGTTGATGAGGTCGGAAGCGAATCCGCTACCTCTGAAGAAAAATGGAGAAGTGGAAGATGGATAAAAAGGGCCTAGTAGGAACGGTCGGCTGGAGAACGGGAAACAGAAGGGAGAAAAGTGAATGCGAAGAAAAGCTCCTTGGGACGGGGGGAAAAAAAATCTGCGAGACGCAAACCGGAGGATCAGTGCGGAAAGTAACATTATAAGAAAAAGGAAGGAGTCGGACGAGAGTAATTCCCGGGATCAGGCCCAAAAAACATAAAAAAAAAACCAGAGAACGAACAGTCAAGAAAAAAACTTGCTCTGGGACTGCTCGCGAAACCTCCGCAATAACATCGGCGGAAAAAAAGCAGCTGAGGCAAAAAGAAAGCGCCGGAAAAAATAAAAGGGGAGCAAAGGGGTCATGCTTAAAACGCAACCTATCGATCAAAAGCACAAGGGCACACCGCAATGCCTATGAAAAAGCAGAGAATACAGGTCGCAGCAGTCGAGCTACTCAAGAAGGGAATCTGGGATGCTTAATTCCTCATGGGGTCGGCCGCACCGACTTGACCTGTCACAGGTGAAGAATGCCCAAGGTCGAACCAGTTTAAAAGAAGAAAGAGGGGAGGAAGGGGTTGGGGAAAACCAAGTTATGATACAGCCGTGACAATGAGTACACTAAATCGCGGACGCGGGGGCCCTAGGAAGAAAACCCGGTAATGGGGGAAATTCCTATGACTTAGCAGCATCATAGGGTACCGTCGCTGAAGATTGGCGGGGCAGGGGGGGGGGCCATGAACCAAACAAGTTCGAGGAAATAACTGAAGTCTTCTTCGGGTGGGGTCTCCCGAGTGACAAACGGGCAAGAGAACACCTTGGGACTGGCTCGAGCTCAGAATACGGAATGCCCTGGAAGAGCAGGCGCAAACGTTAAGTCACAAGGCAGCAAAAAGTGAGTACGTCAAAAGGGCAGAAAAGAACTGAGAGAAGCTGCCCGGTTCGCACGGCAAGAAGAAAATACATGAGAACCCATTTCACCCTTAGGTGTCCCCCGGCCTGACTTAAGGGCCGGTCTACTTTGAGGGGGCGCCCGGTTAGGCTTCTACTGCCGAACAAAAGCCCCTCCCAATCAAGGGGAGACCAAGGCAGCTCCTAGGAGGCCATCCACGCGAACCGGATTCGGGAGTAATCGAAAAGAGGACCCCTGCGAGTAACAAAAACAGCTGATGGAGTAGGAAAGGTATATGCAATCAGGGGACCAAGAGGGGGGGGAAAGCGAAGGCCGCTGGAGAACAGACGGGAGGGGATGCGGTAGGAGAATCTCCGGCGAAAAGACAAATGTGGACCGCGTGGTAGCCTCGCAGCGAGGACTACGGGGTGGGCAAGTTTAGGCGGAGAAGGAGGGAGTCAAAGAGAGGGAGCAAAACAAACCTACGAAACTAGACCTTAATCGGAGGGATCATGGGGTCACGAGGAAAGGAGTCTAGAAAAGGCCGATGTCTTCGACCAACGTGCAACAGGTCAAGGGAGGGGAGGATGGGAAGAAGCCGGGACCAAATCCCCGTCAGAAAACGACAAATGCAACAAAAAAAAACCGGTGGCAGCGGGTGAGAAGGACCCTACAATCAGGGGGAAAATCTGTAAACAATCGCCAAAAAAGGACTAGGAGGGAATCAGAGGAAAAACCCTCGAGTAAGCTCTAGAAAAAACAAGGATTGGTAAAAATGAAAGGAAGGAGTCATCGGGAGCGTGCGCGCAGCAAATCTTATAGAAGGGGGAGGAGTTGGCTCCCCATGCAGGTGCTCTCCTGGGAAGGGCAGTGGAAACACTAGCGGGTGGATAGATTGGATGTTGGGGGGACGAATGGGAGGAAGAGACCAAGGGGTGTCTAGAGGAAGGTTATTAAGTCCAACACTCCAAGTCTAATAGGACGGCGGGGAAGACTTAAAGAGGGGTCATGTTGTAGGATGAAGGGGGGGCAGCTCTGGGCCAATTAGGAAAAACCGCGGTTCGGCTTACAGGAAGGGAAGGGCGGGGAAAACGAGAGTAGAACGCGTCCTGACCCTCAGAATAACGAAAAAAATAACGTGACACGTCTCTGAGCACGTCCATTCACAGTTCCCGGTACAAAGTATACTTACCGACCGATAACGCCGTGATCGGGAGGGAGGGGCCGAGCGTGTCCACTTCTGGGGGGGAAATAGAAAAACCTCCCTCCACCGTCTGGGACATAATCCGGTTCTTCCGCACTCCGTGGATATCTTTGAATCACTAACTAAGGGAGTCTCTTCGATAGGCTAAAGCAGTCTGGGGAACGTGTGCAAAAGTGTTGAGTGCTGTTGTGCGTAGTCCTAGTAATGCAAGGGTCAGGACCGTCGAAACTCGGCGTCCTACGTGGGGAAATATTCCGGTACTGGAGCAGAGGTCAGTTTCGCGCGATCCCGAAAAGCAGGGAGAACCAGGACTCTGAAGGAATTACCAATTCCCGTAACTTCGCTAGCAGCCGCTGGGGGCGTAAGGCGGAACCTTCTAGGCAAGGCATAGAAGTAGAGGAAAAATTGAGGGAAAAGACCCACGGCGGTGGATGTTGGTGTCAAGAACTCTCAGGGATGAAACGCAAATCGAGCACAAACTCGCTGGTTGTCGGGGGGAGACTTCCCTCCAGGCGAGAAAGCCTTTTATATGAGGCGGAGGATCCGCGTATTACCCAAAACCCTTCAGCATGAGGCGGAGAGGGAGAGACGAAAAGGGATCGTGTCTAAAAAAACGGGGCTTTTGGGGCAGTCCTTACGAGGACCGGGGGTCACGGCGCCTTTGATTCCCCTGGGAGCCAAGGGGTGGCCTTTCAAGCAAGGAGAATGGGAGACACGTCCGAAAGTGCTGGAAGACTCGAGAGATTGAGGATGGACCACCGCCAACGGAGGACTCTCCTCAGTGATGTTTCAGAAACGTATCCTGCTGAACGGCGCAAGGGCCTGCTGGAAAAAGGGCGGGAAGGCTTCTATTAAGGGGAGCGGAAGGGGGTCTCTACAGAGCGCGGAGGGCGAGGGAAACCGCTGGGTAAAAGTGAGGCGCTGCTGGTGAAAGGTGCGAAAGTCCGGCATGCTGTCACAAGCTGACGGTTATTTCTCGGGAGGAAACGAAACAGTAAACGCCGACTTTTCAAAGAATAAAAAAGAGGCGTGTCCAGAAAAAAAATAGGTGAGGAATCGGGGTGACCTAAATGCGTGAGGATTCGATCCAAAACTAGCGCGTTGGAGGGCCTCTTCCAGGCGGAGAAACCACCATTAAAGGGGCACCCGGAAAAGTCACAAAGGCCGAAACGGAAGGACTAAAAACTAGAGAAAAACCCGAAATCCGGTGCAAAAAAAGCGAGTCGGACGATCGACCGGGGGGGGGGGGGGGAACCACGTCGTGTTCTGGGTGGGACTTCCGTATCGGATTAAAAAAACTACTTGATAGTGAGCCAGACGGAGCCCCTTTTCACGCCAAAGAAAGAAAAAATAAACGGAACGCTCTCCGCTACTCGAGAAAAAAAAATTCAAAGAGAACCATAGACGGTGGGCCTGCGAGCGGGGCGCGGTTGGGCACCCGACGCCTAAGAGCGTGCTTTGGAATACAATCACACGACGGGGGAATGTCTGAAACATCTAACATAGTTTGAGGGGGGGGGCTTCTAAAGGTCGCCCAAAGGAAAAATTTAAAAAGAAAGAGGGGTCAGACTTACGGGAGAAAGGTTTAACGACAGTATACGGGGATACCCCGGGTCAAAGACGGAAGGTCTCTGTTTCGGGGAAAAGCAAAAAGCAAAACAACAACAAAGGGAGGGCAAAGGGGGGAGATGAGAAGGGGGGAGGCAAAACAGAAACAAGAAACTCCATAACTGGCTAAGGGAGGGATTTTATACCTTCCGCTCCAAAAGTGGAAAGTACGGGCTTCCCCGGGTTAATACTACCTGGCGACAGAAGACACAAGGAGAGTAGGAAAAAGTGCGAAGTCCTGGTGCGATTTAAACCTTCAGAGGGGTGATTAGTACGGGCAAAAGCGAAGCATAGGCAGGGGAGAACCCTGACTCTCGGAATTCTTCTTTCCTTGGAGTTGAAGCGTGAAGGCGCTGGAAGAGCTGACCAGGGATGCTGCGGGGTCGGCTTAATCAACTATCGAAGAGGAGTCCTAATGTTAAAGAGGTGCTAAGGAAGCCCTTAAAAAGAAAAACGGGGTTCAGACTGATAGGGGAGTCCAGAGTGCAAGTTATGATTTCTGGAATAGGTCAACGAAAGACGCGGAGGGATGGGGGTCGCCGGAAAGCTGGAGGGGTACCTCCTCAATTTCACTGGGAGAGGTGCTCATGGAAGAGTACTTCCGACCGGGTCGGGGTATTTAGTCCCTTTCTCCGGGAAGCCCTTATGCGGAGATGGAAAATTACTCTAGGGTAATCTTGGGCCGAAGAATTGCGATAAAAGAAGGGTCGGGAAAGAGGCGCTATGAGGGGGGGGACATAGTTCATATCAAGGGGGATGCAGAAGGATGCAGGAAATAAATGCAAACAGACGACACTTCAATACAAGAATTTAAGCTCCACTACTCGAAAAAAAGGAAGGGCAAAAAAAAGCAGACGGTCTATCGCCGATGCAGAGCATTTTGCTGGGCCGGCGGGGTGGGGGGGGGGGCCCGGCGAAAAAGGAAGTCGCTAACTCAGGAGGCAAAGTAATGAAGGACGATAAAATCCGTCGGGGAGGCCCTGGCTGTCGGCTTAAGGAACATAATGATAGACTAGGAGGTTGCAAGATAAGGTTCGAAAAAAAAGGGTTCCTTTAATCGTAAATTCTTTATGAGCAAATTGGGGGTGCAGCCGGACAAAGATGGCGGACGACACCCTACTAAGGGAATTACACTCGTCAAGGGTAGAGACTCGCTGTCCTAGCAGAACGAAGTGTTAAGGTCATGGGGTGGGGAAACGGATCAATTCACTACGGAAATCGATCGCATGGGGAGTCCCGTCAATAGAAAACGAGGCCTCTCTATGTACAGGGCGTTGTCCGGTAAGAGAACACCGAAAAAGAGGGAGGGAGGACACGGGGCATCCATACGATTAACGGGGGAAAGGTATTTACGAAAAGGCTGTAAAAAAGGTACGGGGGAGATGAAATTTTAGAAAATCCCAAACAAAGACAGCGCACACCCAACTAATCGAGGAGACGGGGGGGGAGGGACCATAAAATGAACAAAGGGAAAAGCCGCTTCAGAGGACGTCATTCAAAAAAAATAAGTCAAAGAAGAGGGCAAAGTACTCAGCCAAACATCCATAGAAACGGGATCTCCAAATTCAAGACCTACAGGGGGGGGAAACGAGAGAACTCGAGTTCGTGGATGGGGAAAGAAAGGAATCGAACGTAGAGGGAAAACGGCGTCGACCGGGGAGAGGTCTTCCGACGGGTCACCCAAGAGGTACAAGAGGATGAAAAATTGCCATCCTGAAAGAGACGGGAGCCTAGGAGGGGAAAATAACGCGATACGGGGAAAGAACGTGGGAAGAGGGAGGCTCCTAGACGAGAGTATTAAAAAAAATTGTCAAATTCTATGGGGGGAAATGGCAGCGTAAGGCTGGGAGACCGTCTCATACACGCACCCCTCCCAAAAGGTGAATGCGTCCGTAATCTCGGCAGATATCTACTATAGTGAGGGAGGACGAAAAACGATTAATATTAAAAAAGATAAGGGAAAGAAGCTAGGGCTTGCTGAAGACAGGGGAAGATAAAAACAAACAATTTTCCCCTTAAAAAAAAAAGCAGCAGGCAACCCATAAAAGGCCTCGACCGCAGGCACATACGCCGAAAGGAGAGAAAAAGGGCTTGTGCCCCTCATAACTGAAAAAGAAGACGCCGGGTTATAGAGGGGGGGAAACTCGATGAACGAGTCTAACAACAAAGAGTAGGGGAAAGAAAATAGCGGGGCCTAGAGGGATCATCATTCTGAGGGAGGAGGAGAGCGGGTGTGGTGCTCCCAACGGTTAGAAGGTAAGGCGTAGTAGCCGAATCCGGTTTAAAAGGAAGGGATGGGGGGGCAGACGTTCGTGGGCCAGGGGACTTAGGGGGTTTTGGAAGAGGGGGGACCTCGTAGGCTGGACCCAGAAGAAACGAATAGTAACGGAGGGAAGAGTCATCTGCTCATAGGGAAGAAAAATGTGGAAGGGGGTCTCGTAGAAGATCGAACAGGCAAGCGAGACGTCGATACGGAGGCAGGTTAGGGGGGGCTTGCGAAGGGTTACGGAGCATCCCTTCGACGCAAGCACCCCATCTAAATGAACCACCTTAAGACTCGCAGGAGGAAAAAGAAAAGAAGGAAACAGGTGACTTGCGGAGGATAGGCCGACTCCATTCCTTCCAAGAAAATGAAGTTCGAACAGAAGGAATGGTCCTGTAGGGCTGACCCTGAGGCTTGGGGGGACCCATGAAGGACGACCTACGCCCAAACGGGAAGAAGTAGGAACATCGGTGTTGGTGAAGATAAATAGGGCCGGGGATCTGGTCGGAGGGTAACCTGACAGATTAGCTATAGGGGCCGTCCATGGGGAGAATTCCTTTGGGGCGCAGAAAAGTGGTTGGGCTTGGATTCTGGAATAATTGCGAATGGAAACAAAAGAAAGGACAGCAAGTCGGGGCGTGAGGGGAACTCTGTTAATGAAGGGGGGGATCAGGCGATTGCAGAGCAGCGGCAGCCGAAAAAAAGGTTCTTCAGGGAAATGGAATGAGCTCCAAGTAATGGGAGCTAACTAAGGCCCAGCCAAGTAGGGCTCGGTATGCAGAACTGATATGGAAATTTTCGGAGTGAGCTGCGTCCACTTTCCCTGCGCAACACCCAAATGGCAGGTAAGTTCAGCTGACTTCGAAACGACGGTGAAATCGGAGCAGGACACTAACTGGGGGAGTGTTACCACGCCAAGAATCGGGGGGTAGGGGCCGGCTCGAGAGGGTAGCCGCGTATACCCTTCCCTGGGTAGAAAACCACCGGAGGGAGTGCTAGGTGCGGGCTCAATTCTCCGTACAGTTAGGCAATTGGGAATTCAAACGTGATGTCGGGGTGGGGCGCCGCGAGCTTTGGTGTTCACGAGAACTTGGTGCAAGCAAACTGGGCAACACGACTTTCTACAGCTAAAAGGGGGGAATTTATAAGAACGTGCTAAGGGAGTGCCCGCCAGATAGCGGGTTAAGGTAAACTGTATCGAACGCCTTCCGGCCGACCTCCTAAAAAAGAATTTTAAGAGAGCGCTTTCCAAGGGAGCAAGACTGAAGTGAGAGTTCCGGGTAAAAGTAGGAACTTTTTAAACATCCTCAGCGCGGCATCGTAGATGGATGAGGGGTCTTGTTTCAGCGATAAGCGTGCTCGAGTCATCGGACGGGAGATCTTCCCGAAGTTTAGTGTCCGGCAGCTTCTGTTACCGGTTGAAAAGTCCTTCAGGAAGTCATAAGGCAGGGCGAGGCGTGGTGCGAAGGGTGACAGAAGAGATTAACAAAGCCTGGAGGAGGCAATTCGGAAAGAGCAAAGTCAGAAGGAAAATTCGGAGCTAGGAGATCCCGTGGAGGGACGTAGGCGACGGGACATTAAAGAAAACGAGAGGGTGACTGGACGTAAATTCATCGCCGGCCTCGAACAGAAAGTTACAGGGGGTCACCCACCCTGAAAGAACGAAGGGGCCCCTTCATCAGAGAAATAAAAACAATTTCTTTCACTCTCTAACAAGCACAGACAGAATGGAGCCGACTTCAGCGGACCCAGTACCAGCTAAGGATCAAAACAGGCGTGGCAGGCTTATTGGCTGAAAGGAAACTATTAAAACGAGGCCGCAGTCGTGGAAGAGATGTCTCACCGTGACTCCAAAAACTCATTACAACTAATCTTCCGCCGACTAAAACGTAAAAAAACGACCAAGTTTCTAAAAAAGTATCGGCCTTCAAGGGGAGCCGAGAGTCTAAAATTGGTGGGGGGGAACCCTCGAACGAGCCAACCTCTTCCGGTTGGGGTCATAAATCCAGCGAGAAAACGTGACTTACCGTTCCAGCTCAAGCGGGGGGGGTTTGACTTAGATTCTACGGGAGGCACCTGCATGTACTTTACCTCACGTTAAAACTTGGAAGAAAGGTATTAAGAATCCTTGTAGGGACATAACTTCAAGAAGAAATTGGGGAGGTTATATGTTCTGAGTTGGGACTCAATGAAGAC
>Ga0179593_1282387_pt1 | contig 16155 bp, 14 predicted proteins | sample CZODoug2_1_08_16_FD_185931 | JGI IMG/M metagenome (GOLD analysis project Ga0179593, IMG submission 185931) | Vadose zone soil fungal communities from Angelo Coast Range Reserve, California, USA - CZODoug2_1_08_16fungal (PacBio error correction) | ecosystem: Environmental > Terrestrial > Soil >...
ACCCGATGCGATTGGCCAAGATGCCGGGCAACTAAAGAGAAGGAAGGTCCTATCCGATAGATCCTCCAGGAACAAGGCACAATCACAGAATGCCCAAAAGTAACTTCTGCAAAAGGGTCAGTCGCGTTTTCGGTCAGCCCCAAGGGCAACGAAGAAGCCATCTCCCGCACCGGACTTTTCAGAAGAACAGAACTAGTCCCAATTCCGCAGGGGGAAGCGCCAGCAAAAAAGAAGGGCTGGCGCCCGAAGTCGCAAAGGGGAGGGATGTTAGAGCAGAGTATTGATGAAAGGTGGAGGAGGGGGGGATCGTGATTCTGGACAATCAACTTCAGCCTACGAGAAAGAAAACACCAGCGCCTGTCAGAAAATGAGAAAAAAGCCCCTCTGCCTTTAGTGAGAAACGCTCGTCCTGAGGCTTTTAAACCACCGATTGGAACACGTTCGCCAAAGAAAGAACGAAAAAGGAAAGCTTGTGCAAGGAGATCGCGGAAAAATGCGTGATTTCAAGCCAGCGAGGGTTCCGGAAAAGCTCTTCGTAATTTCTGAGAGAAAGGAAGGTGTTCAGCTGGGAGCAAGCCGAATATTACGCCAAGAGGAGGCGGGTGGGACTTTATCTTCGTGGGCCATAAAAGAGCAACGCTCAAACGATGGGTGTTGGGTAAAGGGTAACCGGAATGCGTCACCTTTTGGACTACCTCGTTAAAACACAAAAAACAAAACAAAACAAACGATCGTCCTACGGAAAAATGCTGGTAACAAGGTCCAGCGACCCCGCAGACGGATTTAGGGACAGCGTCTTGAGGGTTTGGAGCATTTGCAGGGGGGAGGGAAGGCTCTAAAACGAGCGGAAAATCAGCAGCCCAAAACAGCCGGTCAGTAGTCGGTTAGCGTGGCGCCAGTGCAAACAACACAGGACGCAGAAGACAGAGAACAGGCAGCAGCGGTTTGAAAGCAACCCTAAGGACGCACACGGCAACCTCAAGGAGGGGGAGTGTGAAAAAGCTTACAAACGACATCGAAAAAGGGATCGTAAAGGTGATCGGGTGCTAAAAACATTTCGAGTTTCCGAGTGGCAAGCTTCTGAATGGCAACGACAGGAGATGTCAAAGGGTGTTTTCAGGCAAATCTTACGTCCGTCAAAAAAAGAGGCTATAAGGAAAAAAAGCGCCGAACCACGGGATGAGGAAGGGCGTGCCAGGGGGTCTAGCAGGAACCGAGAAGGGGAGAACCAGGGAAAAAGGAGGGTCTTGGGGAAGGGACGCCAATGCTTTCGCCGCGTTCATATCTATTGGCCAAAAGGGGGGGAAAGCCGTTTGCCGTGCGAAAGAGACTCCTCCCGAAGTTCTAACGCCCTGGCAGATAAGGGGTGCTTAAATTTGATGAGTTGTCCCGAGGAAACTTTGTTTAACGGGAATTTATTCCTTCCGCGGCTCACTCAGTTGAACCTGCCGGCTGATGTCCTCGTCCACCCACGACCGGGGGGGGTTGGGCCCAAGAGTCCGGCCTACTCCGGGGAGTAAAAAAGCTGACCGGTGGGAAAGGAGGGGTGTCGAACGGGTGTTCAGTCATGGAATTCTCGCTTGTTGAGTGGGGGGGGAAATTTTTCGAACCCAAGGGGCCCGCTGACGGGTTCGGATTCTGGGGAGGGCAGCGCGGAAGAAGTCAAAATGATGAGGCGTTGGACATCTTGATCAAAAAGTTATCCGAACTGGCCACCCGCCTGAAACTCCGAGGGGGCCGCGAAGTGATCTCAAAAGGGGCTTGGTACAGCTAACCACGAGCGTGAAAGACGATATAGTGGGAAAAAGACAGGGGGGGGCCTGTGGGGGGGGGGGTCTCGGGAAAAGAAAGCATCGGCCAGAAGGGGTGGTCGGTCGCATGTCCGGGACCGTCTTAACTGACTGTAAAAGGGGAACACCGAAGCCAGGCGAGGTAAAAACGCCGTAAGAGAAGTGAAGCAAGGGCCGGAACTTGCTGAGGGAACACAACGATGGTCACCAGGCGTGGACCTAAACCGCCGAGGCCACCCAAGCCGACATCAAGGAAGAGCGCGCTTGCTCTTAAAAACGACGGGGGGCGGGTCACCGAGAAAGGGAAAAACCGGATGCATTGACAAGGAGAGTTGAAAAAGGCAAACACCACAAGGACAATTCTGGGCATAGGGCGGCCATACAGGAAAGATGTAATCAAGCAAAAGTTGGAAATAGCTGTCAGTTACTCTTCAAAGTTTAGGGAATATGACTGGACAGGGGTCTAGTGAGACTGAGTCATTCTGAGTGAAGCCACTCGGAAAAAAGTTGCAACAAGGAAAACGCGTTTGACGAGGAACAAGTTTTCAAATGAAAAGAAGGTTTTGCGCGAGGTATAAGGATCCCAAAAAACAACCCCCCTTCTTATTCAGGAAAGGAAAGAGGAGAACTCGAAAAAACTGTACTGGGCCAACTGTTAAGAGCACCGCGGGAAACGACAGGGTGAACTAGGTGCCGGCGTGTGCGCACATAAAAAACTCACTCCTCCTACCTCTGAAACCAAAGGAGGGGTCGAAAAAGGAAAATCTCACCAACTGAAGCTGAAAGAAGGGGATCACAGAGTTAGGACCTCAAGACTGGAATGGCCGCCCTCGGGACCAGCCCGAGGAAGGGGTGTTGGGGTTTTAAAGGGTCCGTTTCCTCAAAGAGGCAGAGCCATACCTTGTGCGCATCGGGGGACCAGCCAAGTGGTCATAGGGTCCAGCTCAGAGGAGAGGCACTCGCGGTTGTGGGGCATGAGTTGGAGGCCCAGCAGACTGGGGAAATCTTGGTGACCTAAGGGAAATGGTCGCCACTTCCTTCCCCGGGGGGGAGAGGAGGGAAGTTACCTAAGTGTTGAAAAGGAAAGGGCGTCCTATGAGCAAAAACATCGCACGAAACAGCATCCTTCTTTGCCCAGAGCTTTAACGCCTTTGACTGTCAGAAACAGAAGCCTAGGGAAACGACCATCGGCTGGAACAAGTGAAATAGCATCCACCTCGGGAGAACCAAAATTATCATTAGGGGGGGGGGAAAGGGAGGAAGAACTCTCGCACTGACACGGGAGAAGAAGATCTAACCGGCCCGCTCCTCGACACGACACCAGAAAGAATTCAAACCGGTGACGCAAAAAAAAACGCATCAAATACTCTCCTGACAAGGAAAAAGACCACACGTTACGAAAATAAAGCCTGGGCGCACCCCTGTAAGAGGTTACCGACCACGGAGTATGAAGAAAGTGGATGCTTCAACAAGGTCTCTCGGGGTCCTCAAAGAAATCAAACGACTGGCGGAAGAACTGTGGAATCTGAGATAGAAGGACCTTTCACCACCAATTTAGCCAGCTAGATCTGGCCTACGCGATATGGGGTAATCACCTGCTGAAAAAGGAGGAGAATCCTTGCATTACAGGGTGAACTATGAAAAACACCTCCATGCCCAGGGGGGGTAAAACGAGGATCTGCAGCGCGGCGAAAGAAACATTTTCGTTAAAAAGAAAAGAAAAGCGCATGTACAATTTTAAAAAAACTGAAAGGACCTGCTCAACAAAACCGCACTCAATCGCATAATCCTTGGTAGACAGTGAGGGGAGAAAAAACCGAAACATAAAGGAAAGCCGGAGACGCGTGGATAAAAACGTTTCCAGATCCGCGAAGAACATACCAATCCTGCAGAGGAAAAGCCGACGGCGCCAACTGCTCAACACCGGCCTCGGACAGGAGGTTTGTGAACGATCCATACCTGTACGCTGCGCGATGGCGGTAAGGAGGCACATAGGTTAGAGCAAAAAAGAAACTGTTTATTCCGGGGAGAGAGCGTCAGTGTGACTGCCTGGAAACAGCCATTCGTTCTGAAAAAACCGGAACCGTCGGGAGGGGGCCCGTCCTGTGATAGGGCCAGATGCCGGGAAGAGAGAAGAAGGGTACCCTAGACCACTAAGTGGCAAGAAAAATCATATGACACTACTAAAGTGAATCAGGAGGTCTCTTCAGGTACAGACATGAAGTATTAGATGACCAGCAGTGAGGAAGGGGACGACAGCATTTGAACCACAAAGCGCGTTCTCTTTGGAACGCGAAAACACGAAGAACATAAAAAGAGGTAGGAAGATTCAGAAAAAAGAGAACAAAAGCTCGCTCATCACCGATTACTGTTAATGAAAAAGGGAAAGATGAACTAAAAAAAAAAAAAGACGACGAGCGCTCGCAGAGAAAGAGAGGTTAAACGGTTTCCGTGCTTGAGGAAGCAGGGGAAAGCGTGTAACACACAAAGCCTCCTGTAAAATCCCGGTGTTTACAGAGTGCTAAAAACGGAAGAAAAGTTCTGGGGGAAGAGAGAGTGACACGGAATATACAAGGAATCGGGGAGGGAGGAGGTCAGACGACTAACACAGGATTCAATCCTGGTACCAAGCCCGGAGAAATTGCTTCTCGGGTCCAGCCGTAGGGGAGGGAGTGGGATCCTTACGTCTCCAGGGGTGAAGGGGAAAGGGGGCTGGACGGTCTGCGTGCAAGAGGTAGGTAATGGTTGCGACCGAAACGACAAGACTGAAAGGGGGGCATCTTCCGCGTCATCTTCCGGGGGAGGGTGGAATGCAGGGGGGATTCATCTAACCAGAAGGGAAAAGGAGACCGGCCGCGCGTCATCTTGACCAGCATCATCGGGGTCAAGCTCTCAAAGGAGGAAAAAAAAAAAAAAACCAAAGGAAGGAAGGGAAGGAAAAAGGAGAGATATCCACTAGGTGGAGGGGCCATAAACCCGCTTAATGAAGGGAACGGGAAGTTCCGGGCCTACCTCCCTGCCCGCAAGCGGTCAAGAAGGCCCGTCATTCCGTGAAGCCACCGGTCAGGAGATTGGAAGTAAACCCCCATGACCTCCTACGAAGAACACACCGTAAACCGCACCATAAAGAAAACATGCGCCTTGAAGGCGAAAAGGGGACACCCCCTAAGACCCCGACGAAAAGGGAGAACCATCAGTGCGTTTGTCTCGGAGCCGGTGAGGGGGTTCGTGCTCGCCCATTCAAAACGGAGGAAAAAATGTCGAGCAACAGGAAGAGAAGAAAGAAGGAGGCAAGCCGTATCATCAGGAAAGACTGAAAGGGGAGCCTAATATAAGATTCTTAGAAGTTAACACACAGCGGCGTCAGGGAAGAAAAAGCCGGACCGGCTGAGGAGGAGAGGAAGAGTAAGTCCTTCTTTTGGGGGTTTCACAGAGGTATGTAGGGGCCATGAGAGGGGGAACGGAGGGGGACTTGAGCGATCCGTGGTAGAGGGGAGAGGACAATTCTTCAACAGAAAGGCGGTCCTTGGTGTCGAGTAGGGGGCAGCGCCAGCGCCAAAAGAAAAGCAGGGTGTTCCAGTGAAAGAGGGAAGTCAAAAAGTGTGGGCAATCACGGACCTGGATCGTCGCCTCCAAGTGAGGGGGGAAAGTTCACTAAAAACCGCAGGACGGGAGAGTCTCTGCATAAACTGAGGTAGGGGGAGGGGCCGAGTGGCGTGGTCAGGAGAGAGGGAAACGGGATAAAAAAAAAAAAAGGCATTCCAGAAAGAAGGGGTAAAGGTGATGTCCGAAAAAGGGAGAAGGCACAACCCCTACTAACGAAGAAAGAGAATCCTCATGGCCCAGGAGAGCCACGTCAACTCCATAGGGCATTTTGAACAGCCGGAGAGGACATGCGCCTTCCTAAAATTACGGTGACTCAGGGGTGGGGAAAGAAAGGTTCTGGAGGGGAATCGGAAGACTTGGGTGCCTGACCGAAGGGAGATGTGCCTTGGGTGAGGCAAAAACAGTCAGTACAAGGGGAAAATTTCCAGGGAGGGTAAAACTTTTTCCTACGAACTCACACGAAAAAAAAAGGATTCTCGAGACGGTAAGTTGGTGGTCGAAGTTCAGAGGGGAAAGGAGGGGGAAAAGTATTACCTGTGGCATTGCAGTGAATGTGAAAGACCCAGGGCGTTCTCCGATCGGCAGAGATAGACACACAGGGCCGAACCTTGGAAAAAAAATCGAAAGGACACGGAGTAGAAAGCGGCCAAAGAAGTGCGTGCCCTATCTTGCGGAAAAATGAGAGAGCTGGACCGGGACTGTCCGGGAAGGGAAAGGGCATAGGAGAAGGCGTGGCCACCTTCTGGATGAAGGGGAGAAGGCCAATCTAACAAGGAAAGCGTTGTTTAAAAAAAAGAGCATAAAGGAAGAATACAACGAGGCAGGCGGACCAGGGTTAGAAAAGTAAGGGGTTCGAAGGGGGTTTCGTGAGGGAGGGAAAAGAATTATCGTTGTGTCTTTTGGTCTTGGGATGCGAAAAGGTTGCCAATCGGTCAGGGTCTGGTAGGGGACTGAAGCGCAAGGACCTGTCAAAGGGAGTCTAACGTTACGTAATTGAAAAACTACTGGGGATGCAGGGGGGACGTACAACAAGACCGGCAGAAGGAACGATGGGCTATGGGCGGGAAAGAAAACAAATGTCTTTTGGAAACAAGAGCGTTCTTGGGATATAAGGAAAAAGGTCGTAAGAGGGGAACAGGGCGAAGCCTTCGTTAGGGAGAGAGGTCAGAAGCACATGAGTACCTTAAGGGTTAAATTTGGTAAACACCAAAGAGAGGGGGGCCGACTGAAACAAAGGGTAAGGGAAAGAAGACAAGGCTCAGGGAAAAAAATGTCACCATAAACTTCTGGGGGAAAGAAAAACAGAAGGCAAAACCGGTCACTCCTAAACGAGAGAAAAGACGGAAGATGGAGGCTTGAACATGAAACAAACAAGTTCCATCCCATGCACAGAAATGGTGGGACGGGAAAACAGTATTCGCACCGATTTGGGGCAGAAAAAGCGGAAAAAAATGAATCGGGAAAAAAAAGCAATTAAGTTCCTTTCGGAAAAAAAAGTAGGAGTTAAAATCAAGGGGAAAGTCGGCTCAGGATTAGATACTTCCTTGAAAACAGTGGTAGGCTTTATGAGAGGAAGAGTTTCGCACAAGCAGCCCTCTTTCCAAACCAAAAACCTGGGGAAAAAGCATTGGAAACGTCTTCTGGTGGGGGGGGTGTCTCTTATGCATAGAAGTAAAAAAAACAAATGGAAAAAAGGAAGCGCGCCACGACTACTTGCAAATGGCCTCTGACCGAGGAGTCATTTGGCAATGGTTAATTCTTCGCAAAACCTCACAGACCTGAAGGACCGGACCACCTGGAGGTGGTACATATCCTATCTAAAGACAAATTGAAGAGGGAAAAAGAATAGTCCCCTCTGTGAAATTTAAAAAAATAACTCTGGCGTGGAGGAACGTCCAGCCTTGACCTGGGGTGTTGGGGGGAAGGACCTTGAAACCCACCTCCGAGGGGGAAATCAGTTCTCTCTTGTACCGCAAAGTGAATATGGACAAGCGCCAGATAGGTAAACGGGCTGAAGAAAATGGAGGAAGGGTAGTGAGCCCATCAGAGGGGCAAATACTGGTGAATGAGGAAGGGTCTGCAAAACCGGAAGAGTGACTGGGGAGGCCGAGGAGAAAAAGGGGAATATGATTCATGGGTAGCCAGGGAGGAGACCGAACGAAGTACTACAAAGGCAAAAGAGCTTTAAAATCTCGGTTACCACGTGTGGGCTTAAACGAGATAGAACGATTGGGTCACCGAAAAAGCTTGTAAATCCAGCCAGAGAGAAAACTCGTCCGGCCATCAGGAAATCGGTACGTGGGGGGCGTCTCCAAAGGGCGTAAAAAGGACGTCGGGGAAAACTTCACGAAACGCGCCGCCTTCCACTCCTACCAGAAGAGGTAAAACTTTTAAAGAGACCTCAACCAAGAGCGAGAAGAAACATAGAAACAAAAGTCGAACCAATCTTGGTCACGGGAAAACCTGGCAGCGGGACCAGTACAAAAAGGAGTCTCCATTGGGAGACGGCAAAACAAATGAGGGGGAGATTGGCGCAGTACATCATCCCAAGGAAGTCCACTGCGGAGGAAGCGAACCAAATGAAAAGGGCCCCCATTGAACAAGCGAGAAAAATTTCCTACGAGATGGGGAAAAGGGGCACCGGCTGCCTTAAGTAGTCCGGGCAATGCTGTCCACTCCACATGGAACTGAAAATGGTCGATAGGGTGCATCTAGTAGAAAAATGAGAAGGCTGATAAACATGAAAGCACCAGGAGGAAAAAAAATGTTACCAGCAAATCTATACAAGTACAACACAAACGCTTACGCTCTAATATCGCGGGGAGGAAAGGTTCCGTTGAACGATCTAAACGAACTCAAAAGAATTAAGCGTTGGATTCAAAACCCGTGGGGGGGAAGAGCAAACCTCGGCAAGAATAAGAGCCAAAGGAAATATACTCACCAACACTGGCACCAGGGGGCTTAATTAGCGGGGTCCCTTCCTACGTCAACTGCCAACGGCTTGAAAAGGGCTAGCTCGAGGCAACAAAGGAGGGGGATGGTTTCTCCTCTATAGGAGGGGGGAGGGCGGGAAGAAATGGATGAAAAGAACGTTTCTGACCTTAGGAAGTGAAAAAACTGGGGGGGGAATTCCCTAGGGACCGGGAGAAAAAGGGAAGAACACGAAAATAAAAATAAAGATGCGCCTAAATCGGCCGGAATGAGGTAGGAACGTTACAAAAAGGGTCAAGGGGCGTAGACATCATTAGGAAACAGAACGCAGCATTACTGTAAAAAGAGAGCTGAGATGTTCCGGCAACAAGAAAGAAAAAGAACCCCCAACGCAAGGGGGGGGGTGGTTGTCTTCACAAAGAAAAGGGGTGCTACATAAAATCTGAACTTATCGGATCATCACGAAGGAAAGAATGCATAACGGACAGCGAAAAGACAAAGAAACCCAAAGCTCTAAAGCGAAGACCAAGGGGGGTTTGACGGGTCAAATGTGGCAGGTCCGGTCCGGGGGGCGAAGACATCAAAAAGTAAAATTTATCCTATGAAAGGGAGAAAAAGATTCCTTCTTTCTAAGTTGAGCAGCAGCGGGGACCTCGGCAGGGATCTCAAGTCGGAGAAAAATGAAAGGGAGAGTTACGGGAAAATCAACATCCGAAAAAAGCCTCACTCAGGGGAAAAAAACGGGGAGACCTTCTAGCAGGGGGGCCGCCTTAGGGGGAGTGAAAGGGCCTGTCAAGGGAAAGTCTGCTGCCCAGGAGGGGGCAGGCAATCCGTATAGGATTGGGGGAGAAGGGAAAAATCTAAAGAAGAAGTTTTTCAAAAGGAACCGACAAGCCTGCCGATTTGGGCAGGGGAACCGGGCATCGGACCTGCCGGTAAGGACTCGTCCTGAAGACGGGGTGCTGACCGGCATTTGAGAAAACTCAACTAAATAAAGAGAGAAGAAAAAAAAAGGGGTATCAAATAGAGAGGACCTCGGGGCTGAGAAAAGCATGAAGCCACGTTAAAGCCGGTCAGAAAAGGAAATCCTCGGACGAAAAAAGCCATAACATCCAAGGAATGCACGGACTACCAAAGGCGAAGGGTCCTAGCTTGTAAGTTCACCACACATTAACCTCAAACATACTCAAGCCAAAGCAGTTACGTCAGGCCACAAAAAGCCTAAAACATTCTCCTTAAAGGAGGGGGCAAGGGAGAAAACGACTAGGGCCCTTCCAGGGTACGTCAAACAAAAAGAGGGAGGGGGCAGCACGGGGACTAAGGGGATAAGGAAGTCCCGACCTCTTCCTCAGAAAAGGACCAGTCAGAGGGAGCCAGCTCGGCTCAAATTAACCAGCAGCCATCCAGTTCAAGGGGAGAGGATACCTCAGTCCTGATGTTTTCCCATAAAACCTCTTTGCACAAACTAACAAGACGAACAACACGCCGGGTTGATAGAGGCGCTCGTCGTCAAGATGGGATTTGTTCGCACAAAGTTAAATGTCCCAAAGAGAGGGGGTATTCTGGAGGAAGCCGGGTAAAAAGTACTAAACCTTACTCAAAAGGGGACGGTAAGGGTACAGGTCTCTTCTGGAGCGACAAACGCAAAAAAGGGTGGGTGTTCCCGGACTGGCTGGAGGTGAACCTTTTGGCCTAACTGCTGGGAAAGTCTATAAAAATCATACGTCACTTGTTGAGGGAAAAAAGGGAATAGACCTCGCAGGAAAGCAGGATGGAGTCGAATCTTAATCGGGGCTTGTCCGGAGGGGGAATTTTGTGGAAAGACAGCCGACGCGGCAAATAGGTAGCGCCCCCAACGACGTTCAGTGAACTGGGGGAAAGAGCCTGGAGGGGCCGGAAGACCAAGGTCATCTCGGGAAAAGAAAAGTTGACCGCGGATTTGCTCTCCCAGAGAAATGATCCTAAGGGGAAAACTGAAATCAACGTAATGTGAAGTCGGAAGAGGAAACGGAACGAAATGACTCCCTGGCGGTGGAGCAAGTTCATTCTTGGGCCTAAGAAAATGGAGGGGGGTCGGGAAAAAAGGGCCGCCGATGCCCAGTGGGGGGATCAACGCTACTGTCAGTAGTTCCAAAGGGGGGCGAAGGGGATAAAGGGGGCTGAGGATGCCAAAGAAAACTAAAGTAGGCTGGGGATCGTGAAGTGGGTGGGGGTGCGGATGCATTGTCTAGAGGCTGGTACCCCCAGAGGCCGGGCAATCTTGTCCAGGTTGGCGAAAATTGATTTCACAGCGGGGCAGGAAGGAAGGGGGCCAACTTGGCATAAGAAGGGGGGAAAAAGTACATCAGGAAAATCCCGTATTAGAACGACTTCCTCCGGGTCTGACCGGAGGGTCACCGATCCGGGGTGACATGGGCCTGGAGGTAAAAATCTAGAACTAACCAAAAAGAGTCCGCTGAGTTCTCCTTAAAAGTAAGAAAAAAAACACAGGTGGTTGAAAAATCGACCACTGCCGTCAGGACTCCGGCCGGTCCCTGACCCTTTTTGATAAAACGTAGGGGTTTTCTACAGTTTGTAGAGAGTAGGTAAACGGAAATAGGAGGAGGTTTGAGGTGCTGGCGGTCGACCCCAGGGTTGACAAAGACATGACGAAAGTAGGGAGGACCGGAAGTGCAGCGGCCGCTGTCGACGTTAGAAGGCAGCACTGGAGAGCCGGTTTCTGCAGGGGAAATGGCCCTGCCGCCATCTCAGGCTTTCAACGGACGAGGTGATCAAATCGGGTAAGGTAAAAGGAAAGAACCGCCCTATTGTCCCAGGGATCGGGGGGCTCGGGGGTGTCGAATAATGGACCAAGGGCACGTGACCCGAGATTGGAAAAGAGAACACGGGGGGGGAGTCTGAGAGAGAGTTTGACGCTCCGCAAAAGATCGGGAAACTGAAATGGTGGTCGTCAAAAACCCGATTTAAAGCCGCGTCAAAGCCGGGCAGGGAGAAGGGGGGGGAAATTAATCCTGAACAACTATGTCACCCTCCAGACCTCACCTACCTTAAAAAAAACCCAGCAATCAACGGGCGGCCGACAGATTCTCTTGGTGCATCTTGGCCACCTTTGCTGGCGACAGGCACACCGGGTTCCTCGTAAGAGACGCGGGAACCCTTCAAACTTGAAAAATAACAACAAAAATCAATATGCCTGAGCAGAAGCGGTGTAAAATAATTATAGCCAAAAAAAAGTAGGGAATCTGAAAAAACAAAAACTTCTGAGAGCTGCAAAGTGTACCACAGCGGGGGGGGTCACGGAGGAGGGGGTAGGCGGGGAGAAACACAAAAGCCGGCCAAGCTGGCCACCCAAAAGCGCCGCGGTGACGAGACCCATTGAAACGGAACCTCTGGGGTGGGGACATGAGGATGGAGATGAAAAACAACAAAGGAGAGGGATGAAATATGTCGGGATCCATCGCTGAAAAAACCCAGGCTGAACTTGTAAAACTGGGGCTCAACACAACGGCGCGGTTAAAGCGCAAGTGGTGCTCAAAGCTCCACAAAGCAAAGAAAAAAAAACCCGACGACACCGAAAGCTACCACAGAGTGTTCAAAGGAGATGATAAACAGCACTGAAGGGATCTAACGCAATCACCGCGGGGATCCCGAAGGGCTGGCCAGTGAAGGAGCAGCCGTGCAATTGGGTGTTTTTGGGCCCTGTGACGGTTCACAAAGCCTCGGCCTGAACCGTTTACCAAACATCTTTTCCAGAAGAAGGGATGGCATCGACACGACGTAAGGCATCGGACGGGTTTGGCCAGGGAGGACAAAAAAGAAAAGAAGGTGAATAATGGCCGGGACTCCTTATTCCCGGCCGATCGCAAGTTCCCATACTGAGATGTGAAAAAAGTACCGGGGGCAGTGGCCTAAAAGCGAAGACAAGAAAAGCCGCGAACACGCAGGCACTATCGTGGCAAAATCGCGTACGCACGGGGGTAAACGGGTGAACAGCGCTCTAGGAAAGAAACGCCTCTGGGGGAGGGTACAGCCGAACCGATGCAAAAACGCCAGCAATTCAGGGGCATGGGGTGGCCAGAATTCATCGTACGCGTAAAGCGAAAATGAAACGGGTCGACGCACGGGGAATGGAAAGAAAGAGCCGCCAGACCGAAGCAGAAGGAAAGGAAGCGGGTCACAAAAAAGGCCTAACTAAAAAACATAACCTAACAGATCGCTCCTCAAATCCACTACTCAAACAAATAGGTCGAAACACCAAATTTAACACCCCTGTCGTGTGGGAAAACCGACGAGGGGTGCCGTACAGTGGGAGGCAGAAAACCCAGTCGGATCAAGAAGTAGAAGGGGCCTGGGGCAAATGATTCACGGATCGCTCATAGCGTAAATTCCCACAAGTCAGCAGCGCAAACTCTTAAGCCGTCTGGGGACCAACTTCTTAACATGCGGGTAACCGGAGGGGGGGAGATTCCCCGGGTAAAAAGCCCATCTTCAACTTGACCAAATGGCAAAAGGCCTCGGCATCGAAAGGCGAACCGGAGGGGAACCGGGGGTAGGGAAACATCACGGCCCATTTAACTCATACCACCCTGACAGACCTTCAGAACCCCCCCGTAACCTCAAGCTTGGGGGGAACACGGGGCAGTTCTGGAACCAAGAAAAAAATCCCTGAACAGTACTAACGTTAAAAATGGTACAAAGACCGGGGGGGGCTTCTCCTACCAAGACGGCAAGGCCCAAGCGAACAGCCCAACGCCCACCTTGAAGGGGATGACGGCATATGGTCGGAAGGCCTCCTGAAAGAACAGGGTGCCGGTTCATGAAAACTCAGCCTGACGACACAGCGGGAGAAGGTGAGCCTTTCTGATGAAATGGGAGGAAAGGAAGCCATTCTGGGGCTACACGAAATTACCTGACAGGTGCGTGAGGGGCTTTGGAGAGCCCGAGGCCGGAGAAGAAGGAAAAAAAAAAAACTGGAATCCGCGCGATGACGAAGAAACGCCGGTCAAAATTCGTATAGGACGGGTACAGACCTTTCCTGGATGGAGGGGGGGAAAAAAAACAAAAAAGAACGTTAGGGGAAAGGGGAAGACAATCAGTGGGAACCACCAGGAAGAGTGGAGCTGGTGACGGCGGAAAGAGAGGCCAGTCAAACCAGGAACTCCAAGGGGAAAGAAAAGAGCGATAGAACACTTCTAAAATGAAAAAGGAAGAGCAAGGGGGAATGGCTGACCAATAAAGCATAGAGAAAGGCGTACTAACGCGCACGCGTTGTCCGGTTAAGTGCTTTCGGCAAGGGGGGAAAAACGGGGAAGAAGGAATGAGTAGCATATGCCCGGACCAGATGGCCTGCTGGACGAGGGGGGGGAAAGAAAGTCAACTGGCATCGCCGGCCTGAAGAAGGGGGAAGGCGATTTTAACAGCCGCCACAGGCCAATCAACCGGACCCAAAGGCCAGTGGAAACTTCGTACGTCTTAAAGCCGTAGGGAAATTGCAAAGTAATCTCCTGAATTGAGGACTAAGGACCTTCTGCTGGCGGCATTCCGTATGATTTCAGTTGGTGAACGAAAACGATGAAAGGTTTTGTTCCTCTGCGAGCACTGCTCATGAAGAAAAAAAGGAAGAGGGGGAACCAGGCACATCAAAACGGGGATGACAGAAGAGTGTGGCCACTTCAGAAGAAACTGGGGACTATCTCTCTCACAAAAATTCTTATTACGAAGAGGATAGCCCGCTTTGGGGGAAACAGCCGTGCAGAACCGGCAAGAAAAAAAACGAGTAAGGAAGGAAGGAAGAAAAAGTCACAGGACCCATACATAAGAAAGATGCCACCGTTCGGAACGCTGGGGGAGTTCACCCCAATTCCCTACCTACGAAAACCGCCAGAACCGACGGGCATCCGCCCATGGACCCCGGCCCAGAATCGGCCAACCGCCCCGCCACCTCGGAGGGGAAAGCAACGGTCGAAGCTGTCGAGGGGAAGTGCGGCTGTGAGCTGATACTCACGACTTAAAAAAGGCATGCATCCTGAGAGAAAGAAAAAAAAGAAAGAGACTCCAAGCGCGAGGCGCCCTTATCCCAACAGCCTGGTCGCCGGGATAGGGCTAACAGCGCCCTGCTGCTGTGACACCCAAACGAGGTAGACCAGAGGCCGAAGGCGCTTACACGCACGGGGTAAAACGGAGCCGACAGAGAAGGAGGGGTGATTTGGACGAGGGGAAACGTTCCTGAAAAAATGGACCTCGTCGGGGCTTGGGCGCCGTTGGAGATTGGAGCACCTGCTTAAGCAACTTGGTCTTTCCTGGACTGAAAAGCGGGGGGACCGGCACAAGCTCAGCGCGTGGTGGTGAAACAGGGGAAAACTGCTGGTTCCCTTGGAAGCCTTTTACTGTTCTAAAAGACAAGCGACAGGCGGGAAACAGGGCCTCGCCGCAAGAAACGGCGATTGGAAGAAGAATTCAGTTGGCTGGGGGGTCGTGGGGGATCAAGGATAGAACAAAAATCTTCAAAAAAAGGCTGCCAAACGCCCGCAAAAACGTGAGGGGGGGACGCAGATGTCGCAGTGCACCCGCTCGAAAAGGGACGAACAGTTCCTCCGCGGTTGCTAGGGGAACCGAAAACAGAAACGACCAGGGCGAGGTTACGCGGGCGAGACAAAAAGACTAAGGAACCCCAAAACTGGTGGGGAGAGGGGGGGCAAAACCTACGGCGTTGCCAGGACTTCTGGGAGGGGGACAAGGAAGATGTCCAGTTTCTCAACTCTCAGTAAGCCAAGGGCTGGGGAAAAGACGGGTTTTCAGCGCCGCCCCAACCACAAGCGAGAGGAGTGCGGTGGTCAGGTCGCAGGCTGGTACCCTTAAGGGCAGGCATGAGTTCAGGTCCGCCCGCTGAAATAGGAGTGCAGATCGTGGCCCACGGGGGAAGGCCGGTCAAGTGGCAAAACCGGACGACAAAGGAAAAAAGGGCAAAAATCGAAGCAGGGGCCGCCGTGGGCTGACACAAGAGGGGTACCTCCAGGGGGGGGGGAACGGTCCTGAGTCGCAGCGGCGCACCGTTGCAAAGACCGGCTGATGCGCGGACGGAAGCCGCACACCGGGTTTGGGGTCCAGAAACAAAGGTAAGGCTAAGCCGGGGGAAAAAGCTGACCAGGGGGCCCCGTAGGGTTTCAGGAAAAAACGGGCGGGTTGGGGTAGTAGGAACGTTGTGGAGGGTCTCGCTCCACCGGTTAATCTGGTAGCGTCGTGGACGGAGGGGAGCGGCCACCGTCGTCTAGGGAGGAGTACGTCAGGGAGCACGCCGGGGGGAGGCCTATATGGAAAACCCGAACTGCTCAGCTGGCCGACGAGGGGGGAAAGAGGCCTGGGGGAAAAAAACCTCTACACCACCACGGTCGTTGTCCAAATAGGGGAGCGGGGTTAATCCCGTACAACAGAAACTTGAAGAGGGGATCTGGGGGGGGAAAAGCGCATCCGAGGTTTCGTCGATGAGGGGGAGGACGCACTGCGGAACCTGATGTAAAAAGCCTAGCTATTTAAAGTTTTGAACGTCAAATTGTTCGCCGGGCAGGACAGTCAAGGGCAACCCGAAGGGGGAACCAGAAGCCGCAAAGGAGGACCAACCCAACGCACTCTGCCGCCGTGAAGCAGATTCCAATGACCATGTTGAGCGAGGAGAACCGGGGAGGGGGAAGAGGACGAGGAGAGGTCCGGAACTGTAAAAAAAACAAGGCTTAACGACGAGACAGGCGGAGGGGGGAGTATGAAAAGGGTGCGAGAACGGGACCGGATTGGCTTGAGGCGGCCTGGAAAAGCGGTGGGTACTAAAGTGAGG
>Ga0179593_1320493_pt1 | contig 16155 bp, 14 predicted proteins | sample CZODoug2_1_08_16_FD_185931 | JGI IMG/M metagenome (GOLD analysis project Ga0179593, IMG submission 185931) | Vadose zone soil fungal communities from Angelo Coast Range Reserve, California, USA - CZODoug2_1_08_16fungal (PacBio error correction) | ecosystem: Environmental > Terrestrial > Soil >...
AAAAAACTGAATTTTATCCCAAGAAAGTGTGGGGGGTGAATGAAACCTGAATCTGGTGACCAGTTAGACGGGAAAAAGTCATCGCGCTTCTTAGTTTGGAGAGAAGGGGGAAAAAGGGTAGGGAGCATCTGCGAGCCGATAGGGTCAGGTAAAAATGTCTAAATTTCACCAAAAGAAATCGGGATCAAAAAGAAAGAAGGCTAAGGCGGTCTGCGTGTACAGGAAAGTGGGGGGAGGAAAGGTAGTTGCAGGCATCCACATCCATCAGTCTTACTCGAAAACGTACGGTGGGGAGGGGGGGAGATAAAACAAGAAACTGTTGTAGGGGGGCGACCGGGGAAGAGCTGCACCACGCAAAAAACCCTACGGAAGAGAGGAGCGGCGTACGGAGGAAAAAATGCAACCGCCGATAAAAAACGGAAGAGGAGTCGAACCACGACGACTCCACGTGGGGCGTTTTCGGGTCCATCTGAAGTGGTCATGTACCACTGGCGGAGACCCCTTGAATTTCGGGGTGGGTAGTCGAATCGGTCTAAAAAAGGGGCTCAACGACGTGTCGAGGAAACGCAGAAGTACGAGTGGCGGAGAGTCCTGTGGCGGATAGGGGGGGGTAGTGATTACGCTGAGACAGACGTAGGAAAGCAGAGTGGGGAAAACTCGGAAGTCCAGGACTAAGGAAAAAGAGAGAATTTCCCAGCCAAAAACTTGAATCCCAAGAGGGGGAAAGTCGAGGATAAAAGGCCAGAACGAGATAGTTCATCTTGTACTTATGGGGGTACTCTAAAAACAACGGAGGAGTGGGAGAGTACATCCGAACGCGAAAAAGGAGGGGAGGAGAACCTACTAATGACAAAAAATCGTACAATATCGTTGAAAGGGGTGCAAGGGTATAGCACAAATTATCGCGCAGTGAAGATAAGGAACTTCTCGCAGGAGCGATCATCTTACATCACGTGCAAAACCCAGGCCGCGTTAAAGAATGCTAGGGAAGGAAAAAAGGCCGAGAGAGACCTGCAGTACGAAAACGAGGCCCTTCCAGGCCAAAGAATTCTACTTAAAGGATCAAAGGTGGAAGGACCAAAATAGATTGGCCGAAACTCGACAACGGTAGTTAGGAGGGGTCACCGCAATCCGAATCGGACGGGGAATCTCCAGGGATCCTTCCTCGAGTCGGATTGGAGGGCGTGGGCGCGCGAGTTCTAAACCAAATCACAATAGAGCCGGGGTCATGAAAAGGAGAGTACAAACGACGAGAGATGCAGGCTCTTCGAAAAAAAAAAAATGAGAGGAAGAAAAAGGCGCGACCATAAATTCGGTAAAATGAAGAAGACGAGGAGAGGGCCGGCTTGGGCTTTGGATCAGGGGGACAGAATCCTATGTTTAACTGACCTATCGGAGCGGGAAAGATCTCTTCATCCACACAGCAAACGTACAATCCAAACAATCGACTGGATCGAACTCGGAGGAAATTCAGGGTGTTCAGTGGGATGGGATGAGGGCCATCAACCGCGCACGTGTCAGGGGGGCACTACTCCCACCTGGGCTGCCCTCTATGGAAGGAGAAATAAGTTCCGCTTTTAAGGAGGAGAGTGACAGAGAAGAAATCTTGGCGAGCAGTAGTAACTCAAGTCGGGTCGGATGTATATCAAGGTCAGACTTCCGTTTGCGAGGCAGGTAACTATCGGCGATGGACGGGTAAAAATCCGACGTGAGCCGGGGGACGCAGCACGTATGAAGGATAACAGGCGGGGCAATCCTCCTACAAAGCGCAGTCACATTCCCCTAAAAGGAATATATGTTGGGAGCAAGAAACTCCGTCAACCAATCTCCGGAATCGGGGGAAGGGGGAACGGAAGTGGCTCCCATTGTTGTGCGCCCTTACCAGATCCGCGACGATCGTTTCATGAAAAATAAACGTGGGAAGCTCTTTGTCGAAGGGACGCATATCTAAATTACAGACCGCTTAGGAAAAGAGGAAAAAAAGACGCTCTGATGGGGTAGGAAAAGCGCAAAGCAATGGCGCAGGATTTAATACTCTTCTTTCGGGGGGGAAAGAAGATAGATCAGGTAAAACAAGTCAGACACAATTTATAACTGGGAAGCAAAAAGATGACCCGATTGACTCTCAAGTGAAGGATTTGGCGCGAAAAAATACAGGGTGGGCCCTGCCGATATTGGGGCGTTATGATAAGTCTCGGGATCATAATCTGGTCAACAATTCGCAAAGGCAGAAAACAGCGGTTAATGATTAAAAAACCTCATGAGGAAAGAGGGTTGGGTGAGGATCGACGGATTCGTCATTCTGGTCGGGGGGGGCGAAAAAGATAAACTCTGAAGACTCTGAGAAACTCGGAAGAGAAACGGAAGGTCTGGATTGTCTCAACTTGATTTCTAGCAAAGAAAGAAGAGGTTAGAAAAAAAAGAAGTTGCAAGGAAGGAAGGAGAAGGACACTCGAAATTCGGTAAACGTGCTCATCCAAAATCGGAAAAGGACGGCTGGGCGTCGAAGTCTCAGATCTTTGTAAAAAAGGAGTAAGAAGGAAATATTCACCTGACTAGGATGCGTGGAAGATGACCCAGGAAAGTCAGGGATGGGGATTGCCTCAGTAGGGATGCGATGAGCACTTTTTCAGGTAGACAGAGAAAAAAAACAAAAAACGGAAGGGAAGAGCGAAAGGAAAGTCTTGACGGAGGTGAATAGTACCGTTCATCCGCCGTGGGGTTGGGTGAAGAAGTTGAATTGGCTGGCAGAGACGAAAAAAGATGGAACGGTGAAGCGGGAACAATTTGAAACACGCTGGGACTTCGCACGCCGACGTCCGATCGGCGGGAAAAAGTTTAGTACATATTGGAATCAACGAATGTCGAGTGGGGGCGGGAAAAAGTCCTGCAAGGAAGTCTTTAGAAAGAGTAAGTCGTGAGAAGAAAAACCAAGTATTACGTCAGAGCACCCGGGTCATGGAAGTGCACGGTCCCGGGAAACGACGGGTTCTCAATCACTCTACAAGGACACGTAATAGGAAGCGAGCTGCAGCCAACGGCGGATAAAGAACATTGCTTCGGGCATGCCGCCACCCCTTGGCGGCGGGAGAACGTGAAAAGTAAAAAGGATGAATTCATGAGAAAAGAAAGAAAAAAGAGGGCGGCGATGGAAAATTTAGTGTAGTACCGTCTCTCAGAGGAAAGAGAAAAGGAAGCTCCTTGAGAAAGACGAGGGGTCTAAAGTTAACCTGCGAAGTTAAATTTCTTACAAAACGAAAGAAAGATATCTCAGAAGGCACCAAAAGAACGATCGTGAAGTCCAGCTAAGCGCAATAGCTCGTTCAAGGCATCGTCAAAAGGGGTCTAGAGAAACTTCAGCTCGCGTAAACGGGAAGGGGGGTGAGTAAAAATCAATCCATAATAAGTACGGGGAGAAAGAAAGGATGCGTGTCCAGTGAAAAGGGCCCCGATCCAAAAGTTAAGGAACGGGAAAGTACGGACTTCGAAGCTGGTTAGAGGGGGGAATTGAGGGGAGACAAAGGCGATCGCGAAATAAGATCATGAGTATTGGTCGATTGGTGCGGGGAGGGGGAAGCGGGAGGGTCGGGGAGCTCATGAGGAGGGGTAATTAAAAAACGTCAACGGAGAGAATTCGAACCCTACGCAGGAAAGGCGGTTAAACTTGCGAAGAAATGCTGAGTAGTACGGGCGAACCAATTATCTAGATCATCATCTACCAAAAAACTGGGGGGAGGGGGAAGCCGTGAAGACTTAAATAATACTAAAAATCTGAAGGAGTGGGAAGAGCGTTCCATGAACATCCGGCGCCATTTCGTCCCTCCACGCTTATCTCAGTCTGAGGTCCGACGCCGGGAGGAAAGGACTCGTAATAGGATCATCTGAGGGATGGCTTATCTGAGGACATGAACGTCTCAATAGTTCGATAACCTCGCGGGGGGGCAGGGCGTGGGACAAGGGTGACATTGATGGGGGACGGAAAAAGGAGATGTCGCGCATAGAGTTCATGCCACAGTGGCAATTGATGATCGAATCAAATCAAGCAACGGGAGAGAAGGCAGGAGGACTGAGGGGGGACTGGCAATTGGGGGGGGGGGGGAGGAGGGGCGGAGGCGAGCATGTATAAAGAGCAGGCGTAAGACTCGTAATTAAGGTAGAGATGTTAAATGATAAAAATTATTGGAGGGTGACGGGCCGAGAAGTGGTCGCACGGCTCGCACACTTCCCAGAAGCGGCTACGAGGAAAAACCATGATGGCACTCCCCACGCTCTGACTGGTTCAGTGCGAAACAAAACCAAAAAAGTGGCGGAGGCGCTTAACTAAGTAAGAGCAAAATTGCTGATACTCTTCTTGAAGGAGTGTTGGAAGCCCTGGGGAGAAGAGGAAGATTGGAGACTCTATAGGGAAAAGGGTCATTCTCAAAAGGACAAGGGAATGAGTGTGGAACTGGTTCAGGATAATGGGGGGTGGTGGGAATTTGATAACGGGCTCTACTATGCATTTGAACTCGTTACAAGAGGAGACGGCTGAGGTACCAGACCCAAATTCCACCGTAAGTTTTGCTGGGGAGAGTCTTCGTGGCAAGACTAGTTGTAGAGGGTAAGTGAAACTCTAAGAGGAGTAGGAAGTAGAGAGATCAAAGCCGTAGGTCAAGGGGGAAAAAGGCGAGGGAGATAGAAACGAAGAATGTACACTCTCTTTTTGGTTGAGGGTATTCACTACAAGAAGGAAACAAGTGAAACTGCTCGCATCTTACATAGGGAAGACAACTTTCCAAAAATCGCGCACCAGCAGCAGAACGCTGTAGAAATCGAATTGAGGAGAAAAGTGAGACGAGAGACTCCGATACCGGACTGAACCCCTGAAGGAAACGAGGAAAGGGAAGAGAATCCGCATGGGGGGGGGGCTAGAAAACTCTAATCACGGACCGAAACGCGAAAAAAACGTGGGTTCTTAGAAGTGGCACTCCGGAGAGCCGGAGCGTTAAAGAGGACTTAATCGCGTCGCCAGATCAGTGGAAAGGGGCAGGAAAAGGCATCTGTCTCCCAAGACAATCAGGTAAGGGTTAAAACTGCCCGTAAAAGTACGACAGAGGAAACGGAGGTGCGCAGGGAAGAAAGGAGAAAAAGCTTACCGAAAAAACAAAGCAAAACACAGGCCTTGGATACCGGGATTGGGCTTATTATTGTCAGGACATTTGCCGGGAAAGGACACGAGCGGCGAAGGGGGGCTGTGCCAGAACAAAAGTTTTATCCAAACTACGGCAAACCCCCGACTTGAGAGAAAGGCACGCAAGATGCTATCAAACAGGTCAGGGGATAGCCCGAGGAGACGTGTCCGGCTCTGACAGAGGAAAGTCCGGCGTCGAACGTTTGCAAGTTCTTCGAAGGGAAGATAAGGAGGGAGTTAGCGGATGGTCAACGCGCGGATAGACGGGGAAACTGAAGGAGTTCACGTCCTGACCAAAAGGTGACTGGTGACTTATTCAGCGGAGCAAGGGTCCGGGTTCTGGAAAGAAACAGTCAGATGGCAAGGAAGCAAAGAGAAAGGAGTCTAAAGATCGGAGAGGGGTGAGTCCGGGGATCACTCCTACTAAAGAAGAGAACTATCACAAAATCGCCAAGTGAAGGTCAATTAATCCCTATCGTCAAACCGAGATGCGTTCGGTTTTGATAGCGACACGTCCCAAGGAATCGCCGGGGGGATCTATCATGAGGTGCATTCTCGTTTTTCAAAACGGACAAGCTCCAAACTAGTGGCCTACGGATGCCCGTGGTGCGAACAACAAAAACACCTCCGACAAATAACGCAGTCCCATATGCCAGAACGAACTCCTTGTACGCCAATAGAAGATGGCGCTGTAGTACGAAGAAAACAAAGTCGCAATGGCGCCGAGGGCGGTTAGGTAAAGGGGGGGGAAAAAGAACTCTTCAAAAAAAGGAAAAGGGTGCTGGTCCTGGAAAAAAAATGCCAAAGGTTCCAAGCAGAGGGGAAGGTTCGCACCTACATTTACAATAGACCAGACAGATGGTTGTAAGATTCGTGAAGAAGGCGAAGACAAGAATCATTGCAAAGCGAAGGGAGAGCCGAACGGGTGGGGGGGGGATGGATGAGGATCTACAAATCACTTGACGAGGTACATGGGTTCAGGAGAGGATATAAAGATTCGATGGGGCGATAAAAAAAAAAAAACGTAGTTGAAAACGGACTTCGCTGCCGACGTCATCAAAAGGCTCAAACTTGCGACGACGGGTTACGTATAATAGGGAAAACTACTAAGTTGCTAAAACGTCAAAGGCTGAAAAAAAAAAAAGGTAACCAGGTACACTCGAAAAGGCATACTAAAACACTATTTCATCAAAGACAACATCGCAAAATACGATGACTGCAGCGAAGTCCAGGACATACGTTGATGACGCTATCCGAAAAGTGGCCTCAGAGGTCGGGAGAGGAAAAAAAGTCACAACCGGGCAGGCACAAATATGCTGTAACGATACTGTAGCTACGAGACCAAGCACTTAGAATTACTACGATCAAAACACAAACACAAAATCTCTCAGGAGAAAAAAAGGGGGGGGGCAAAAAAAAAAACTCGCAGAAATTCATATATACCGTAGCAGGGGGACAAGTTGCAAGGAACGGGTGTGAATCTTGCCAGAACTCAAAGAAAGATGGGAAAGTGAATCGGATGAAGTAATCATTTTGCAAAAAAGGCCCGCCGAGGGTAGGATCGGGGGGGCTGATTTTGGAAAAAAAAAGGATCCTATGATTCAAGAAAGGGTCGTGTACGGGATTCCTGCAATTGACAACAGTCTGGAGACCACTCGAAACTTATACAACAAGTTGATGACTCAGGGCCTTAGCTTGATAGTAGTATGGGTCATCGAAAAGCCAGCAGGATCCACCGAGGCCACCCATTAGCCTGCTAGGCCTCGAAAAACCCGAGTATAACAGAATGCTTTCGGCTCAGAAACCAGCCCTGTGAAAGGAAGGAGGGAGCATTAAATGATTGGAAAGGAAGGGAACGTAGAAGCCACAACTACTTGAGGATTCAAGGGTAGTTGAAAAGAAAACGGCGCGATCAAAGGAATAGCGGAAATCGTGTGGGGCAGCAAGCTCAGGTGTGGAATGTTTTTCGAAGAGAGGATTGAGTAAATCCCAAAAGAACCGCGTAGCACATTCAGCTATAGGAACTCAACTAAGCCAGGTCAGCATCAGCGAGGGGACGTTCGAAGAGTTAAGCAGTCAACGTGCTAAGGGGAGACGGCTAGGGTCTTAATAAAAAGTTAGGGAGGAAAGAAGAGCGCTAGAAGTGCTTTGACAGTGACCACGAGCCGGGCTACATTACAAGGGGGAAACGCGAAACCTGCTCGAAGTGACTGCGCAAGGGCATGCCGACAACATTAACTATCAGGGAAAGGATGCGCTTTAAGGGGCATGGGAGGCGGGGGAACAACGTAAGTTGTCTTCAGAATGGGACCGGAACGGTCGAGAGAATAGCACAAACAAAAAACTCACGGATGGGACAGGAACAATGTGTATCGAAAACGCTAGGGGGGAGCGACCTAGGGCCGACGATTAATAATCCCCAGAAACAAAAATGGGAACGTGGGACTACATGGAGCACGAATACTGACTTCCTATTGCCCGTGACTGTCAATATTCTCAGTACAAAAGGGGGGACCGTCATGTTCGGAAGACTACCCGGTATTCATCGTACTGAACTAACACTGTACTGGGGGGAGTATCAGCATGGTTTCAGGATATAGCAAAGAGGGGGGGCGCGGTGGGCGTAAGGCAGCGGCCGGAGTGCGCTCCGGGATTTGGGGGGCCAGGATTTCTCGGTAGGGGAGGGATGGGATTCAAAACATTTCTTCAAGTACGGAGGATCATCAAGCACTGAACTGAGGTCTGCATTACCACTAGGGGGGGGGTGGACGGCGGTACCTGCTCCGAGAAGGGAGAGGCGTACTGCTACTAAAGGGACATATTTGAAAGAGACAGGGGGGGGAAAAATACGGCGACCGCCTTCACTCTAACTGCCACCTATTAAGCTGGAAAAAGATGGCGGATGTCAAAGGGGATAACAAGAATCTCTTCGAGGCACCAAAGAAAAGGGCGAGTTTCGGGACGGGTCCCATCTCTAATTGTCAGTCTACAACAACAGGGAGGAACGACTTGGAATTCGGGGAAGAGAGCGCCTCGGTCTCCAAAGGAGTATTCTGTCTGACGTTTAATACACGAGGAATGTCTCCTAGTGAAAGGCTGAGGGAAGGGTTGGTGCGGATAGGGGGTGAAAGACGGGAAAGCAGGGGAAAGAAAGATTTGGAAAAAAGAGGGATTCGAGACAAGAACTCGCTATTTATGTACAAAGACCTTGGAAAACCGAGAGGAAAGGCACAGATTCGTCCGTAGCAAACGAGCCAGATAGGGTTAAGGGGAAGGTGATCGAATCAAGAAAAAAAACAACAAGGGAGATGAAAAAAAAAGGATAGAAGAAGCGCCGAAAAATCGCGTCGGGACGTCTGAAATCGGGTAACTAAAATGTGGGAGATTGCGGGTTGATTCAATACAGAATGTCCTAGGGCAGTAGAGATACCTAGAAAGAGTAGAGCATCGGAATCACGGACAACAACAAAAATATCCAGAAGCGGTCAATAGTAGAAATCATACCGAAAAAGGGGGGATCCAGTCAAGACGCCGGAAAGGCGACCCCTCTAAACGCAATTTCAATGGATATAGCAAGGGGGATAATTGACAGGGAGAAGATGGGACAAGAAACGCAGCACACAAAGTTGTGATGTGGGGGGTCTGCCGCTCTATCCAATCAAGAAAAGGGGAGACTTTTCATCCAGTTCTACTCCTGGGAGTATTTATGGTAGTCTTTCTTAAAGTTGCGACGGGGGGGAAACCGAAAAAAAGCAGGTATCCTTTCACTGGGTCGACGGTCACGACGACAGAAAACCCGAAGTATCGGCGGTAACGAACCAACCGCACAACGCGGAAGGGGAAAGACTTACCGAGGACGAGGGGAGGGCCCTGATCTGGTTCGTAAATTGCAAGAAATTGTTTGAAAAATAGAGTCGAAGACGTCCGTCAGCAAATCTCGCGGGAAAAACGCAGCGCTGCCGGGAGAGAACGATGAAAAAAAAGACAGGAATAGAAAAAACAACTGGGGTCGCAAAAGAAAGGGGGGGAGACAGTGGCAGGCGCCATTAAGGAAAAAAAAGGAGCTCACAGATATTTCCTTCGCCATACAGGTAAGGTAGGTCATCTATTCTGCTCTCAATAGTCATTCAGGATGCTATCGATTCCCGGGGCAAAGTTGGCGGGGTCACGATTTCATCGGCGAAAAGGAGGAAAGAGAAGAGGAAAACATGGACAACGGGCAAGGAAGAAATACAGGGGGAGGGAGAGAGGGAGTAAGCAGGCGACTGGTGAAGGAATGGGTTTACGCCGGTAGTCTAAAGCAGCGAACTGATCCGACGCAGAAATTAAAGCAGAAATATCCGCCTCACGCTAACGGGGGGTCGAGAAGCACGGACGTCCCAAAGAGGCGTCATAAGGAAGGTGGGGGAAGAGCTGGGTTAACTACATACTCGACGCTGTTTGAGGAAATACCAATGACCCTTCTAAAACTTGAAGGGTCCCGAGACCTAAGCCGTGACGGCTCCAATGGGAACTAGGGAGGAGTTAGTAGGAAATGGGGCATACGCCTTGGGGACGGACCGGGGTGGGAAAGACTTTGCAGTTGAGCAAAAAAAATCGTCTGGACCCGTCAAAAAATGTTGGTTCTTCAAACCAGAAAGAGTTATAGTCAATATTGAGAGCAGTGCTGAGAAAACTTTTTAGGAGCCGCCGGGAGTAGGGGGGTGTTCTAGAAAAGAGTTCCAATTAGCAAAGGAACGGGACACGGCTGTGGGGAGGGAGGAGGAGAAGGGGGGCAAAAGAAGACTTCTGAGAGGGGGGGGGGATGACGCGTCCTGGTCTTTCGAGGTGGAAAGAAAAAGAAACCTTAGTCGCGACAAGCTCCGTCTAAACTACTGGTGAGAAACAAAAAAGGGTGACACGAAACGAGTCATAAGTAATTTGCACTGAGAAAAGGGGAGAAAGGAAAAAATCCAGGAAGACATCTGCGAAGCATCAGCCCATCGCGTAGAAAAATTAAAGGGAGCAATGGGAAAAAATAACACGATCCTATAAAAAAGTGGAAAGAAAAGGGGTTAGAGGCTTCAAAAAAGGCACGGGGGGAAACCAAAACATCAGAGGTACCTCAATAACGTTCAGAGCGAAACGAAGGAGAGAACTTTTCGAGGCGACTAAACAAAGGATTAGTAGGGAAATATAGAAGATAATCGAAAGGGAAGGAAAAAGCGCAGAATCGTTAGGAAAAAGGACCACGATCCGATGGTGGTCCCTGGGCAGTTGTTAATGCCCCATGGAAGAGAAAAAAACGCTAAAGTAAACTTGGAGATCGATATGTCAAGGAAAAGTGTCCCCCAGAACGATCGACAGACGAGCATAACGTTTTCCGAGAGGTTGAAGGCATAGTTTGAGGAAACAGGAGATTTCTGATTTGTGAGTTAGCTTCAGTCAGTGAAAGGAAGGGGGAAAAACGCGGGGGGGGGGGGGGGGGAGGGAGGAAAAAACCACCTGGCCAATAAGGCAGAGCCCGGTGATGAATATTTTCCCGAAAAGACTGAAGAAAACATGTGGGCTCAGCGGAAAACCCGGAAGCTCGAGCTAAATCAAACATAATGTAATAAGCAAGGGAGTTTGGAGCTCCTCGAAAAAAAAAAAAACAAGGTTTCGCGGATCCTTGGCAGGAATTGCCCTGAAAAAAAAGGGAAGAAGCCCAACCGTCGGCGTCGAGGAAAATGTGAGGGGGAACCTGCGAAACCGAGGGGGAAAGAGGAAGCGGACTACTTTATAAAGCAACTAATAGGAAGGGGGCCTGCTGAGGGAAGGTCTTTCAACCACACTAGTAACGAAGGGGGGGGAGGATCCACCTTCGCATACTGCTCGGAGTCCTACGCGAAAATCCAAAGAGACGACAAATAAAACTAGCTAACGGGCGGGAGAGGATGAAAAAACGGAAGTGTTCTTCATTCCACGTGCGGACGGACCTAAAAATAAGCGGGAGGAGAATCTGGGAAACAACGAGTCGACCACTTCCTACACGGCGATACTTTACTAATTTCTGAGGAAACAACAGTACTCTAGCAATAAGATCTTGGGAAGGACATCGGAAAAGCGATTTAAAGGTCGACGCTTTAGGGGGAAATGAATTAACTTCGCAGGGACAGCCATCACAAAGTCAAAGCGGGGGAGAGCCTTACTAAGATAAATAAATGGGGAGAAAAAAGTGCCGAAGAAATACGGAACGTACACTTGGAAATCTAAAATCGACCTAATCTGACCAGGAACTGGGCTTTCCTGAGAAAAATACGCTGACTACTGGGGCATGGCGGGTTTACAGAGAATAAAATAGCCGCAATAGAAACATCCTGGAAGGCACGGCCTGGAGTCTTGTTCGTGCAGTTAATTACCTTATATCTAACGTGCAGAGGGGGCGTTATGTCCCAGACGCGAGGGTTTCTGGGAATTATGAGAGAGGGAAGAAATTTGCGAACTGTATCTTTTGCAAAATGTTACGGGGGAGGGGTGTGGAGGTGAAGCGAATCTTAAAAGGAGTCCGGGGAGGGAAACCATCGCGTTCCTGAAATAAAGCTAACACAAGGGAAAAACCTAACGGAAGTAGGGAGTAAGACACAGGGGACATCAGGGCTGAAGTCCTTAGCCAGCAGAGAAAGGAGCATGAGGAAGATCTCGGATTACCGGAAATAATAGGGAAAACGGAGCTTTTAGGGATCAAAAGCCGAAAGGAATTCCAAGGGACGCACCCTTTAAAAACACTGTAGAGGAGAGCCGGGGGGGGGTTGGGAGAGGAAAGAAAAAAAGAGGGGGGGGGTGGGAGGCAGCTATGCGTTTCCCGCACCAGAAAACCGAGTCCTCAAAGGGATAGGTGATCTGCGCGGAAAAAACAAATCAAAATTTGCGAAAGGCTTTTCATATATCGGGGGTAAAGGCCCTGCGTCGTATATGAAATTCGTGGGAGTGTGTAAGGCGCGAGGGGACCGGGATGAGGGGTCGATACTTTAATAGGGGAAATTCGTTTATCCTATTGCTGCGAGGAGGAAGTGGCAGGAATATGGTGGGGGAAAAAATTGCGTACCGGCGACGAAAGCGAAAATTTGACTCGTAGTCAAAAGAAAAAGAAGTGATATTACCACCCCGACAAGAGAAAAACCGTGGGTACCTTTCTTCGTGCAGAAAATACGCGATGGTAGGAGGGCTTTATGAAAAAAGGGAGGAAGGAAAAGATAGAGTCATCAAACCGCGAAAAAGAGAGGGGGGAGTACGCTCTCGCAAGCTAAAGGGTGGCATTCAAGTTATCAAACGAGGGTCCGAAGGAGCGCATAGGGCTCGGGGGGGGAGGCACTATTTAATGAGGGGGGGTAAGTCCAAAAAAAATCTCACAAGTAGGGACGAAGAAGGCAAAGAAATCTAAGGGAAAAGAGAAAAAGGATACCTACTATCCGGGAAGCTTAAAAAACCGCTCTTTCGGGGAAAGGAATCCGAGTTGGAAAATGACAACGTAAGGAAATGACGACGAAAAATAGCAAAAATGGTTCAGAAAAGGGGGGGGTAAAAAAACAGAAGATCGTTGAGCAGGCAATAGCCGTGTTCCCACGCAAGGCATTATGGGTCGGGCGGGGAGGGCACGCGGCGGGCTCCAATAACAGGTGACATGTTCCATGAACGACATCAAATGGCCGACAATCTGGAGGGAAATGGCCTAAGTACTTACCTCGATCAATGCAAACCAATCGGGCAACTAGCGTTTAAAGAATGCTAAGCACTTACTTTTAACGGTTCCGGAAAGGTTCCGCCCTTTTTCTGACCGAGAGCTCTAGACGGGCGTACGCCCCACAACAAGAATGTCATCAACAACAACCTCTCAGCGGAACGTTGTTAGAACGGAACTATGACTTCCAGAAAGGAGAAAAAAACAACATTGGTTGTAATCCGAACATAAACCGCCAGGGGTAGCAGCTTCCCGAGTATGTTAGCACAGAGGGCCCCGCTCGGCTAGGGGCAAGTCGTGTGGGATGGTTCTAACATCGGTACTCAAGCACAAGAACAAAGCCGTGATTCTCTCAGCAGGGACTTGCCAGCCTGGTCGATTCTTCTCGATAACTGGCAAGGGGGCTGCGGGAAAATTCTCGTTCCATCGGTCAAGGGCGCCGAACATCGAGACTAGGGGAGAGCTAAAAAGCGTACTGGGGAAAAAGACGGGGCAGCCCGTGCGGCTCTAAGCCGGAACACTATCAAGAAACTCCTTCACTCAATGCGATAATCGGACCAGCGACTTTAGGAGAAGAAATCCGACCTTACCCAGCTCGGCCTTATCTATTAAAAGGACGATGTAAAGGGGCTAAGGGGGGGTGAACACTGACAGACGAAGATACGGACTTTTTAGGCGACACTAGGTGAAAGGCCTAAGCTTTTTCGCCCGATCCTCATGGGGACGCCAACCGGAACCCCGCTGGATGCGAGGAAGCTGAGGAATGGGGAAGTATCACGGTCGCAGAATAGCAGGTTAGGGGGGGAGAGAGACGGGAGGGGTAGCGTAAGAAAGACTGGACACGGCAGGAAAAAACGTCTGACACTTCTGCAAAACTCAGAGTGCCCGAGGGGTCTCTACGAGAAGTGACCTATAATCAAATCGCCAGCTTAAGGGGTGTGGCAATGGTGTACGAACTCGGGTCTAACAGTTCAAGGAGATAAGGATCGCAGAAAACCTTGGAAGGATTGGTGAGGAAAGAATCAAGAATACGGAACGGTGGTTGAGGAGCAGCGAGGTGAGGGTGAGAGGTTGCTTTAAACGATTGAAAGGGAAGGGATTCACATAAAGGCTCAAGGGATCAGGGGTGCGAGGAGGAGGCCCTAAGAACTTTTAGTAATTGGCAACTTGGGAGAAGTGAGACGTACAAGAACTCTCAGACCACGATGATAAGCCTCAAGCGATCACGGGGAGGATTCGGCTAGTCCTCAACGGTTAAAAAAATATCGAACTATGGAAAACCGTTCCCTCTTGGTAACTGTTAACCTGCATTCACACAGGGACGTAAAACAGAAGGTGTTTCCAACTCGATCTAGAAAATCTTTAGTTCCTCAATAGGATGGGGAAGAGATCAAAAAACACACCGAGGAGGAGGAAGAATAACTCATGCTCCAAGGGAGGGACTCGCAAGGTTTCGTGAGAGAACCGTCTAGAACACGTCTGGGGTGGGGGGGAGGAACTGTGTCGATCTCGACCAAAAAACGGGGGAGGAGGAACAAGTCCCCTTCTTGCGCCGATAAGAGTCGGGATGAGGCTTTGTATTGAGGACGAGTTTCACTCCGTTAGGAACTTGAAACCTGCAAGGGACCTCGGGGAGCAAAGTTTGGAACACCGAAAATATGGCCGGGACTAATCTCCGTGGAGCCGGTTTATAAATGCAGCGAGGGCAGTAACGCGGTTTCGGAGGGCCAAAGTCCTAGCTCGATCTGACATAAGAAAAACGATGGAGACAGCGTTGGAAGGCTCCTCATAAATCACGAAACCCCGCGGGGGAAGAAATGGAAAAAATGGGAATTAATGCTTTAATTCGCCACTTCGAAAAAGCCAACCACCGAAGGGAGGGGAGGCTATTGCAAATAGTTCTGCGAGCGCCTGAAGAGGACTATCAGAGTGGAGAAAGAAAGAAAAGGGGGTCAATACAAGGGGGTTTCCCTGCGAGGAAGGAAAAGTTATTCTCCCCGGAAAGGAACGGTATCATCAAGCCGGCCTGAGAGGAGCAGAGGAAAAACCCAGACGGAACATGCTCTCGCTTTCAAGAACAAAGAGAAGGGGGGACAAGTTCCTATTCTGATCGGAGAAAGAGATTTTCCACGGAAAAAAGAAGTATACGTAAGAAGGAAGGAAAAAAACTCAGTTGTGGAAAAGTGAAAAAACAGACATCTCCAAGCCTTTCCGATGAAAAGGCGATCCTCTTTCTTGGAAGAGGCCACAAAACATTAGCGATCTCGTAGGGAATAGTGATTGCGGTGGAGGGCAGGAGGAGGGGGCGGCTTAGTTCATCATGACATTGCGCACACCACAAGGAACAAAGAAGCAGAAGCCTTCTCCCTACTATAGTCCGAGGATTATATTGGGGAAAAGAGGAAAAAAGTTGAAAAAAACGTGCTGACCTGCAATGACTGATAGGGGCATCGAATACTGGTGCGTCCAGCTCACTATGAATCGGAGAAGGCAGAACTCGAAAGTAGAACTAGCGGTCCATTACACTCAACTGGAGGACCCTGAGATGAAGCATCCCGCGGGAGAATATTGAAAAGGGGGCGGAGGGCGTTATCCAAGGCATTTGGTTATGATATGAATATCGTTCTAGAGTAAAATAGTCGAGCTGCGCGAGGGGTGAGATCCTTTTCATGTATTGGGGAACGGAATAGATCTTAGAGGGGGCCACTGAACACCCAAGGCAGGGACGAAATCGTCAAACAAAACCAACTCACTGCTACATCTTCTTATGATGGGGGCCACCCTATTTCTTCTGGCGGTAATTTCCCAGCGTGAAAAAACGAGCCTAAATCTGGTAGAGGGCCGGTAAGATCCTGTAGTTATCAAATGTCTAGGGGGCAACAGGCCTTTACGAACTCAGAAATTGAGGAAACTGAGTGACTTCGCCGGAGCCGGGCGGTCAAAAACATCGACCTCTTTATTGGGGAAGAACAAAGAAACCACTGGGCGAGGGTTCTGTTCAGAAGTTGAATTCCAAAATGCGGGGGATCCTTGGGAATTCGGAAGAGGGGGGAAGCAGCCGCATCAGGTATCTGCGGTAGATGGGGAGCAACTGAAGGGCTAACTACTATTGCCGTGCTTCGGGTGGGGTGGGGGCGGATGGGTTATTCGAGGGAAAGGCAAACGAGAAGTTTCCCCCATCGTAGGGGAAAGAGGTGTCTGAGTAGTAGCAAAAAAAGGTTTAACGAAGGGGTACAGCAAGGTCGTCGCGAAAACGACAAGGGGATGTTTTTGCGAGTGGGGCGGG
>Ga0179593_1494106_pt1 | contig 16155 bp, 14 predicted proteins | sample CZODoug2_1_08_16_FD_185931 | JGI IMG/M metagenome (GOLD analysis project Ga0179593, IMG submission 185931) | Vadose zone soil fungal communities from Angelo Coast Range Reserve, California, USA - CZODoug2_1_08_16fungal (PacBio error correction) | ecosystem: Environmental > Terrestrial > Soil >...
AAGGGAATGTGACGAGCTTCGTGGTGAAGCGCGAAACGAAACGAGTGTCGCCACAAGCCACAAAAGGCCGGTTACAGAAAGGGGTCCAGATCGGCCGAAAAGGGTGATGGTGCCGTGCAAATAACAAAAAACACAACGTAAAAAATGAGGATAGAACAGAAACGTCAGTCGCCAAACATTGCTTAATCATTTGCTACAGGGAACACCGAGAAATTGTCTATCTCAAGAGGGGACCAGGAGGAGGAAACCGTGCCCAAACAGACGGTACGCAGGACGGCAAACAAGAGGGAAAAAAAGGTTCGTAGACGACGGTGTTTTCAGACAAGGACCCGGAAACGACTGCGGGGGCAGGAAAAAATTAAAACAGCAAAGACACGTCACTCCGTCAGAAGGGTCGTACGAAAAATGCGCGATGCAAAAGGTGTGGAAAAATCAAAAAAAGGGAGTCAGGAGGGGGGGTCAGAAGTGACAGCAACCAGTTGAGCAACTTCATTGGTCGCAAGAAAACAGCGACAACCGGGCCACACAGACGTGTGGACAAAGTGGCGCAGCCGCCACCCTGGAAAATAACCAAGAAAGAATGGGAAAAGGTCATTTGGTCGGGGTGCTTAGGAGCCTACCTTGAAAAAAGGGCGCGAGGGAACACTAGATGAAGATCCAAACTGGAGGGGGGGTACGGGAGACCTGGAATAAGATTGACAAGAAAGAGGCTATCCGAGTCACGGTAGGTAGAAACACGTGATGCTGGTGACTCCCGACAGGTGCAGCGAACCTAAAAAGCACCACGTGGGGCACGGTCGTCAGACAATAACTTTCACCAGAAACGAGGCGGCGGGGGCAAACCCGCCTAAGAAAGCATTCAATCCCGACGCGGAAAAAAGGAACGCTAAGTCGAAAGGAACGACCGACAGGGTCTAATCTAAGGGATAAACAAAAGCGCGCAAATCATGCACGGGAGCCCCAGCAAAGTCAAAAAATGGATCAGGGACACCAACGCTCGCATCACGCTACACCAAGGTCCAATAAAATAACGTTAACCAAAATGAAAATAGCAAAGGCAGCTCCGGACAAGAAACCGTAGCCGATGTATGCTAGAGGACGGCAAGTGGTGGACACCGCGAAATGAAACTCGCCGGGGGGGGTGAAAACGAGGATTCTCCCGCAGGACTGATGACATGAAAGCTGACTACGATGTAGCAACGGGGGAAATCGCAGTCTGACAGAATAAAGTGCCTAGGACCTACATGCATCGAGGGGGGGATAGACCGCAAGGCAGCAAACAAGGGGAAGGATACGCTGTGCACAAGGGAATCAGGATCGCCTTTGTGTCGGATTAAGTAAGGTCCAAACGGCCGAAACAAGGACACGTGGGTTAACTAACAAACGATCGAGGCCCCTGGACTGCAAAAATGAGAACAAAGCATCAGGAGGAGAGCATAAACGTCGTATCGATCGCAGCCGAAAAAAAAACTTCTGCAAGGGGATACAGCAAAGTTAGCCGACATGCAACAAATAAGGAGCGTCACCCACGGACTGCCGAGAATAGGGGACGAAAGTAAACTGCTGAGCGAGCTGGGTCTCGACGCGTGGCTGCACAATTCAACCAGTCCCATTCGGGGAACCAACAGCGGAGGGGTGGCATGAAAACGGGCCAAACAAAAAGGGCCTCTACCCTATATACCGCCGGTGGTAACTAACTACTGGGAAGAACATGCACAGACTCAGAAAAACAGAGGCAAGATGCCAACGGAGAGGATAGGAATACTTCGACAGGCGCGAAGAAGAAGAAATCTGTCCGGAGATGGTACAGGGAAAATATCGAAAAACATAGCATAGAAGGGGTCAAGCGAAAAAAGAGGAGGAGAGATGGCAATTCGCAAGAGGGGCATTATAGTACAACCCGGAAAAGACCAAGACATCTCCGTGCACAGAGCACGCTGACCCGGAGAGTATGAGCCACCCCTGTTGATGATTAGGAAACTACGGAAAAAGGAAAAAGCGGCCAGAGCAACAAGAAGGCTTCGGGGGTACCGGCTAGGTAAATACTGAACTATTAATCTGCACGGGGCAAAGATTCCTACCAAGAGGGGATCGGGAAAGATTATCCTGGAGTAAACTGGACTCAACGGAAACGTGTTGGGCGAGGGGGAACAGGGAGGGGAACCTCAACGCGCGGGGCTCGGAACAAGGAGAATGCGCCTCTATGCAGGTTTCGGACAAGACGGGAGAATCAGTACCGTGCCTACGTGAACTTATACTGGTAAAACAGCCTCAATCCAGATCAAATTAGCGCAATGAGTCGTGAAGCACTCCTAGAGGTATCACCGGGAAAAGTCACATGGAAAATTGGTTGGTCAAGACAAACAGATAATGAGAGAAAACTGAAGATCTAGCGAGGACGGCCCATTGGCAGGGGGACAGCGGAGAAACTGGCCGGGTGGGGGTGGGGCGGACAATCTAGACACAAACCCCGGTATGGGGCAGAAAAGAATTACCCATAGTAAAAAGTTGGAGCGCAAAGAGATAACATATGGTAAATGTGAAGTGTCGTCGGAAAGGCCGAGAAATAAACAAGGTTTGTGCGGGGCAACGGGGCAAATGGCGGAGCGGGGACAACAGAGATCCATCGAGGGCGATCCTGTCACCCGCCTCTCACACCAGCACAAAAAAGCTTGGCAAGGGTGTAGTAATGACGAAACGAGCGAACCTGAGGGATAGGTGCAACGTTGCCTATGGGCGTGTTGGCCTGAGGGTGAGGGGGCGATTTTGGTGAAAAAAGCGTGGGCAGGCGAGGTGCAAACAGGAAAAGAGCTAAAAAGTTACAAAAGTGGTATGAACCAGCACGAAAGCCGGCTCAGTGGGAATCGTGCCGGAACGCACGTCAAGCGGCTTCTCGTTGGGCACGAACTGGGGTTGCCGCGCAATAATGGGTGAAGCCAAAAAAGCTAGGCTCGGGGCCAGAAAAGGAAAAGGACGGCGGCCGAGCCGGGATGAATGATCTGACTGGTGTGGCAGCCTGGGAAAGGTGAATGGACCGGCAGAAAAAAACATCATGACGTAACAGGCGAAACTGACCAAATACCTTCGGCACCTAAAGACAAATCTCTTGCTTGTGGGCAGAGAGAAAAAAAGTGTGAAGAAAGGTAGGAGGGGCAAACCAACAGCAACACTGCCAGAAGAAGAACGTGATGCGAGAAACAATGTCAAAAGTTGGGCTGTAAATGCGCGACAAACACAAATAAGGACAGGATTGTGCCCCATATCAAGGTGGTTGGTAGGGGAAAACACACAGAAAAGATCGCAGGAGAACATGGTAATCATAGTCCACAAAACATGAGTGACAGAAGGACACGCTATCACCGAGACTAAACCCTGAGTTCGGTCCGAACCAAAAGTGCCAAGGATGCATCAAGAAAGGGCTGTGTGGGAGGTCTCATTCAAGAAGTCCAATAGAAAAAACAGAAATCGATGGTTTGAAGGGCCCCACTGAACCCTACGTGAAAGTGGAGCTTAGGCTTGTCAGGCAATCGAGTAAAAGGACGGCCCCGGGGGTACACGGTGGATTGGGAAGTGACAAAAGGAAGAAAACGGAATAAGCGTCCAAAACCAATCGCTTGAAAAAAAAGCGATACCTGCCAGACTAACTGGCGCAAATAGGGATCTTACGGGAAGGGGAAAAGCGACTGGACCGTCATAAGAGGTGTCGTGCAGAGACAAGCTGTGGTCCGCCCGGGCTCAAAAACAGAAAAAAGACAGAGATTTAGGAGGAAGCGGCGAGGAACGGGTACATGGGCTGGTGGGGGGGGGGGGGGACCACCTTAAGGAATAAACAGGAGCAAGGGCCAAGAGCACCATCTCTTAGTACGGGAAAAATACAGGGAACTGATACCTCATGGACGACATATCCGTCTAAAGTAAAAACGGTGAATCGACGAAACATCAAAAAAAGAAGGGAGTGTACAATTAGAGACGCGAATCAACAGCTGCTCGAAGACGTGGGGCATGCCAAGTGGATCTAAATATCTCTGAAGGTCAACACCAAGAGCGCCGATAAGTAAAGAACCTTGGGCGAAGAGGTGTCGCCGACAAAGTACCCAAAAGCCAAGTCAAAGGCCGTAGGGACGCGGAGAATCAGAAGATACAGAGTTGTGACGTGCAATTGAGTGGAAGAGAAACCGCGCTGGTCCGAACGCACCAACCAGGCGGGAGGACCGGTAGAGTACAGCCAGCGGGACTCGTCAACAGCAAAGAAAAGGTCAGCGAGGCAAACAGGAATGTCTCGAGCGAAGCCTGACAAAAGAAACCGTCCAAGTCGCGGTAGCGGAAGAGGTCGAGGAAAGGGACCAAAGCAGGCGACGCGTCGGTGATCAAACCCATTTGAGACCGACATTCACGCAAGAAACCTGAACAAGGCGTCGGTGAGACCGTCACAAAAGCGGTGGGGGAATCACACGGCAAGAGGCAGCCAGCGGCCACCTTAACCGCAAATACGGATATCAGGGACACAGTCTTGTGTTGCGGAGAAAGACGTGCGGAAAAATGACTATGGGAAATAAATACTTTTCAGATGGAATAAGTCTTTTCAGGAAACGGATAGAGCGCGCTGATCTGCGGGTGATGACGGAAAAAAAAAATATAAAAAAATCCGCGAGTGGGAACATAAGGACAGCAACACAATCTTAGGAGGTGCTAGATCACCGGACGGGTCAGGCAGCGTGCGCAGCGGCCAAAAACTCGCGCGAAAAAAACGACCCCATCAGGGGGAAAGGAGACTGGACATACAAATCTCACTAAAGCCCCATGCAAGCCAGGAAAGGATTAGAGGGGTGCGGACTGGGGTAGGAACCAGAACGAGAAGTCTGGCACGATCAGATCAGTACGCACCGCACGACGCGTCAAGAAAAAAAGGTTAACAGGGATGCTACAGCTCCGAAAATAAACGTCCCGCAGGGGCTTAACCATGAAAGTGGGGGGAGCGCTCAGGGAAAACGCGGTCTAGAAGGAAATGATAGAAGAAAAAGCGAGAAAAATTACACTAAAAAAAAAATGCCGACCAAACTATTTACTGAGCGGTAAGGAATTCAGAGGATCAAAGGAGGAGACTTTCGATCGCATCGGAAAGCGTTTCGGAGAAGCAACTACGCACATGAACAAGGGGCAGAGCAAGAAAACCCGACATTGCGGCGAAACGGAGACAGGGGACTTTGCAGAGACTCAGGATCACCACAAATGGTCGTGCGAGGAAAACCAATCGCGCACCACATGTTACAGTCGCGAAAGCAGAACCGGCCCCGAGGTCATAGAGGCGATCAAACGCGCACGGAGTGACGAGAGGTGAGAAGACAAGGGGGTCAAATCAGAGGACAACTAGAAAGTAGCATCGCCGGCAGGTCACTAAAGATCTCAATCAGGCACAACGACTCGGATGGCAGGGGGCGATAAAGTGCTCTAATGCGACGGGGGGGGACCATGCGAAAAAAAGGTGAGGAGCTAAGTCTCGACAGCGCTAGGGCTGCACCGATCCAAGGGACTACCAAGGGGGTTGCAGGCCCAGCGTTAGTACAATATATTGGTACGATAAACAACCCCAAGAGGGCGGAAGTTGGAAAGAAGACCTGGTCAGCCTCATAGGGGAACCGTCAAATCTAGGAAAACCTCCATGCCAAATTACAGGGGGGCTCATAAAGCCGGGAACGAGCGGAACGTAGTATCAGGGGACGCATGTATAGCTATTGTCCACACGTGACGTGTCATTTTGTGATCTTCAGGAAACTGACAGCTAATTTGAGGCGAGCGCTACAAAACATGTAGGAAAGGAGGGAAAGAGGAAGAGACATGCAATTAATTCAAAACGCTAGTGATGGAATATAAGGACAAGCACGGAAAGCCAAGCAATCGACAAAGATAACTTTCCGCTAAGAGTGGTAAAGGCTGACCAGGAGGGGCGAAGGAAAGCGAAAAGGCATGAGGAGCTATAAAGATGTAAGGCAAACGTCAAAGTTGGGGCCAAGGCGGTAAAAATAACAGTAAATCGTAAGAACGAATCTGCTAAAAAGACGGGACAGGCAAAACTACAGAAATCGCTGCAGACGGGAAAGAGTAGCCGACATGCAATCTTGAAACACGCTTTGTGGGTACAAAGTAGGAGGTGATCGAGGAAAAAAGAATGTGGGAGAGGGGGGAGAAAATCGCACGAAAAGGAGAAGAGTGTGGGTCTCCGCGATCAGGCTCAGCCGATGTTCTGGACGTCAAAATAGCGCGGTTCTGACTGAAAATATAGCCGAACAAGGGCGAACGTCATCCTGGAAAGTGACCGGGCCGTGCGGGGGGCACTCAAAAGGGGGGGAAAGCGAACGGAAGAGGCCATTTCGCAAAAAAGTCGGGAACAAAGAGCAGATGGCCATGGTCATAGTGAGACTAGAAACGCGCACAGGCATACGCGTCAAAGGGGTTCGAAAAGGCATGACCGATCGACCGATTCCGGGCATCCACGTGGTGTGAACCAGGAAGGGGACGATGGAAGAGAAGAGAGGTACACGGTCGAAACCGACGGGTGCAAGGAACATCAGGGGGGTAATCTGTCAGACTGACTCGACGGTCTGCGTAGACTGCATGGGGGATAAATGTTTCAGGTCGGCCGGGCAGGAATGTGTGCTCAGGCTAGGGGAAGGAATGTGAAAGGGCAGGAGAGAGGGGGAAACGCCCGCGCTAAAGAAAAACTAAAAGAAATACGCTAAGCGCGGATAAAATAAAGGACCTGCGCGCGGGCAATCCGTGCCGCGAGTCAGGGGCAGCCTCCGGGAGAGGATCAGGAAACCCGGGCGGGCAATACGAAAGCAACCAGCGGGCAAATGAGTAGTGGGGGTGAATGACGCGCCGAAATCGACGAAGGGTCAGCAGCAGGACAAAGATCAATCTGACGAGCGTGGGATAAACAACACTGAACTGAGTCCACGTGTCGTGTAGAAAGTTGAGTGGAAGAGGCACTATTGCGCCAGCACACCTGTCGGCAAGAAGCACTCACAACGTCCCTTAGGGAAATAGGGGGTCAGGTGGGGTGGGGCTGGCTGCAAGAAAAATGCCGATCAAGATGGTTCAGAAAACGGGCGGAGGGCAACGAACATCGGAAAAAGAAAGGGCTAAGACACTGGGAGAATGGTGCGATTTGGCGAAACTGTCCTCAAAATGGGAAACCGGATGTGCACCCGATGAGCGGAGAAAAAGGCACAGTGGGGAAATCCCGGGATAGAGCGAGATATTAGAGATAGCGAAACACACTACACGAGAAGGGCTTCCGGGCGGCTGTCAGGCTGGCGAAGCAAAGGACTTGTCATGTGGAACCGCGCGCAAAAAAACAATAGGCTGTGATCATTACGCGACAGAAAGTGGGATCATGGGGAAAAAGGGGGAACGAATGGGGGGTGGACGTGCACGTCCATGGCTGTTCCCAAAAAAGGGAAAAAAAGAGGGGAAAAAATGAGCTAGGCAGTACGGGAGGAGCAGAGTTGACTCCTCTAATACAGTTGGGGACTGCATTTTTGCAGGGTGTGGTTTATGGGGGACGGTTCAAGAACCAGGCACGACCAAAAAAAAAGGGGGATCGAAGGGGAAGCTGACATGGCGCTTCATCAAGAGCGAGGTAGACCTAATTGGAGAGACGGCTCATCTCGAAAGGGTTAGACGCTCGCAACCCACCAACGGTAAGAACACAAAAGAGGACAGACGGTAGCATGCACAATGCACGACAATATCAGGGACACCAGCCCAATACCAACAGATGAATTAACATGATGGTACAACGGGAAAAATAAAACATGTACATTGAAAGGGGGGGGGGGGGGTGAGGCACCATGCGTCAGAACCAGACAAAGGTCCAAAAAGAAAAGAGAAAAAAAGGGGCAACGGGGAAGAACAGCAGAAAGCGGGCTCAGTTTGTGAGAAAACAGGGTCAGAAAGTGGTCTGCAACCGACAACACTCTAAAAACTGGTAGGACATCGGGGCGCGGCGACAGTAAGAGAAAGGAAGGTCAGAAGGGGTTAAGTGTGCACAACGCGGCTTAAAAGACGAAAAAAATGGAATCTGAGCAAACACGAACCGAACGGGAGCCTCACGGTGATGATCGTCAAAGGGAGAAAGCAAAATAGCAAAAAAAGAGGTCACCGAAGCAGGCTCAGTAGGTTGCCCACAAACTAAAGGGCGGGGAGCTACAATTGGGTACGCCGAAGGGGGAAGACAACGGACACAGGTGCACGAGCCGGACGCAAGACGAAAAACCACAAACGCAACACAAGGTCAAAAAAAAAAAAGGGAGACCAGTGGAGAGATCACCACCCCGAGGTAAAGGCCAGGTGACCGGAGGGGGCGCGTGCTGGGTGAGACGGAAGCAAGACCGGGCATTCGCAAACAAGGGATCCATCGGGAAGACGAACTCCCAAGACAGACTTGACGGGGGGAAAACAAAAGGGAAAGAAAAGGCAGAGCAAAAGATCGAGAAGTCTCCGTAATGCAGGCAATGGTAAGGTCATCAAAAATCAGTCGGGAAGAAAGGGGCGGACCCAGGCAATCCGTATAAAGAGGGCAGGCCTGAGGGGAGGAATCCCCGGCCGGAAAGGGAATTGATAAGCGAGGAAAAGCAGATGAGTATACTCAAAAACAACGCAAATGAGATAAATCAGCCAGCTTCTGTAGCTGCGCTGGAGTGTCAACAGCTAGTTCAGCCGGAGGTGACAAGGCAATCAGTAGACCCTGTGAGCCTAAAAGCATCCAAACCTCTCAAATCGAGACCACGACATAACTAGCGATAACATACCAGCCGAAGAAAAGAAAAGGATCCAATTACCGTGAGGGGATCGCAAGAGAAAGAGCAACCGTACAGGTTCGCTTGATAAAGCGTATTATCGCAAGGCGAATAGACCAGTACACGTGGGGATACAAAAAAACCACAGGCGCCAGAGGGTCGCCCAGAGCAAGAATAAACATCTCGCTCATGGTTACGAACAACGGAGCAGGGAGTAATAGTATATCTTGCAATAGGCGTTTCGGCCCACAACCCCGGAAACATAAAAGGCAACAAAAAGGCAGAGGACCCGGGTCAATAACTCCAAGTGCTGGTGGACGAAGAGACAAAAGGTCCGTGGGCACACCAACAATGTCGAGGGCAAAAAAAATCGCACCCAGGTACTTCCGCAGAACTAAAAATCTGATCAAAAAAAAAGATAACGGGAATGAAGCAAGAGCCATCCGTTAGAGCAGAAGGACACTTCGTAAAATCCCTGATGACAAATAGCGTCGCCGCGGAAGGAGGATGTGCGCCGGGCCAAACCCAAAAAAGAAAAATCGATAAAAGAAAGAAAAGAATGCCACACTGGGATAAAACACGCGGGGAGGATATGAGTGGAGAGACATAGCGTCGCTGCACCGAGACCAAATACTAACCTCGTGGCCGGCACCACAGGTAGACGAAACGTTAATCCGTAAAAGGCAGCAGAAAAGACTTGTGAAAGGCAAGACCAACAAAAAAAGGATCAGTAGCTCGTCAAAGAGGATGAACGGAAAATAATGGGTCCCGTCTTACAGGTGGCAGCCGGTGAACATCGCGAGAATCCGGGGAGTAAGCGCCATGCTGGGTCTTCTGGGAGAGTTCCAGATTTTGGCGGAGCGGAATCTTGAATACATTAGAAAACAAACAACCAGGTAACATCGACGGAAAGGAAGAGATAGGGAAGGAAAAAATTCAAAGAGCGAATAGTTCACACTAAGACAAAAGATCATAAGAACAACAAACCAAATCCAGCACAGCATCATTCACAAGCATGCATAACGGGCGTGAACAAAAGGAGGCGGTGCGGCGACAGGGGGGCTGGCAGCCGTATCACTCAAGGGGCGGGGGAACGAGGACGGCGGGGGCCCCATTCTGTTATAGTAAGGCACAACGCCTTTATTCCGTACAGATGCGATAGGCAACAAACATGGTGGAGAAACCTGTGTGATAAGCGGGCTAATCAAGAAGCAGGGAGTCGAGAAAGCTATACTCCCCAAAAAAAAAAAAAAAAAAAACACACCCCGCAAAAAACAAAAACCAAAAAAACAAAAAAAAACCACACCCCCAAAACAAACCACCCCAAAACAAAATAACCACCACACAAACCACCCCCGAACCGGAGGGGGAAGCCACACATGAGGAGGGGAAGGGGTTATATCTTATAATTCAGGGGCAGCTGCATTAATCGTGCAAAACGCCGATCGGGTGTAAAAGCGGATGAAGACATACTGCGATCGCAGACGACTGCGGGCATGAATCTCCGCGAGGAAAGAACAGGTTCAGAAGGGGACAATTTGGGAAAACCACATTCTGCATTTTACGAGTCGTACGGAACAGATGGGTCAGCTTTGCACGTCAAAAAAGTGACCAGGAGACTGCATGGGGGGTCTAAGGGGTAGGGACCACTAGTAACTCGGGGAAAACGAGCGAGCGAAATCGCGAAGGGGTGGGGATTCAGCAGATTGCGTCAAAAAGCGGAAACATCGTAAAAACAACGTGGTACTGTGGCAGTAGTGCGTAACGCAGGATAATGGAAAAGACAAACTGAGAAAAAGGAGAGGGGATTAAAAGTTTCCGGCGGGACAAAAACTCAAGACACATGGAGGGCTCTGCGAAATAAAATGGCACTTCTCTAAGGGGGGGAAGTACGTCGGATAAGGGTGGCGCGGGAAGGGAAAGGGCGGCGAGGGGACCAAGCAACCCGCCCGTCCACGAAAAAAACAAACAGTCGCCTCTTACTTCAGGGCTGCTGAGAAATCACATACAAAAGAGGAAAAATGCGAACAGTCCAGGAGCCGGCGCACATGTTCGTAGAACCTGTGAGCGTCAGGAACCAATAACGGTCGTGGACTACGACAAATCTTCCATTGCGCAGGGGGGCACAATTTGAGATAAACAAACCCCTGCGACTGAAGAGGGGTGGGGACTCAGAAGGCAGACACAAGATACGACAAAGGCGCTGCCGAAGGTTTCGCAGTTGCAAAAAGTGAACTGATGACATGTGTCGGAGAGTCAGCAGTTGAAGAAATAGGGGAGAGGTGGCTACAACCATGGGGCTCGGGATCAAAAAAACAACGAGGCAATGCGGGGCAAACCGAAAAGGGTCCGAGTGAGATTGGAGAGGGTTGCTAAGGCTCAGGACAAGGAGTTCGGGGGGGTGCAACGACAGTCAGGTTAGGTGGGGGGGAAACAACGTACCAAAGAAGATCTGCAAGGAAATAGTAAGGATAATTCCTGGGGTCAGTCAAATGGCGCACAGAGGAAATGGACGCTATCCGTCAATGGGGTCACCCGTGATACGGGAGCAAGGTACCAGGACTCCATAGCAACCAAGGTCGCGGGGCGAAAAACCTAGGACAGTCCATTTGGATATGAAGAAATGGAACGCCATAGCCTACTGGGCAATAGGGGAGAAAAAACACTGAGATGGACCGAAACTCAGAGGAAGCCAGGAGGATATTTGAAAACAGAAAACACTCGATGGAAAGACCTAAAGAAGCTGGATAGTGGGACAATCGCAAAACGGTTCGCGACGACTAAAGTGTGAAACCTCTGAAGCAACATGACGGTATAGTAGAAATGCCTAGGGTTACGCGAGTCTCTACACACATGGATAACAGCGATCTATCAGATTAGCTGGCACACATGGTGCCGTGTAGAAGTAAAATATTGACGGCAGCATAAAATTGACACCCTCAAGGCCTGAGCTGGAAAGGGAGCGAGGGGACGCAGTTGGGCAGGCTAGCTGAGCTGGGTGACGCCTTGGACTCGGAAAAACGCATGTGCTTCTCACACCACACCGAGGGGGGAGAGAACAGAGAGGGAACTCCAAGGGCGTAGAAACGAAAAAAAGGCAAGAAAAAAAAAGAGAAGTAGGAAGACAGAAACAACGGGGAGACGGAAAAGATAAAAAAAAATCGGCCTTCGGCCGGGGGGGGGAAGTCAGACCAACAGAAAAACAAGAGAAACCGGCCGTAAGAAAAGCAGCACGCATAGAAAATAAGTGTGGGGGAAAATGCAGGCAAAAAATTGTCAGCACGACCAAATTCGGAGCAAGGGCTCGACGGCAAGTAAGCGTCCTAGCGGGCAGTCCGCTGGTCGAGACGTTTTTGACAAATAGAAAAGATTTCCTGAGGTCGTAGAAAAAAAAAACTGGACACAACATTTTTGACGAACATAGCGTTGAGGGGACCTACGTCGGAAAATAGATCGAGATGCAAACGGCAAAACCAGACAGGCTTCAAGGACGATCGGCTCCGAGTGGTTAGGTGGAGACCTAAAGTCCTGGGAATCGATCCGGCAAGGGACCTTGGTGGAGCATTTCCGCGGATGCGAGATCTCTGGGTGGATGGGGTTAAGGGTGGGTGGCTCGACCAAAGAAACACGTTGGCAGGCAAAAACCTTCGAAACCATGGGGAGACATCGCAAAAGTCAAAGGGTCATAGCAACAGGAAAAAATAAAAATGGGGGGCTGCCTGGGAAAAGGTGGATGAAGCATATGAGAGATACACTACCTGTATCAGAGAGAATTGAAAGTCAGTAACAGGAAGGGCCTGGGCCTAACGACAACGGAACCAAGAAGACTGAACAGAAAAGACATGACGGGCGTGACGCGCAGTGCTCGAGCGAAAGTCGCTATAAAAGATAGTGGGCCCAACGGCGGTCAGAAATACAATAGAGAACCATTCAGATCGTAGCACCGGACGTCCGGAGGCGACGGCCAAAGGAAGTGAACAAGGGGGCAAGAGCAACGCAAATCCAGTCGAACTTTGAATACACCAAACGAGAAAGAGGGTTCCTAGTAATTCAGGTGAACAAAGCCAAGACGCAGGGGCGGTAGCCAAATAGATGTCCGCAAAAAAGTCGAGCGCATGTACCCTGGAAAATGCCGGTGAACAGTAGAAGACCCGGTAACCGACATAAAGGCGGCTACAGAATTAAGGGCGTACAACAGATACAACACAAGAGAACAATATTCAAGTTATATGGATCGTTGTCGTGCATAAAAAATACAACAGCAAGAGGGCCGTCAAGAAAGTGCAAAAGGGAAATAAAGCGGGAGGGGACAGAAAACGGGTCGTTTTCACGATCCTCTACATGTCCTCAAAAAAAAAACCGACAACCCCACAGAGGGGTGAAATGTCGAAGGCTTGAAGTATCTGCGAAAAAAAATGGCGCGTAAGTTCGAGACGAAACTAGGCAGCGGGCCAAAGGAGGAGCCCACAACAAGGGGGACATACTATCCAGCGGGTGGTCACTAGAGAAACAAGGGGGGAAGGTGGGGGGGGGGTAGCGAGAGGAGACGAGAGGAAGGGCTAAATACTCCTCGTCAAGCCGCAAACCACACGCACCTAAGTCCTAAAACACACAAGTACTGAACAATCGTCAGGCGTTCAGCCAAAAGGGGTCGGTAGCGAGGAAAACGAGCATGCACGTCAAACACGAGGGGAAAAAAGAAAAGCAGAACTGGCGCAACGTATGAGAAGCCCAAGGCAACTCCGCGTACAAAAACTCAAGCGCGACGGTAGAAAGCAACCAAATCGTCAGGGAAGATAGGGAGTCTACAACGCGGAAGGAACTTACAAGTTCAAGCAGGGAATACCCAAGGGCTAAGTCACGGGGTTTTTCGCGGAGGGACTTATACGCGTTCTGGGAGGCACCGCGGCGGCGAGGACACTCACTTTGTTAGATGCCGTCACCATCGGGGGGGGATCGAACATCAATTGTGAGAGGGCCGCAGGGAAAAATAGAGAAAGCGCAGTACCAGGATCCACCGGCCGGTGATAGGCAGTAAAAAACCCAGATCTGGGCCGGGCCGTCTGTGCTGATCGGACAGAAATAGCAGCAGCACCTTTGAATATTCGGAGGCAACTACAAAACAAGAACGTATATAGAGCGAAAAAGATAGAGTAAAATAAAACGCGCCAGGCTAGGTGCGCAATGATCCAAGAAGAAAAAAAAATCAAGGAAAAAAAAAAACAAAGCATCTCTTGGGTCGCGCGAGTGAAAGGAATATTCGAAAGGACAAGTCCCTGGACGGGAGTCGATGAGCGGATCACGCAATTTGCCTATCACCTCATTGCGCAGGGTTAGGGGGGTGTCCCAAAGGAGGAATCCATTAGGAGCGACAGGACTCTGTAACAGAGCCGTCCGGCAAAGAGGAAGCCAATCGAATTCTCGGGGAACAGAAGCTCTCTAGAAAAAGAAAGAAAAAGGTCTTACAAGGAGGCGGTCGGTCGAAACGGAGCCGGGGTACACGATTGGATCAGTCCGAATCTTTCACGGGGGCTACTTAAAGGTTCCGAGGGCTGCGAAAGGCTATAGGAGGGATATGACAACAGAAGTACGGAATACGCTTCGGACGCCATAAGAGTGTGATAACGGGGGTCGTAGTGTCCGGGGAGATGGTTGGGAATGGTCACGGCACGGGCCGGCCGGCCGTGTCTCAGACTAAAGAACTACCTAGGATCCTGTTCGGACACAATGCGTGGCATGTATAAAGAAAGGAGACGGAGAGATCACGCCTAGTGGGGGTCCGGGCGCGAATAGAAAAATGAAAAAGCTATCAAAACGGGTGGTAACCGGTACGTATCTCAAGTTCATTCGGACACGCGTCGAAAGAAGTAGGCCACCCCGGGGTGGTGGGACAAGGAGGCCTTGTAGGGTCTAGATGGCAAGATGGGGGTAGAGAACAGGGGGGGGGCTGCTGGAGGACGCGGCCGACAAGTTGACACGGGGGGCGCCTGCTGAGCGAACGTCACCGGACGAAACATTGTCGAACCATCTTTTGTAGGAGGGTGAACAAGGGGAGTGGAAAAAGCATTTGACCGAGCTCAGAGGGTGGCTATCATTAACAAAGGGGCTGTGGACAATAGGGAGTCTGAGATGGTCGATTGAACAGGTGCAGCCCGCGCCTGTTCAGACGAAGCAGGCGCTCTACGGCGCGTGCTCGAACTGCAGTAACACTAGCAGAGCTCTGGGCAACTCGGGAGCAAAGGGTGCCTAGCTTCAACTGGTGCAGGGCTATGGCGTGAAACTAATTGCAAAAGAAAAACAATCGCTACAGGTCGGTGAACAGTAAGACGCGACGTGACATTCGGTTAGTGGAGGGAAATGGCAACAACGGTCTTACCACAAATTAGAATGAGTGTCACACCCCGAACTTGACGTGGGCATCAACCCGCATCGCACGAATGATCATCGCGGATGGAGACTCGGGTCGATTGTGCAAGCACCAGTCTCGGGATGCTCAAATTTACTGGAAGAAACTGGGGGGTAGTGAGAGTGGTCCTCGGGATTCGCGAAAGGAGGCAGAGCCTCAACCCCAAAACGCGGGCAAGGATGGGGGGCGGATGTAGGTGCAGATGTATTTCGATGGCTCGTCACCTCATGCACAAACTGTTGGCATAGCACAACTGTGGACTGCCTTGGAATCACCTCTAAAAATGTTGTTCCACCAACGCTCGCGACGCGGGGGTCTAACAAGGTCTGCTAGGAAGGCCGGGATACAAAGTGGACGCATCAAAGGGAAGGATGACGTGGACCTGGAACTGTCAGGGTTGACAACTGCGCGTCAGCAGGTAGAAATTATTGTAGCCACAAGAAACCATACATGAGAACTGTGCAGGGGGATTGGAATCGGGAAACAAGGGCACTCTTTCGTTGTGGAAGACACGGGTCAAGGAGAGGGAAAATGATCACGAACAAGGATTCTACTCGTTAAAAAAAATAACCTCAGACGGACCAAACAGATTTCGAAGCCTTTCTCTTGTAACGAAAGAGGAGCCGGGGGCCGCAAACACCTGGTCTGCAAAAAAAAGGGGGGGGGTCGGGGAAAACAAGTACTGTGCACACGCGCAGGGAGACAACATAAACTGAGCAAATACTTCTAAGGGGAGGATTCATAGGGCTGCCTCTGGTAGGGCGGCTACAGGGTGGGAAGTGGGATTTTGGTGGGGTACTCTGGGGTAAGAGGCAGAACAAAATCCGCAACGAGCAATCGGCGAACTAGGAAGCCGATCCCCGGAAAGAAACGTCAGGGGATGGACGCTGATCCTAATGTTGCATAGGCGATTGGGCCGCTACGAAAAACGCTGCGAAACTGGGCCTTTTG
>Ga0179593_1644743_pt1 | contig 16155 bp, 19 predicted proteins | sample CZODoug2_1_08_16_FD_185931 | JGI IMG/M metagenome (GOLD analysis project Ga0179593, IMG submission 185931) | Vadose zone soil fungal communities from Angelo Coast Range Reserve, California, USA - CZODoug2_1_08_16fungal (PacBio error correction) | ecosystem: Environmental > Terrestrial > Soil >...
AAAAGAAAATGTCAATTCCGTGAGGTCCACCCAGGCAGTTCGGGACGGCGAAAAAGATGATGCCAAGAATCAGATTTTCAATCTGAAGCGGAATTAACCGGAAGAAGAAAAAAAAAAGGGTCGCAATCTCAATCCCAGCCAACATCATCTCGCCTAGCAAAAAAGGAACATTGGTGAGGGAAAGGAGCGTGAAAAGGGAGCGACCTTTTCGTGTCTATAGTCAAGGCTAGTTTCCAACATGACCCAGGAGAAAGGAGAGGAAAAAGAAGCCACACCCCGCATTGTCGAGCTGGTAAAATGTATAAGTGGCGTCTATATTTTGCAACACAACAAAACGATATGAAACATGGGATTAAAAAGAAGGGAAAAGAAATGCCCCTCCCCGTATTCGGCGCCGCACTAGCCACGCAGACCCGAACATGGAGACTCGAAAAAAAGAAAAGGAGAGAGAGGATAAGACCCTCAAGGGCCTCTTTATCAGCAAGCAGTAGGTGAAGAACCAGGGTATTTCACCACCGTAAAAAAGAAAAAAGAAAAAGGGAGCAGCAGTCTGCATCAACCAATACGCTTGAGATCAACGAATGTGGTCATATGAGAGAGAAGAAGAAGGAGAGAGCGATCACATTTGCACGTCCACCGCATTTGAAGCATACCACAGGAAGAAAAGAAAGAAAAAAAAAAGGAATGCTTTCAATGGGAGGAAAAATGAGTGCTGCCGCTCCAGACTTAGACAAAAGAGAAGGAAGGGCCAAAAAGTCGGCTCCAAAGTTTTGTCCGGAGGAGAGGAAAAAAAAAGGAAGGTACAGGCGGCTGCAACATGCCAGCGATGCTGGACCGACTATTTAGAGAAGAAAAATGGAAGAGGCCACAAAAAGTTCAACCTACCTAACACGTAGGGTCAGAGGAAAAAAGGAAGCTGGCTATGGATCTAATACGACAAGATCTGGTCACGTTAAATCCAATCGACTGGAATGCACCGAAAGGGAGAGAAGGGGCAGAGGGGAGGACATCGATTTTTCCATGTTGTTCTTTGCCAGGTATGTGCTATTTGATAAAGAAAAAAAGGAGAAAGGAAGAAGATTTCCGAGGCGATTCGAAATCCGACGCAACCTGGCGGGAAACGATGAAGGGAACCGAGAGAGAATGCCTTTGTCTGCGTCACCGGTGACGCGATTTTTAAGAGGCTGGAAGAAAAAGGGAAGGAATTGTTTAAACCACTCTGGAGCTTTTTGACAAGTTATATGTGAGGAAAAAAAAACGACGGAGAACAAATGTCGCCATACTATACGTTTTACGGGCGAGCATAAATTGGGATGTGGGAAAGGCGTTCCCGACTGATCCCTTGTTAAATTTAAAAATCTGAGGAGGGGAGAACAAGGCTCGTGATCTATACTCCAAAGAGCGAGTAAAGGAAGAGAAAGAAAAAAAGCGTGCGCTTACTACAGGATGGCCGCGTAGGGGTACCAAAAAAAAAGACAGGGCAAAGGCTAGGACCTCGTTATGGACTGTCTATCGTCTTTGCCTTGCCAGGGCAACGGGGGGGGGTGAGGGAGGAAAAGTAAAAAAGGAAGAACGGCAACCTTCCATGCTGGATCAAACACATTCAGTCCAATACAGAGACAGAAAGAAGGGACAAAGCAACCCGGTCGGGTGCAGCAATCATCTTACATAAAGAACCTGAAGAAAGAAAAAGGGATCTGCACCGCCCATTGCCAGAGATATGAAGAGATCAGTATTGTCTCTATCCTAGTCGCTATAATATTAAAGAAAAAAAAGAAAGGAAAAGGCTTCGCGCAGTGGGCTATTCCTAGCCGGATGGGACTCGATGGAGGGAGAAAGGACAGAGACGCCGTGTTTCAATCTCATTTCTGCTCGCGGGTCGAAGAAAGGGGGGAAGGAGGATCGCGTTAAAATGAAGCCCTATTTTACCCTCGGGAAAACTCGAGAAGAAGAGGAGAAAAAACAAGAGGGGGGATAAAGACCATAAACTACTCATCGATAACATAAAATTAAAAAGGCGGAGAAGAGAAAAAAGGACACATCTCGGCCTGCAGTACGTGTCTAGCTCCGTAAGTCTTATGATTTGTTTCGGAGGGGACATAGACATGGATAGCCGCCATCCTTTCGACTACGGGCAAATCAGTCCATTCTAAGCAAGACAGATGGGAAAAAGAAGGGGAGGCTCGGACCTCGGGAAGCGAATACATACGCATACCGCCATGGAGAAAGGGGAATGCCAGCTGGTTTAATCTTGAGCATATTGTAACCTGCCGCGCTTTGAGTAGACAAATACCAAGGGGAAGAAAGGGGGGACGAAGACGACAACCTGGTACCGGTGAGACTCGCGATAATCTAGTTTTGTTCGGCAAAAACGGAGACGGTCTGTCCCGTTGATTGCGTTGACCCTGAAAACATGAGACAGAGGGAAAAAAGGAGAAAAAGGAGGAGGAGGAAAAGCGAGATATAACTTCGCGTCAAAGGGCTACTTCTACGGCAAGAAAAAGAAAGAAAAGGCAGACCAAGTGTTCAGTCCTCGGGCGCGCAAACTAGAGCGGATCCGGTAAAAAGGGGAAAAGAGAAAAAAGGAAATCGACGACACCCAGAGGAATGTCCCAGGATCAATGGCGGTATCAGAGAGAAAAGAAAGGAAAAGGAGAGCCCTACAGAACGTGCTGGCGATCCTAACATTCCGACAAACTGAGACTGCATTGAGTAAAACGAAATAGAAAGAAGCCCAATCACACTATGGCGTGCTGTCGCTGTGAACGCAGCGGGAGGGAGGGTGAGAAGATGTGCAGCTGTAGAAATCGCGGTTGACACTGTGATAGCGATATGAAAGAAGAAAGTGTTTGAAGTAATTTGCTCCGAAGAAAGGAGAGCGGCTTTTCGCACTATTAAAAATCTGTTGCATTCTTCCGTCTATGTAACGATAAAAGGTGGGAGAAGGATCATGCTCTTCTGACCCTCGCGTCTCTCATACAAATATCAATGACAATGATAAAAAGAGAATGGAGAGAGGGCGACAAATCGCATCATAAACTGAGGCCCGCTAGGAGGATAAGAGGAAAAAGAAGGCATCGCCGGCTTCAGCGACCGCAGCGTCACCATAAGAGCCGTGAAAGAGAAGCGGGAGCGACATGCTGGTACTGTAGGGCAAAAAAGACTCACATTCGCACTAGGGAATGGGAAGAAAGAAAAGGGGGTGAGTTGTCCTAACTAAACAGTCTGAATGACTTAGTAGAAGGAGGGGTAGAACCAGCATTCACGTTGGACCTAATCGATGCGGCCATTACAATATCACTACACCGAATTAGATAGAGGGAAAGGGAGGCCATGTCGTGCAGGCAGATGACCGAGAAGCAACCGTAGAGGAAGAGAGAGGACGGATGTGTGGGGGTCGTCGTGCAACCTCGAAATCGTGCACAAATGTGAGTGGCTTGCCCAGAGAGGGAAAGAAGAAGAGACGATGCGTCCTCGATCGATCCTGTGATTGTATAATTGAGAGACTTAAAAAAAGGGAAGAATCAGGAATCACGCGAGTGAGATTCCATTTACACTCAAACCGACGATGCGGCGATCAAGTTGTGGAGAGAATAAAACGGAAGATAAAGAAAGTAACCATTCCTTCACCAGAATATCGTAATTTGGAACCCTCTTAACGAAAAGATCGATACGTTCCGTGGCCGAACATTGCAATATGACGCATGACCACAGGTATAGAGCTGTGTAATTGCTAAAAAAGGGTGGAACACCAAATATCACTATTACACCATACTGAAATCTCGTTAGCTCTGGTTATACGAGAGCAAAAAATAAAATAGGAAAAAAAAAAAGAAAGTTAAAACTCGACGTCATGCGGTAAACACAATCGGAAGGGAAAGGGGCACAGGGTTAGGGGTTCACACATCGTATAATTACGTACCACCTAGCCGCTATTAAAGGAGGAATACCCAGGCGGCCTGTGCCTGACGAGCCATACACATCGGAAGAAAGGAGAGGGTGAAGGGGGCCTCGTGCCAAGTTATCTCGAGGTAAAAAAAGCCGACAAAATAAAAAAAGGAGGGGGGAAACGGGGAAAGCCGAGCTTGTCGTCCTGATCATCCAATCATAAGGGCAGGAAGAAAGGAAGTCTGGAGGCGACTCTGCCACAACCAATTTTCCCCATGGCATCATATCAATGATGGGGTACCGGGAATGAGGGACGGGGAAGAGGAAGAGGGAAGAAATGCGGTGGCTTGCAATGTGTCGGCTTAGATTCATAGAATTGAAACACGAGAGTGGAAAAAAGAAAAGGGGAAAGACTCATCTCTTTTTTTGAAGCATCGTATCCATTGAGCGACTTAGAAACAAAAAAGGAAATTAAAAGGGAAAAGGGTCCCACTGGCGCTAACGCATTATCCACTTCGGGATCCGGATCATGCTACAAAGAGACCATAGAAAAAGGGGGCAGGAGAAGGGATGCGGGTTCGCTTGTTTCTCTCGATTAGAGAACGTGTGGGTAAAAAAAAGGGAAAAGGAAAAAGATGTTCCCGGCTCTCTCAGAGGTGTCAAAATAGGTTTGAAAAAAGGGGGGGGCCACCCGCTCGCACATTACTTTTTCGTGTGGGCGGAAACGCGATTAAAAAGCAAGAAAAAAGGGGGAAAGGACGTAGCCGCGTCGGTCAGTATCACCGCGCAGCTCGCCTTGACAAGCGATTCGCGAAAGGGGGGGGGAACAGAGACTGCAATTCACCAACGTAAACATTTGTTTGCTGTGTACCGAGAAAGTCTTCCTGGTCAGGAGGATAAGAAAAAAGAGAGCGTAGTCGCGCAACTCTTCTAGCATCAGCGAGAGACGCAGAAAAAAAGAGGAGGACGAGGACGTGTACCGTTATGCATTCCTTACCAACCGCAACGACCGGTACCCGCATTGGGTGGGAAAAAAGGAAGCGCTGTCGAGGGCTGTATATAGTCTATGAAAAACAGAAGGTAGCCGCCAGCTCAAGGCTGACTGTGGCCGACGTCCCGCAAACTACGAGACGAGACTATGGAGGCACGAGGAAAAAAGAAAAAAGAAAAGCGTTTTCCCCTGCGACTGTGGCTTTTTGCATGAGTAACGTATACGCTGCGGAAGGGAAGGGAAAAAAAAAGGGGGGGGGAGTCAGTCGTTGCAGGATCCGTCATCAAGAACCATAAACGAGTAACAAAAAGAGAAGGAGGTTCGCGAGCTATAGTAGACGACAAGCATTTTGGCGCGATCATAGGAAAAAGGCAAGAGCCCCCACGTCGCCGTTCGTAGCGCCGCCATCGTACGGAAGGGAAGTATGAAAGAGGAAAGTAAAAAGAAGAAAAAAGAGAGGGCATGGCCTCAATCCCGCGTCACGCGACATTGCTTAATGAGGTAGTAAGGGGAAGGGGGGCGGCGGGACCACAGGACAAATGATGTCGTGGTGAGAATATTAGCCTGCCGCGTGCTGGAATCAGACCACAGCGAAAAGGAGGGGGGGTTGATCCTCGCCGGCACGAGGCCATGTATGCGCAAACAAACGATATCACAGAGAGGAGGAGAAGGGGAGCCTGTGTCGAGGGGTCCGGCACACTAATGTCGCGCTTCCATGAATCCCGAGAGCATCTCTCGAAAAATAGGAGAAAATGCCTATCAGGACATGGACGCGCTAACATCAATTCCGTAAGACACCTCGAAAAAAAAAAGACGACTGTCGAAGATGGCACAATCCTGCTGATTTAGATGCGCATAAGAAAAGAAAAGAAGGCCCGCGGCATGGGCACGCACAGACTAACGCATCAATTGTCATAATATTCGAAAGGAAAAGAACAAGAAATCATGTATTCGACGTTCTGGAACCGCTGGCTCCCGAGTAAGGAAAAAAAAAAAAAAAAGGGGGGGGAGGCTTGGGCCATTTCCAATGATTCGCCATTGCTGATTTCGAGGGGGGGAAAGAAAGAGTCAATAACCGACAAATAACAACCTATGTAAGTGGTCTATGATAACAGGAAAGGGGTAAAAAAAAAAAAAAAAAGAAAAGATGGCCCGAGGTTGCTAATAAAAAATGCCACCGATATTATACGCCAAAACAGTGGCCCTGATGGGAGAGCAACAGAAAAAGGGGAAAAGGCCACGGCTGACCCGTTAATGAGTGCAGTCATTTATGTGTCACGCGATGGAGAAAAAAAAAAAGGAAATCGTGCCTCCCCATGAGAGAAAGGAGGAAAAGGGAGAGGCAGCAAAAGGTCAACGCATGAAGTAGTTAATAAAAACGGCCAAGGACGATCCAGTACGGTTAGCTGTGTCGTATGAGGAAGTCAGCCGTGTAAAACGCCGTGCAGCATCCTCAGCCATCGCGGAGGGAAAGGGAGATTTAAGCATAAACTCTTGACCCACATATGCGCACACAGTATAAGGAAGGACTGGCCCCTTTCTCCTGTTCAGATTCTTTCTTACATAATTCGCGTTGGGGGCAGGAGGAGGGAAAGAGTGACTGTTCTTGGGCCCAAACAATAGAAAAGGACAAAGCAGAAAATATCTTATACGTTCAGATATGTTCATGGACGAAAGGGGGAAATGCAAAAAAACAGCTTCTTCTTCAGTCTCTTATGTCAAAAAAAGAACCGGTCAAGGCCGATTTCGACATCTCTGTTCTGGCTTTCGAGATCCTGTAAGGAAAAAACCAAGAACGACACTTGGATCTACCACACACAACTTCTACCACCTTTCGCAAACCGTAAATCTCTCTCCACACACTCCCTTCGCCGTCTACCGGCAGGATATTTCTCTCACTTCGAAAACTATTCGTATCGCACAACCCCCTCTCCTTAAGGAGAAAAGAGAAGAACGTGCCGTTTGTCTCAAAATACAATCACATCCCAATTAGCCTCTTTACTAGGTCTACGGGGAAAGCAAAGTCACGTGTTGGCTTTTCCTAACTGAATCACAATCACAGACTGTTCTTAAGGAAGAGGAGGGGGGGATCTATATTTCAATTAGACTTCTCTATACGTTACCTGAAGGCGGGGGGTAACGAACATCGTCTGATGCCTGTACTAGTTTTCACTCGCTTCCACGGCTGGGGCCACGGAAACTGTAAAAAAAAAAAACATTATATAAGTCACGGTGCAAAAAGAAACTAATAATACAGAAGCATAAAAAAGAGGTCTAGCTGGTATGGCGGCTTATTGTAGTGGGGACACAAAAAAGGGAAACTCTGTCAGTATAGGTTCAGAGAAAAGCCGGACGATCAACCCACTTGGAGAGACAAAGAAATAGGAAAGAAAGAACGGCCCTCCCCAGTTATATCTAAAGGATCACCAAAACCAGAGGGTCCGCTGCGCGAAGCACAAAGTCACAGTGCACACTCAATTCGCGACGAGCAAGGTGGAAAAAAAGAAAAAGGAGCGCAGAAGTTGGAAACCGGTGGATCCACGTCGAAAAAAACGGAAAAAGAGTTGCGCGCAGATATCAATAAACGACTACCAAACTAAAAGGCGAAAAAGAAGAAAGGGGATAAGGAAAAAAAGGAAGGGGAAAGAAGGATCTCAGGCGAAAGTTCAAAACATAGAAAAGAAAAGTATCGAGGGAAAAAGGAGGCCATCATGGACTCAATCCGCCACATAACTTCCCGGACTACATGAGGGGGGGGCAACATCAGGCACATAAATAAGCCGAGGAAAAACATAAGAAAAGGACAAGCTCGGCCTTTCAATGTAGCTATTGTCACCTCGCGCTCAACGGAAGAGAAAGGGGAAAAAGGCACCGTGCAACCAGTGCGAGACTGATGTACATGGATAGAAAGCCATAAAAAGAGAGCCCAGCCGCCTCAAGGGCTAATTCGCGATAACTGAAAAAGGCAGGTAATTCTCGCAATGTAAGACCAATCGCAACAGTGCTTCTGCCGAACAGTAAAAAAAAAAAGTTTTTCAATGGGGACAGCTTAGTGGATGGGGCGACCGGAAAGGAGGAGGCCGAGAAGAGCCGAATATTGTCCAAGAGGGCGATTCAAACCGAGTCGATATCACAAGAGCAGGAAAGGAAAATGAAGAAAAAGGCGCGATTCATTTCTCGTAACGAGAAAACCACAGTCAGAGGGGGAGGAAGGGGGGGGGGGATTACCAGAATGCATCATTCGACGCCGAACGAATGAAAAAAAGGAGGGAGAAGTCAAAACGCCGTTTAAATTAATAGCGGAAAAGGAGAAGGAAAGGCCGTATTGCTTCCATTGAGTTGCATTACTCCAAATCCAAAGAATAAGTGAAGAGGGGAAGAAGTTTTTACGCTATCAATAATCTATCTAATCATCCAAAATGCGAAAAAAAAGAGAGAAAGAGGGAAGGGAGGCCACGAGGTCTCGTCTAACGACCGTGCGGCTAGATCTCCTAGCCGGGGAGATTAAGAAAAGAAGGAGGGAATCCCCCCGTTTTTTTTTACGTAGGAGCCATGTAGAGAAAGCGCACAAGACAATGGCGAAGTTTTCTAATGACAAGAAAAAAATTATACTAACCAAATGAACTCCCTTTCTTAATCTTACATAAAGAAAACTAGCATTCTAATCTGAGAAATGCCCCCCTTGGCCTTCCTTCTAAAAGGGTCCATTCTCTATCCGTGGAAGGATATAACTCGTGAACTTGCGCATTTCTCCCTATCATACATTTTGAGACAAAGATCGTTTACCCTTAGCTGAATCAGACTCCTCCCATTCGTCGATCATCTATTTTTACTACAGGAGTTAGACATCTTTCAAGGCTAGACAAGTCCCTCCCCCTCTTAGATATTTGTGTATGGCACCTCCCTAAGCCTCCACCTGTGACCAAGAACAGAAATAAAATTCCACGGCTCTAACACATTTAGGTAGTCGTCAAAAAAATAACACTTATCTTACACACTCATTTCATCCATTACTAGATAAATTTATAGGAAGGGCACCGAGCAGTAGATAACACCGACAAAATTGGAAAAGGGAGCCAACGATCTGCCTAGTTACACAACCTCACTAAGATCGTAATAAAAAAATAAAGAACGTGAATCTTCCAACACCAAACTAACACACTTCGGCGTATAGTCAGGGGGAGGGGAGGGACTGGCTCAAATCTTGCGTGCTCAATCCTGTTGCGTACAAGCACGTCGATCCCACTAAAAGGAGAAAAGGAAGGAGGGAAGCCGCGCTAACATAGACAGATATAATCCTGATTCAACCTGAGTATTCTTGATGATGCTCTATGGTAACATAGCCTAGCATCATGATGCAAACAAAGAGAAAAAGGAAAAAAAGGTTCCCGGTAAAACACGCAGCCTCAAACTCTCGTGCTTATACAAAAGAAGAGAAGAAAGGAAAGAAAGCATCGCTAAACAATGCTGCGATCATAAGAGTGGGGAAAAAAAAGGAAAAGTCAACACCAGGCGTTCTCCATATATGACTGTCGCGGGAGGAAAAAAAGGGGGAGGGGACGTATCGGATTAATTGATCCATTACCAGAAACTTGTCAGATAATTAAAGAAGCAGCCTCACTTGTCCAGCATAAATACAGGGAAGCAAACGGGGGTCTGTAGGGTGCGCGAACATTGATCTGCGAAATACTGAGCATCTCATATAGAAGTAAGGGAAGAAAAAAAATTCCTCTAGAAGTCATTGTCGTCGATATGATCACTAACGAAGGAGGGGGGATAGTTATCGAATAGTCCGAGCCCAGTGGTTCGAAAAAAGGAGAAAGTGACCTATGGCACGTAAAAGATCCAATAGGTTTGCGAAACCGAGAACTAGTCAGCAAGTTGTCTAAATGCCAGTTCTGGTCAGGCTGCAGAACAGGGATAAAAGAAAACGTAGGCCACATGTTCGGACGAAAGAGACCAATAGCGGAAAAGAGAAAAAAACACCAACCGTATTCGTACGGCAACATGACGAAAAAGAGACTAATCACAGAGTCAAGGAAAGGAGTCAACGTCCAAGATGCAGTAGCGGAAAATTAGAGGAAGAGAGAAAAGAAGATCGATCCGGTACCCATTTTTTCTTCTTACGCACAACTGGAGGGAAGGGGTAAAAGGGGGGGAGAGAGACACCCAGAGGAATGAAATCCTCATGGACATGGCGAAGCTAAAAAAAAAAAAAGGAAACAGGAGGGAGCACCTTACAGAAACTTATTCACTGTGCGCGATAGCAGGGATACTAGGAAAAAAAGGATCGATTGGCCATCATCATGGAGTATACGGCTAAAAAAAAAAAAAAAAGACACTAGCGAGCGTGGATCGTTCTGGCATCGCGCCAAGGTAGAGGGATAGCTTTGCATGCTGAGCGTAATAAGGCGAGCATACGGACGAGAAAGGGAGGGGGGCTGATCGCTTATTAGTGATGTCAGATATGCTAAGAGAAAGGGGTATGGGAAAAAAGGAAAGGGCTATCCATATTCAACGCTAGCAGCCTATGCCAAGGCAATCGGGAAAGGGAGAGGAGACCCCTCCTCCGTCAGAATGAGAGGGAATAATAAGAAAAAAAAAAAGGAGAAAATCGCGAATCCAGAACGGACAGGAAAAACACTTAGCGAAAGTCGCGTGCTGATTACGCCTTATGACGGAAGGAAAAAAAACGCCCGACCTCTACCTGAATCTATCGAAAGTGGGTCGGGAGAAAAGGGGGGGGGGAAGAGGCGTATAATATGCACACCGCAACATGAAAAAGAGAGAAAGAGTTGGCGAATGGTTTTCGACCATCATGCAGTGTGTCATTTCGGAAAGAGAGGAAACAAAAGGGCTTAAACGCTCCGCCCGTATCTCGCCATGTTCAGCGCACGGCATTGAAAAAAGAAGGGAAAGACGGATAGGTTTTGGCGGATTGCACCTTCGTAAGAGAGCACGCCAGGGAGGGGGGGGAAGAATCGCTGTCGCTGTGATCGAGCCGTTCGAGATAGCTGGGAAAAGAAGGGGGAAAGGAAAAGGAATTCGGGCACGTCCCGTCCGCCATCAAGATCCGGGGGGGGCCATTGGGAGCCCGAAAAAATTGAAAAAAAGTGGCGCAAACTCGTATAAGTAATTGGGGGGAAGAGCGAAAAAGTCAATCGCTTGAATATAAGCCATTTCGCAGAAAGTAGGGGAAAAGGGTACGAAAGAAAAGGAAAAAGGCTTCTCGCGTGCCAGCACGGCACACAGAGGGGAAAAAAAAAGGGCCGGTTTTTGAAACGCCCATCGGAAGACGTTACGGAGGAAAAAGGCGAAAGAGATCCGGATAAGACAATGGCCCACCGGAGAAAGGAAAAAAAGAAAAGAGAATCCCTGGTAGGAGATCAATCAGAAGAGAAATGCATACCCAAAAATTTGTACGGTCAACTATTAAAATCAGAAAAGAAAAAAGAGGAGAGCCATGCGCGGACATCCACGTGTCGCTGTATCGGGTGGGAAGAAAGGAAGAGAAAGCTCAAATCTGTTAACCTTTACATCTAATAGGGAAAAAGGAGAAGAGCAGCATCAGACGATTGACAGATCATCGAAAAAAGGGAGGAAAACCAATTTCCCATGTAAACGGCATTCATTTTGCGGGGGTAGGAAAAAAATAAGGGGGAGGAGAGGACTTCAATGCGGTGGTTGCCAATGTGAACGCATAAAATTCTGAAAGGAGGGAAAGAGGAAAGCGTGATCTCATCTCTTGTTTGAAGAGCCATGATTCGGCGCAGGACAAAAAAGGTATGGAAGGTAGGGAGGGAAAAGGGGGCGCAGAACGCGGCCACTTCGGGTCCGGATCAGCTCGAGAAAAAGAAAGGGGGAGGGAAGGGGAGTCTAGCAGAACATACATTCGTGAGATCCGCGGTATCAAGAATGATGGGGGGAAGAGGAAGGGCCTCCAATTGATATATGTTACCCGGCATCGAAGAGAGGGAAAAAGGGGGGGGAACAAATCGCTCCACCAGCTCGAAAGGAGGGGGGAAAAGGGGAAAAACCGTCGATGTCGTAGCCGCCTGTCGGTCAGTATCCGCATCGAAAAAAGGGGGAGGAGGAAAGGGGGAACGATACTTCAATACCACGTTACTTTTGCTGGCGCGAGGGGAGAAAAAAATGCCGGGGCGATCGAAGAGGCGGAGGTCTTAGGAGAAAAGAAGGCAGGCTCATCGGTCGCCGAACAGATCGCGTGCAAGGAAAAGACCGGCCGCCGAAGCCGCCGCTTTTTTGGCAGTGACCGCTGCGAAAAAAGAAGGGAAGGAGATGAAACGCTGCTCCTTCGCCGCCAGACACCTAAAGGAGAAAGGAGAGGCGATGTGCTTTGCGGTTATGCAATCTCCTTAACCCCGCCGGCCAGAGGAGAAAGGCGCCGTGGCTTGCATGAACTAACCCGGAGGCAGGGGAAGGGAAAAAAGGAAGGGGATCGTCGGCGGCGTCGCATCATCACCACTCGCAAACATGACGGGTAGAAAAGGGGGAAAAGGAGGTGCTGTTCGGCTAGCTGCGACAGCTTGGCGATAAGAAAAAAAAACGACGAATCGACCGCCATCGTCGCGGGATTTTAAGGAAGGGAAAATCGAAATCAGCGGCTCGGCCATGGCCCAGCCACGCGGACAAGAAAAAAAAGAGCTGCACGGTCGAACCGGAATGGATGTCGTGTGTGAAGTGTGCCGCGAAAAAGGAAAAAAAGGGGAAGAAAAAAGGGGGTGCCCATCCGCGCATGGATGGTGATCGTCGCCGGCCGAGCAAAAGAAAAAAAGGAAAAAGGGACGAAGTTTCGCCTGTGGTCGAGGGTCTCGACGACGAGAGCTCTTAAAGGGAAAGGGAGCGATACGCAAAAAAAACAACGATGTTTAGTTCACAGAGAGAGATGCATCGAACCGGGGAAAAGGGAAAAAAAAGGGAAAAAGGCAGAGAAAGGCATCCGCTGATCTAATGCGCATTGGCCTCGGAAGAGGGAACGCCCCGATTACGCTCAGTCGGTTATTCCAACTAAAAAAAAAGAACGACAATAAATGAAAAAAGGAAAAGGGATGAAAAAGAAAAGGAAACGACTCCCTTCGTACTCACTTCGGCTGACGGCAGGGAGGAAAAGGGGGGGGGGGAAGAATTGTAAAGCCGCTTATATTCAAATCACCACTCGACCCAGGAGAAAGGGCGCGGCGGGCCCGCTGCCGCAAAGGATCTGAAAAAACAGCTCGACGAACAAAAAAAAAGAAATGGCGGAGTTTGTTTCTTGATGCTGAGGGGGGAAGAAGATACAGCGTATCTTTTCGACCAGGCCCAAAGGGAAAAACTTTCTAAAAAAGAAAAGGATTGCGTTCCTTCCCTCCACATGCGCACAGTGGAGAAACGAGGGGGAAAAAAGAAGTGCAAAACGCTCCAATCACACTCGCCCTATAGAAAAGGTGCGGTTTCCCCTTTCCTTGATGCGGGGGAAAGGGGAAAAAGCCTTCGACAAAGAGGGAATTCTCTTATCACGGGAAAGAAAAGGAAAAAGAACGGTTCAAGTCCTGATGCCCGCGACTGTTTTCGGAACGGACAGGGGGACGTCATTAGTTTCGCTCCCTAAAAAGCCATCTTCGATATCCGCCACACGGCAGGCGCCAAAAAAAAAAAGAAAAGAGGAGGAAGCAAATTCCCTTGGTGATTGCAGTATCGGGCAACAGGAACAAAAAAAGAGGGCTTACGACATCGAAGGCGAAACGCGGTCGACCAGTTCCGCCACAAAAAGAGGGAGGGACTGTGTCGCTATTTGTGCACATAACGTTGAACAGAGGGAAAAAGAGAAACAGCAGGGCGACCTGCCCCTCCCCGTAGAGGAAAAAAAAAGGGGAAGAGAGCGCAAATCAAGCCCTCTCATGGCTGAGCATGATCCAGGAACAGGGAAAAGGACACCGAACAAACGCGGAACGCGTTTTGCGCGCAGTTCATCTCAAAGAAAAAAAAAGAAAAGGAGATTCCACTTATCTCAACATTATCTAGCGAATCAAAGGGAGGAAAAAAAAAGAAACACATGGACTCATCCCGACAACTGACTGCTTTCATGGGATGTTGGGGGGGGGGAGGGAAGCGGCACGGCGATGACTGCCCTCGCTGAGGGAAAGCTCGGGAGCCTTGAAGAGATGACGAGAGAGTAACCCTATTAGCTCCTAGGAACGGGAAAAAAAAAGAAAGGAACGTTTATGTCCGCGATGGCTATGAGAAAGAAGAATAGGCTATGGTTCGAAGTACTACAAGGGGGGGGGGGAAAAAAGAAAGGAAACAGGGCGATCGCCCGGTGCAGGAAGCACGGGGGGGAAGGTTTTTTCATGGGCGAGGGGGAACGTTCCTCGCGAGCCGCAGATTTCCGAGCGTTCAAGGGAGGAGAGGAGGCTGTGGAACCGTGCGCATCGAATGCCTGGGGAAGAAAGGTCTTTCGTACCGGACAACATCATCTGGGGCAGTAAGGGGAGAGTGAAGGAGGTTGTCAAGCAGCAAACCGGCGCCAAGTGGTAGGAAAGGAGAGTTGCGGCCATTGAATCTCCAAGAAAAGAAGAATTCACGTTTTTAAACGGCTTAAAGACTAGAAAAAGGCTAGAGATCGAGTCGCTACGCAAGAAAAAAGGCTCGGCTACCCCGCGGGGGAGCTTCGAGTTCACTAAAAGAATCACGAAAAAAGGGGGACGGATGACCTCGGTTTTGCGTTCGGAAGAAAAAAAGGGCGTCCGGTCGGCGCGCTGAAGCATGTGCGAGGAGACTATAAGCAGGGAAAAAAAAAGGATGGGAGACCATTCGCAACGATCGCCTCGTAAGGACACCGCAACCCGGGAAAAAAAGGCACGCCCCGCTTCCCGCTCGCTCAGAGTCGGACTGGGAGGAGAGAAAAAAGTACAAAGCCTGCGCAGCACTGTCTTCGCGAAGTGGCGAGAAAGGGGAAAAAAACGCCTTCGCCGCGCGACAGAACGCCGGGGAAGGAGAGGGGGGGAATATCATATCCTGAAACCTAAAGGGCATCGCGAGAAAAGAGGAAGAGGGAAAACGCGCTCGCCCTATATGGAGGCTCAAAAAAAAAAGAAAGAAAGAAAGAGATGGATAACGCCGGCTTTCCTAAAAAGAAAATGCGGCGTCTCTACGCTAAATCTGTGATGGTTTGGATTGGGAGGAAGGAGAGAGAAAAAGAGAAGGAAAGAGTACCATGGCCTCGCTTCACTTTACGAATAACGGTCATTAAGACAAGAATACTATGGAAAAAGGAGGGGCGCGAATGGGTAAACATGTCTCCCTGTCGATCCTGAGTTACAAAGGAACAGGAAGAAGACGATTGTTTCTCATCTTTACCTTCCGTACAGGCTTTCGAGAAAGGGGAAAGGAAAAAAAGGGTTACCGGATCCGATTAGTCGTAATGCGAAGCGCCAAGTGGAGGGGAAGGTGTGGCGTTGCCCCTGAACATTGAGGCAAATCATGAATGCCCAAGATGGAAAAAAAAAGGGAAAAAAAAAAAGAGGATGAGGAAAAAGGAGGAGATACATCTTCGCGACACGCGCTACGAGAGAAAAAAAAGGTATAAACCCCACAAAAAAAAAAAAAGTAATCAACGAGCAGAATAACAATAAGAGGAAAGGAAGGAAAATGGGAAAGGACTGTAAACCCATTTGGTTTCTTCAACTGTTCGACACGGGGGGAGCAATTGGGGAGGGTAAGGAAGAAGAACCACAATAGACGACACCCAGATGCATTCCATCAAAGTGGAATTCAAGAGGGGAAAGGGGGGACTACCCGATTTCGCAGCACCTTACATCTAACTATGCCTGGCGAGTCCACGCGTATAGGAAAAATAAGATGGCCATAATTCGAAAAACAACAAATATACGAAAAAAACAAAGAAGAGAGATCGTCGGGGGGGTACACTCCACGGTTTGAAGTATCTTCCTAGATGGCAAGAGGGAGGGACAAGCGAGGAAAAGGCGGCGGAATTAAAAAAAGACTCTGCTTCGATTAGACTGGAAGAAAAGGGAAAAGCAAGAAGTAAAGTGATGCAGGCGGGAACACAAAAAAAGATAAACAGTGACAGCGGGCGAGAGATCCGGATAAATACAAACGAAGAGGAGAAAGAAAGGAAATCGGCGGTAAGTTGTGCACAGAGGGTGTGTAAACGAAGAAAGGGAAGGAAAGGGACAAGGAGGAAAGCACCAAATGTACTAGTGAGTTGGAGCCATCATCGAACAAATAAACAGGAGAAAAAAAAAAAAAAGAATAGT
>Ga0179593_1732492_pt1 | contig 16155 bp, 20 predicted proteins | sample CZODoug2_1_08_16_FD_185931 | JGI IMG/M metagenome (GOLD analysis project Ga0179593, IMG submission 185931) | Vadose zone soil fungal communities from Angelo Coast Range Reserve, California, USA - CZODoug2_1_08_16fungal (PacBio error correction) | ecosystem: Environmental > Terrestrial > Soil >...
AAAAAAAGCTTCTGCGTCGCCGAAAGGGAGAGGGGGCGTTGCTGCGGGGAGGAGGCCGACAACATCCTTCGCTTCGTAAAAAAAAGACCGCGAAGGGCAATCCGTCTGTAGCAGGCAAAAAACTACCGCTCCACTGGCTATTCATGGCCGAAGAAAAATGAAGCCGTCTCGTCCCGCGCGGAAAAAAAAAAAGAGAGGAAAAGGTCACCTTCACCGGGAGGGATAAGGGGGAGAAACCGCTCCAGAGGGGAGGAATCTGAATATCTTTCATGAGAAAAAAAAAAAAAAGAGATCGCATTTCTGGTGCGGGCGTCGTTCAAAGATGAGGGACAGCGGAGTCAATCGTCCTGGGAATCTCTTTTGAAGAAAAAGGAAAGAAAAGTCTACGAGCTCGCCTAATCGCGAAAAAAAGAGAGGCGAGCAAATTCGCCGGCCGACGATCTGAAGGGAGGGAGGAAAGTTCCGGGGAGGAGATAGGTCGATCCACTGTAACAGGGAAAGAAAAATTCCCTCAAAAGCCGAAGGAAAAAGATGAAGCCCGCTGCCTAGGAGAAAAAAGGAACACGAGAGGGAGCGAACTTGCGAGAAAAAGAAAAAGAATTGCGATCGCTGGCTGTGTTCAACGCAGAAGGAGGAAAAACGGGCCGCAATCCGTTCCTCGCCAAGAGGGCGGAGAACACACGGGGGGGGGGGAAGAAGTGATCGTTCCTGCAGACGCCGAAGAAGTTGGTCGTCCGAATGATTCGAGAATCTCATGGATGGAGAGGAAAAAAAAGAGGGGCCGCGACGGTTGTGTCGCCTGAGAAAAGTAAGGGGGATGGACGCTGCATTCGGCCAGAAATCACATGTTCCTTCCAAAGAAGGCCTGTTTCGAGGAGAAATCCGCAAAAAGTCCGAGACGCCCTCGATGAAAGCAAAAAAAAGGTCGGGCTTACCCATGGGAGGACACCGCGCCAAGCTTTATGTTCGCCTAAGAAGGGTATCGGCACTTGGCTACTCACGAGAAAGTACCCTAGAATAAGGGGGGAAGCCCAATGTCGAGATCACCGGAAAGGGCGGCTCTTGAGGAAGGAGGGATAACGCCCCTTCAACGGAGAAGAAAAGGAAAAATCGTTCCGGGAAAAGGTGACGCAAAAAGGGCTGTCAGCGGAAAGGCCATATTCGTCGAGAAGCTGCCAGCAACGTAAAGGCAAAAAGAGGAGTCACGAAAAGCATCGCCCTTGGAAACGGGAGCCACGGAAGGGGGGGCGCTTCCCCGAGAGCGATGACCATCTACTTGAAGGGGGAACAACGGCAAACCACTCCGAGTTCTCCCTGCATGGAAGCTTCCTTTCCCCAGAAAGGGGAAAAAAGGACCAGGTGGTGAATATAGAGGGGAGAACCATCGGGAAGGAAAAGACGGTGAGAAAAAGGGGGGGGAAAAAAGGGGTGAGCGGTCCTTTAGGAAGCTACATTATACCAAGAAATAGGGCCGAAAAGGGAGGCTGTATCAAGAAAGAAATGGTCGCTTTCAGAAGAAAGGTTGCTCCTTCTCGAGAAGGTTTCTCCCTAGTCTGGCTTAGGCAGAAAAGGGAAAACGCCGCTCAAAACATGGACATATGTAGGACGGAAATTCTGTTTCCACAAGAGAAAGGAAAGAGAGGCCAACTCCTCTGCGTCAAACTAGGAAAAAGAGAATTCGGAGTGCCCTAAAAAACCAAATGAAGAGAGTCTCCCCACTTTCAAGGAAAGAGGAGAGGCGCCCAGGCAAAGCAGACGGAGGAAAGCAATGCAACGCGTCAAAAATCAAGACAGAAATCTTCAGGCTAGAGGGGAGTAGACCAAGGAGACCAGCAAGAGGGGAAAGACCACGGCCAAAAAAAAAAAGGGAAGCGGGACCATGGGAAGGGGGAGGTACCGGGGAGATCCTCGAAAAAAGGAGGAGGAAAGAAGAGAGCGTTACCAAAAAAATAACCTCCAGGGAAGGGAGGCAGTTTTCGGTCTGACGACGGGGGGGCCAGAAGGGGGCACAGGGGGAGGTGTCATCAGGGGGGAGAAGCCGTTTAAAGGAAAAAGTTGAGGCATTGCCACAGTACTCGTGAATTCAGGGAAGGGAGGTCCGACTTCTCCTAATAAGGAGGGAGAAAAAAGAGGGAGTCGGTTGTTTTGCGCGAAAAAAAGAAGCAGGGGACCCTTATCGAGGTTGAGAGGTGGGCCTCAGGAAGAGCCGCATCTTTTGCCAGAAGGAAGAGGGACACAGGGGTTGGCGCGGCGTTCACGCGCAAAGGAAGGGAAAGCCAGATGGCTACTCAGCAGCGAAGAAGCCCACGGGTCCCGAAAGGGAAGAGAAGCCCGCACTACTTTTCAAGGGGAAAAAAATTGGTATAATTTCGCGGAGAACGCCCGCTCCACAAAAGAAAAAAAAACTGTCGAAAAAAGGCCTTTCTCTAATGCGAAGGAAAAGGGAAAGCGATCTAACCACCTGGAAGAAGGGTCTGGTGAAAGACGCCGATAAAGAGAAACCGTCATTTTGGGGCCGGGATTGTGCGACCATTGAGACAGGACGGGTCATCGGGCAGCGAAGATGGAAAAGCGCTGGAGTATCAAGGAAAAAAAAAAGGATCACTGGCTTTCGTGAAAAAGAAAGCAGGTCCGTTTTCGGAAAAAAAAGAAAGAAGACGATTGTCCGGGGCGAGAAAAGCCCATTCGAGAAAGGAGCCGAACGATTCCACATTGGAGGAAGGGGGGAAAGTACCGCTACTTCGCCCAAAAACGAGCCGAAGACAGGTGATCTCGCATATAGAAGAAAACTTAGAAAGCGTTTTCGTCCACGTGAAGAGGAGAAATAAATCGGGGCAAGAAAGAATAAGAATTTTCAGGAGCGCGATTCCAAAAAGGAACCTTCGTAAAGAGCGGGCTTCGTAACGTCCTTGAAGAAAAAGAAAGGAAAAGTGGTCGAATTCCATTCCTGGGGGAAGAAAAAAGAAGCACGACACCGCGTAGGAAGAAAGGAAGAAACCAAACTCCAGAAGGAGAGAAAAGCCTCTGCAGCATTCTCGAAAGGAAGAAGAAGAAAAGGGGAGCAAGCCTTCCTCTGAGGAGGCGAAAAGATCAAGAAAGAGGTGTAGCCGCTCTCGTCGGCACGATTTCGGGAAGGAAAAATCGAAGTTGCAAAAAGAAGAGAAAGACTGACGATTAGGTCGCTTCCGAAAAAAACCCATTCAGGTTTCATTTCGTCGGTCTCGAAAAAAAAGAATCGGAGAGCGGAATGTCAGGCAAAGAAAAACAACTGGCTCCGTCAAGGAAGTAGACCTCGAGAAAACGAGAACGCTCAGGGGAGGAAAAAAAAATTGTGATCACGCGCAGATACAAAGGAAAAAGTCTCTAGGTCTAACCGCTTTCCTCCTATCACGAAGAAAAAGGAAGAAGCGTTCTTCGAATTCGCGCAGGATGGAACGAAAAAACCGGAAAAAAAAATCGCGAGAGGAAAGGGGGGGCAAATGCCAAGGGAGAGCTCTTCGATCTCCTCGCCTATTGAAAAAGGAGGAAGCCAGGCGCAGTTACGGGGACCTGGGAAGGAAGAGAGGGAAGGTGAAACCGTCTGCGAGCCGGCGGGGGAAAGAATCATGAAATTCGGGAGGGGGAAAAGAAAGGTGGAGCTGTAGTTTTTCTCTCAAGAAGAAAAATGGGAAGGGGGAAGGCCGGGTCGAAAGAGGCATTATGTTGTCGACCGACAGAGAAGGGAAACTGGTCGTCGTCCGCCGACCAGCAGAGGTTCTGGGAAGAGGGAACCACACAAACTTAGGAAGGGGAAGAGAGGATGCTGCACACGCCCCTCCAAGACAATCTGCCTGAGAAAAAAAAAGAAAAAGAGAAAATGGGGCTGGCGCGGCGCTTATGTCGAAAAAAATCAGGAGATAATTCAACGCGAAGGTCACCTGCTTGGAGCGCAAATAAGAAAAAAAGGGACAGATGCCAAGGAAGAGAACTGATCGCGCATATGAAATATCCGTCAGAGGGAAAGGGGAAGAAGACGTCGACGCTAAAAGGTCACCGCAAGTTCGGGGGGAGCCCTCTCCATCGGCGAGGAAAGAGAAGAAACAGAGACCGATATAGAGAATGGGCGTCTTCGTTCCCAGATGAGGAAGAAAGAAGGAAAAAAAGAGAGGCCATGTTCTATCTCGTGAAAAATGAGGAAAGAGAATTCTACAATCGCGCCGAAATCCGCCGACGCGCGGGGAAAGATGGCCTAAGAAGTCTGGCCTTCGTAGCCGTATCGTAAAAGAGAGGGGAATGCCCACGGTAAGTTGCTGGGGGGGGGCACACATGCCCGCAAGCGGCCTAAGAAAAGGAAGCCTCTCCATAGTCTATAAAGGGGAAAGAAAAAAAAAAGGGGAGACGGCGTCGACCTCATCGTCAGTTTCGAGGGGGGACATTCCCTAGAAGAAGGAACATGGCCTAAATCGTGCTCACTAGGAGGAAACAAAATCGATGTGGAGGGGGAAAGGGCCGGCCGAAAGGGAAAAAGGAAAAGACCTTAGGGGGGGGGCCTCGATTGAGAGTGAGAAAATCTGCAGTCTGTGTCTCGAACAAAGAGAGGAGGGAAAAGCACAGGTGTGCCGCCGGTAATGGGACGAAACGGGAACCTGACATTCTCAAGGGGAAAGGGAAATGTGTCCGGCCCGTCGGGAGGAAGTCCTGGGAAGAAAAAAAAGGGACGAACAGCGCTCGGCCAAGAGGAAAAACGAAGAAGCCGCAGTCTGGCTGACCCTTGCAAAAAAAAAGGGGTTCGGTCCAAAAGAAGAAACGGCCACTTTTCCCCCTCCCCGAGAAAAAAAGGAAAGAAAGGCGAATTGCCGGCTTGCCCAAATGGCGAGAAAAGGGCCAAGGGGGAGCTCGGTCTTGGGCTGCCATAGCGGAGGAAGGGCGTTTGGAAAAAGGGTGAGGCTCACTATTCTACGGAAAAGGAGGAAGACAAGGCAATAGGAGCGCGCGGCCAAAGAAAGTCCGGCGGCGGGGCTTCAAAAAAAGGGGGGAAAATGATCCGAAGGAAAGGAACTCAACAACGCTCAAAAAAAAAAGAGAGGAGGAAACTTTTCGCAAAGTCCACGGCACCGAGAGTCAGGAGCTCGGCGATCGCGTAAAAAAGAAAGTGTAAATCGCCGGCAAAAAGGAAAAATCTCCTTCGAGAGAAAGAGGGAGATGAGGTTTGGTGGAGCGGGCGTGATTCCGCGACATTTATACCACGGCGAAAAAGTACGCTTGGAAGAGCGCCAATGGTTCGGGTCCGACAAGAGGGGGAAAAAGGAGGGACTGATGGCGCCATCGTGGCGGCGGAGGAAAAAGAAAGCCGCTCAAAACATGACATAATGGCGAAGAAAGGCCAAAATTCGGAGAGGGGAGAGGACAAACTTCCTCTGAGGGAAAAAAAATAGGGAGTGCCTGTCTCTCAACACCGACTCGCTGGAAAGTGGCAAGCATTCACTCGGAAGGGAGAAAACTAAAACATAAAAGGAGAGGAAACGCGTCACTGTGGCCCAGGAAAGAAAAAAAGGAAAAATCGTCAAGCCTTCAACGGCTCAACCAAGGCGGGGACCGGGAACCCGTCTCAAGGGTCGGCAGCCCAGGAATTTAAGGTCTCAAAGACAAACAACAACAACTTATTCTTCGGAAAAGGAAGAAGAGAACGCCGAAAAAAGCCATGGCCCTGTATTCATTTTAGGCAGGAAGAAGAAGGAATCACTTCACCGATTTGCTGAGAAAAGGTGACAAGCTGGGAAAAAAAGACGCGGCTTCATTCAGTGGGGGAAAGGGCAGTGATAATCTGACAGGGATCGGGAGGAGAATAATTCTGGCTTGAAAGGAAAAAGGGCTCTAAAAAAAGACCTCTTCGTATCGAAGGGGGGAGAAGCGGCAGGGGTCCTCGATCTCAGCAAGGGCAAAATCATTGCCCAATATTGGAATTTGGGGGGAAAGGAAGCGCATAGCTTTGAGAGAAGGAAAGAGACACATCGCGATATCAACATATGGTCCAGGACAAGAAAATAGATACGATCAGCCGCACGACGTCAAGGGATGGGGAATCCAAGGACGGAATCACTAAAGAGAAAAAAGAGAACAAACTTTGTCCCACGGCTTTCGAGGGGGGCGAGGGTTGCCTTTATCTCACCACCTGGCCATGCCGATTGAAAACAAAAAGCCTAGAAGGGAGACAGGATAAATCGAGTTTGTTCCGGGGGAAAGGAAAGGGAGACTGCGATTTCATCGGCGAAGAGGGAGGGAAAAGCGCCGGCGTTCTCCCGTCGAAAACAAGGAAGGATCAAATCAGCAGGGAAAAAGTTGACACGGTGCCGCCTTTGGCCGAGGGGAAAAAAAGCGGGCCAAGCCCGCGTCTAATAGCTGGCCGAACGAGGTCCAAATTTCGAAATCGTGAGGGTAGAAAAGTTAATAAAGAACAGCCCGATTTCGCCCTTGAAGGGGTGTCTCGACATTTGGCAGAAAGGCAGAAAGGAAATCGTGTCGTAAAACGCATAGGAAAGGGGGGAGCTGAAATAAATCTGAAAAAAGAGGGAAGCCAGAAATGGGCGAGGCGGAAGAAGAGCCGGCGACGGCCCTGTTCGTCAGGGTGCCTGGCAGGGAGGGAAAAAAACGTCATAAAACATTGAGGAAAGGGAACTTGGCCTCATGCAGCGTCCTCATAGAGAGAAAGACTTACGGACAAAGTCGCGTTCCATCACCACAAGAATGTGGAGCCCTGCAGATTCCCGAATCCGACATCAGCATAAAAAGAGTTAGCCCGTTCAAAAGAAGGGGGGGGGAGGGGGGGGGGGGGTGGGGGAGAGCCATAGACCAACTCTCGGTTTCTCCGGAGAAAAAGAAAAAGGGAAAGGTCGGAAAGGTAAGGTTCGAGGCACCAAAAAAAGGAACTGGGATGAGGGAAAACGGGATCCGCGCGCCTCGGTTTTCAGGGAGAGAGGGGGAGAAGAAGAAAAAATGCGGCCTTGACGGGCATTGGAAAAAAGGTAGGGGAGAGGAAGAGACCGGAGCTTCGGCACATAAGATACGACCCAGAGCGGGCCGGCGAATTGATCACCCAAAAAGAGGCGGGTTGAAAGGGAAAAGGGATCGTAGAATCCGGGCCGCCGAAAAAGAAAAAGAAGGGGAAACGAAATCGGTCTCGAATGAGGAGGCAAAAGAACACAACAGAATCGCGAGAAAGAGGGGGGGAAGGAAGGGAGGGCCAGCCTCTTCTATCTCCTCGCGAGGGAAAAGAAAAACTCCGAATCCCAGGCGCCGTACGGGGGACTGGAGAGAGGGGAGCAGCGTCTTTCCGAGCCGGCTGTGCAGTTGAAAGCGAACATACCATTATGGAAAGGGGCGGAGTGGTTCGCTCCATCCTTATGGAACAGGAAGGGAAGGGGAAGGAAAAGAAGGCAGGGCAGGATGGTGTCGACCTCCGACCGCGCAAAGGCGCCGGTCGCCGCGCATCAGATGTTTCTTAAGAAGAACACACAAAATTAAGGAGAAAAAATGCCACGCCCCGCCCAGAACCTTCTGAGGAAAAGAGAAAAGTCAGATCTATGTATGTTCGCGGCGCGGGAGGGGAGAAAAAAGAAAAAAAGGGGACGACCACGACTTCCCCGGGCGCGAAGGTCAAGACGGGATACAAAAGTCTTCGGGCCGATAGCATCTGATCGCGCATATAATCCGAGAGAAAAAGAAAAAAGGGACGGAGACGGTCTAAAATGTCCCGTCAAGGTCGGAGGAATCATCCCTCGCCATCGGCGATGAGGAAAGAAAACAAAAAAGCGAGGATCGAGATTCTTTTTGCTTTCGTGCGGGGAAGAGGGCGAATTCGAAAAAAGACCAGCTTCTTCACGGCTACGGCACTGAAAGGAGAGGCGTCCCGCGATTCACGAAGAAAAAGGAAAAGGGCGTATCTGCGCGTGATCAAGGAAGGGAAAAGGGGGGACTTCCGAGGTAGCGTCATGTTCGAAGCGGAGGGGAGGGAATGAAAGCAGTTTTCTTGCAAAAACCTCACGAATGACGCATCTCCTAGGAGCGCCATAGTCTAGACCGACTGGGAACATGAAAAAAACGCGATCGACTGCCTCTACCTCATCGTCAGTTGGAACTCGAGGACCGAGGGAAAAGGAAAAATCTTGCTCGACTATATCGGCGAAAAAGGGGGAAAAAGTGCACGCACGCAGCCTCAGTGTAAGGTATGGGAGGAAAAAAGTGCGCGAAGAGGTCAGGATGATGAGTAGACGGAGATAACAGGCGAAGGATTTAGAGGAGGGGAGAAGCGGTAAGCGATGAGTCTAGGGGGAATAGATAGCTGCATATGTGAGAGATCGGCGGGAAGGGGATGTGGGGGTGAATCTCTGGATGGAGGAGGGGAGGAAGAGAAAGGGGACGGCGAACACATCTCGCTTTTTCTTTCCCGCGACGGGGAAACGGAACGACGCGTTTCTCTTATTGAACTCTGCAGTAGGCGACAGTGTTCCTGAAAAGGGGAAGAAGGCCTTTTTCCTATTCCAAAGGAAAAAAGAAAGAGACGGAAGAGAGGAATATCTGCCGCCTCGCAACAGGTTAAAACCGTAGCGCCTCTCTCCCAAAGCTTATTTCGAGAAAAAAAAAGGCAACTACAAACGGAAAAAAGAAAGGAGCGCTTCAGCGACTAATTTTGGCCCGGAGAAAAAAAGAGAAAAACGATCCAGGAGCTCAGGGGGGTCGCGTAGAGGGCTAACGGCCCCTCACGTTAGAAACCCAACCACCCAAAAAAAAAAAAAAAAAAGGGGAGGTTTTCTTCTCCACTATTAGAAAAAGGGAGGGGGACCCAGAAAAGAGATCTCGCGGCCAAGGAGAAAGGAAGGCGGCGGACAGGGTCTAAAGTTTGGGAAAAAAAAAACCGGCGGGGGCTTTTTCACACCAAAGAAAGGAAGAAACAGCTGAAGCGAAAGGGTCGCAAAAAACGGAAAACCACCTCCCAGAGTGGATCTGGAGGGCGTTCTTTCACCAGAAATGGAAGGGGAAGGAAAGCGAAAGGCAACAATCTCACCATCGACGTAGGGACCACGGAAAAAGTTGGTCGAATTTGGGAAGGGGCGTGATTCCTCGAAATGAAAAGAAGGGAAAGTCAGGAGCCCTTGACTCGTCGTGCGGCTGGGGAAGACAGGGGGCGGGGCCGACAGCCTGTTGCTGGGGAAAGATGTATTACGTCAGAAAGGACTGCAAGCTATGCTCTTGAAAAGGCCGAAAAAATTACATATTGCTACGCTCTGCACGACGACCAGGAAAAATCGAGAAAAATCTTCTTCAACCTCTAGAAGAGAAAAGGGGAAGGGACGCGAAAAAAAAAAAGGAAAGCAAGGGCAAGCCGAAGTTATCTCACCATTACAAAAAAAAACAGTATCGTAACAATGCCCGCGTCAATGGGGGGGGGAAATAAAGACAGAGGAAATCGTAAAGCTCTTCCCCTGCGCCGACCAAGAAAAAACAAATCGGTGCCGTCCTGAAGACGACTTGAGAAGGGACATGGAGATGCGGTGTACCGAAGAGAGGAGAAAAAAAAAGGGAGGAGGGGGAGGAAAAAAGGGAGAGAGAAAGAGGAAAAGAAAAGGGCCGGATGTCAGTTTCGAGGAAGGAAAACGGAACAGTTTCTGGGGGGTCCCATTGGTCGAGTCCGTTGAAGAGAGGAAAAAAAAAAGGGAAAAAGGAAGCATTGCCCCAGTGACGCGTGGCATTGGAAAGGGGTTGAGGAACGTCGACGGCGCCGGGAGATACTTCTGCTTGCACTGAACAGGAAATCCCGCAGGAAGAAGAGGGGTTGACGCCGTCTTCATTTGGGACAAGGGGGAGGAAAAAAGGGGTAAAGCAGGGACGCGTCTTCGCAGAATGTCCAGAGGCGCGTTCACGCTCATAGCTTGGAAAAAAAGGGGATAAAGCATCCGAAAAAAGGGTCAGGACCCCTAACCATGCCCTCTCTGATACGAAAAAGCGAAAAGGGGGAGAGAAAAGGGAACAGAATTGGGATAAATTGCAGAGGGGAAAAAGCTCCACAAACTATCGACCACCTTTGAAGGTAGGATCTTTTGAGAGGGAGAGAGAGTCACCACCTGCCATATCCTCATTTCCTGGGAAAAGGAAAGGGGAAGAAAGGAGTTGGTGCCGGTGGAAGCAAGGAAAAGGCGATTGTCATCGTGCGCGCAGGAAAAAAAAGACGGGCTTTTGGAGAAAAAAAGGGTACGAAAACTTCTACTGGGATAGGGAAAGAAAAGGACTTTCCCGTGGAGGGAAGGAAAAAGCGCGCGAGTGGGCCTTTGCGCGCTAAAAAAAAACTTGATCAAAAGGCCACATGCTAAGCGGGGGAGGGGAAAAAAAAAGGGCGAAAGGCCTCCCCAGACCAAGAGACGGATCGGTATCTGACATGGGAAAAAAACGGAACGACGGAGAGGGGTAGTCCACTTGCCTTGAATCAGGGAAGGGGGGGGAAAAGGGGGAGCGAGGCTCTCAACGGGCAAGACAGACATGGAAAAAGGGAGATGCCTCGAGGCCGGCGCGGACCCTGGGGAAGGGAAAAAGTAAGGCCTCAAAAAAAGGGAAAGAAAGTCATCCTGGCCTCATGCCAGGCGAAAGGAAAACAGAGGGTCATCTTCGACACGGAGAGGGAAAGGGGGGAGAAAAACAGCAGATTCTCGAACTCCTAAAAAAGCTTCACCTTCAAGAAAAAAAAAAAAAGAGGGGCAGGGAACGATCCTTCTGAACGAGAGGGGGGGGGAAGAAAAGAGAACGATTTCGGCAAAAGTTCTGTATGGAGGGAAAAAACAGCTATCGAAACTGACGATGAGTAGGAGGTGGCAGGAGAGTATCAGACTATGGAGACTTGAGGAAAAGAGAGCGAGTAGCGGGAAGGGAAGCAACTGTACCGAATAAGGGAAGGGGACCAAGAAAGAAAAGGAAAAAAATACGCATAGAATTCATATCGTCTGAACGGCGAAGAGAAAAAAAAGGACGCCAGCGCGTCGCGGATTGAAAGGGGGAAGCCTTCACTAGATAGGAAAAAGGGGGGAGGGGACGTAAGCTGGTCTTCGAAAGGAGTGGAAAAAAAAACCCGCACCAGAATCGCTATAGAGGTGGGGAGATTGGCAGATCTTAGGGGGGGAAGACGCGAAGATGGCGCTTTCTTCTTCCGAAAGAAAAAGAAAGGTGAACCTTTTCGCCGGAGAACTCTTCGAGGAAAAGGCTTTCATTATGAGAGGAGAGAGGGAAAAGAATGGGACATTTGTAGGGGGGGGAGAAAAAGGATGACCTTCGCGCCTTGGAAGTAGGGGGAAAGGAGGGAGGGAAAAGAAAAAGGGGGAGCCAGCCATAGATCTACTGTGTCGTCGTCAAAAGAGTGTCTTGGGAGGGGCGTGCGCCATCTCTCTCAACCCACAGGGAAAAAGATTGCGAAAAAAAAAAAAGAGGACTTCTTCGCGACACATCCACGAAAAAAAAAAGAAAGATAAAGGGGCGGAAGGGGACGACAACATCTTCGCCTTCGACCAAGGAAAGAAGGGAAAGGTCATCCGGCTGGCGCGCAACTGAAAAGGGAATCTGGAAAGATATCTGGGAAAAGAAAGAGAAAAAAGGGGAACGTTCTACGGCGAAAAGGGGGAAAGGGAAAATAGTATTCGGAAAAAGGGAGACTATCGAAAAAAAAAACTCTCCACGATATAGGAGAGGCTTTTTTCGGGAAAAGGGTTACAAGAAGGCGCGAATTCAATACCGCGTCAAACAAATCAAGGGAGAGCCCTCGATGAGAAAGGAGAATAAATCCGCGACGCAGAGGGAGGGAAGGAAGAAATTCCGCCGGCCGAAGTAGATAGAAATTTGAAAAAGAACGGCGATGCCACGGTAAGTTGAGGGAGAAGGAAAGTCCGAAGAATCCGCTCTCCTAGGCCGCAAAATGAAACTCCTGAAGGAGGGAAGGGGAGGCGCGACCTCATCGTCAGTTTCCTGAGCTGGAGGGGGGAAGGAAAAAAGATCATACCGAACTGTCCAAGAAGAGAGCTTCTTACACTCGAAGTCATCTACAAGGAAAAAAAAAAAAGGCTTGGACCTCAAGGAGTTTGGGGGGAAAAAAGGGAGGAAGGGCTTTCTCGAACACCTCTGAGGAGGGGGAAAGTGTGACCCGCGACGGTGGCGGGGAAGGGAGGCTTAGGAAAAAAAGGTCGAAAAGGGGACTTACCATTCGACAATGTGTTATAAAAGGAAGGGGGGGAAAAGGGGGGGACGGAAAAACAACTTGACTAAACAGGGCAAAGAACAGAAGGGAAGAAGACGCCATTTCCGGGCCTGACCCGTGCCGAAATAACAGTTAAAAAAAAGAGGATTCAGGCACTGACGCCACGATGCGGAAGAGAAAAGAAGGGGGGCGCCCAATGTCTAGATCACCGATCAAAAAGGGTGAGGGAGAGCGGCTACTTCCCCTCACGCTTCGGGAAGTCGCTCAAAAAAAAAGGGGGCTGGCAGCGCTCCCATGTCCCATCGGGGAGAAGAGGCCATTCTGCCTCAACGACGAGGAAGGGGGAAAAAGAAAGCCATCGCCGTTGTTCGACCGGAGGGTCAGTTTAAAAAACTCGCCACACGATGCCATCGAAGGAAAAGGGAAAAAAACGGAAAAAAGGGGACACCACCGAAGGGTCTCGTCTCGGCGATCGCGAGAAATGAAGGGGGAGAAGAAAAAGGAAACAGCTCACATCGCCTTCTATAAAAGAGGGGAAAGAGAGGGGGTTGGGTGGAAGCACGGGGGGAGTGAGAAAAGGTATACCAAGCTTGCCCATTACGAGAGCTTAGGGACTACGGGGAAGGGGACATGGGTTCGTTGCCGACAAAAGGGGGGGAGAAAGAGGAAAGAGACCATCTTCTGGCTTCGGCGCAAGCGAGAAAAAAGGGAGCAAAACCTACATATGTGCGAAAGAATGCCAAAAGAAAAGCTGATATCGTAGTCAAAGAGGGAGCGGCACCTCGATAACGACGAAGGAGAAGGGAGACAACACCGACGCGCTGTCGGGAAAGGAAACATAAGGAGGAAAAGGAGCCGTCGACCGCGTATCCATAAGGAGGAAAGGGAAGAAGGGGAAATTCCTGCAGCAAAAAGAGGGGTAAAAAGGCTCTTCACGGAAAAAGAATTAGAAACGAAAAAAAAGGACCACGGCCAATTGTCGTCGAAAGGAAAAAAAGGAAAGTGGATAATGCTTGGGTACCGATCTGCGGAAAAAGAGGAAAAGAGATATATGCTGAACAAATGTCGGGGGGGAGGATGACGCCCTGGCCGGGAAAGATGGGCTGTGTCTCATGGGAAGTGCCGATCTTTAAGAAAGCGGAGGAAAGGAAGGGTGACGCGTGCATTGATCCGCTTTTAGGGAGGGGAAGACTTCTCCTAGAGAAATTCGGGGACGGCTACAGCTCTTAACCAAAAAAACAAAAAAAAAGAAGTGCGCGTCTTATCAGAAGGGGAACGCTTCATTTTGCCAAATCAGCATCGCCGGCAAGAAAAAAGGTGCTTGGAAAGGGCATTTTTGCCGTCGGAGGGGGAAAAGAGAGGGCGCCCGCCTCCATGCGAGTCGAAAAAGACGAGACTCAACGGAATCCAACGAACCATGCCCAAGAGAGAAAAAAAAAGAACGGTACAATTTCTACGAATGGTCCAGCTTGGGGGGAGGGAAAAACAGAGCACCACCTGGAAAAATGCTTTCTCTAATTCTATGGTGATAGGGGGGGGGAAAATCAAAAAAAAAAGGGAAATATCCGAATTTCTTGTGAAAAGGAAGGAGGGGGGAAAGAACTCCTGATGTTGTGCCGGTAGACGAGACGTATTGGGAAAAGACTTGGGGAGGGTAAACTCCTCCGGAGGGGAAAAAGAAAAAGGAGAATGGCTGTTCGTTGAAGATCCGGGAAGGGGAAAAGGGGCGTCCTCCTTGTCCGCGCGAAAAAAGGAAATTCCAAAGAATGCTGTATCCGAACTATTGGGAAGGGGAGGAACGGGAACCGCTCTGTCCTGCCCCAGCCGAAAAAAGCGGTGATCTCGACATTGGGCGCCGGATCGGGGGGGGGGGTTCTTGAAAGAAAGACCGGGCGTTGGTAATCGTGAAATAAACTGGGGAGGGAGGGGGGGGAAAAGGAGAAAGGAAAGGGGGGGCGTCGCCTTCCCGCGAGGAAAGGGGTCGTCCAGGGTGCGCTGCTCGGAAAAAAACATTGGGTCCGGAAAAAAAAAGGGGAACGAATGCAGCGTCATCAGCGGAAAAAAGGGGGGAGAGTCATCGCGCCACCGTCGAGGGAAACAGGTAGAGAACTCCTAAAAGAATACCTGGATGGTCTCAAGCCTTCCTGAGGCGGCGAAAAAGAAAGAGAAAGGTAGGGAAATCTCGGTGTAGCCGGGGCCTCGGAAGGGAGGGACAGTTCGGTCTGCGAGGGAATCACTCCAGAGGGGAAGGGGAGAGGAGTCGCGCAGCTATCCAAGAGGGAGAGGAAGGGAGGACGGTCTGTACTATGGCGCGGGAAAGAGGGATGTCGTGCGCTTGTGGAAGAGAACGGTTGGGAGAAAGGGAGAACAGCGCTTCGGCCCCTTGAAGAAAGAGAGGAAAGAGAGGAGCCCGGCGAATGGAGAAAAGGAAGACGAAGCGCGCGCGCATTGAATCTCTAAAATCAAAGCACGCGATAGTCCCTGCAGAAAGGGACAGAAACAGAGAAAGAAGAAACCCAGCATCCAAAGTAGTACTGGGGAAGGGACGCGCTGCACTCTTCGAGAGCAAGAAGGAGGAAGGACGTCTGCCTCCGAATCCCAGAGAAGGGAAAGAGAAAGAAGTCTTCGTGCTGCAGCGTCTGCCTGCAGGAATGAAGTCCAAGGAAAGGGATTTGGCTCTCCATCCTTATGAAAGAGAAAGGGGAGAGGAGGCAGGGGGGTCGACCTCCGCGCCGAGCCACCCAGAAAAAAGAAGATGTTTTTTTTTTGTTGGGGGGGGGTTGGGTTTTTTGGGGGGGGGGGGGTTTTTGGGGGGGGTTTTTCTTGGGGGTGTTTTTGGGGGGGGGGTTTTTTTTTGGTCGGGGGGGGGGGGGAGGGAAAACGCCGCACCACACCACACGAGCTTCTTCCACGCAGCGAGAGGGACACAAAAAAATCTGCTTCGTCGGCGACGACGAAAAACTTACTTGCTTCCGAAAAAAGGAGGGGGACCACGACTTCCCCGGCTCGAAGGTACAATCACGAGGAGGAGGAAAAAAGAAAAAAGGAAATATTCTGGCCGCCGCATCGCATCTGAGAGGAGAGGAAAACGCTTGCTCACCGCAGACGTGACGAAACAAAAAGGAGAACTGGTCAGGGGAAGGCGCCATAGTGCGGATTAGATGAAGAAGAAAAAGGGCGGAGAAACAAGCTCAACATATCGCGATAGGGGCGTCGTTCCATAGAAAAAAATCGCAATGAAAAGGAATACGAGAAGGGAAAAAAAAGCTCTCCGAGCGGAAAGGACGAGCGCAGGGAACGGTTCCCTGGAAAAAAAAAAATGAGGCCGGGCTAGCGGTATCGTCATTTGCCCCGAAAGAAGGGGGAAGGCGCCACTGTACAGTTGCTAAATCCCGCAAGCGCCGGAAGGACCGTAGCCATAGAAGGAAAACGAACGGGAGAGCTTACTCGCTGAGAGAAAAGAGAAAAGGGGAGAAAAAGAGGGGGGGAATCGCTAAGGACGAAATCGTTCTCTAACGAAGGGGATAGAAAAAAAGGAGATGTGGGGGCATACAAAGGAGAGGTCAAAAGAGTGAGAACCTCAAGCGAAGTTTGGGAGGCAATTGAAAAGAGAGACACATCTCTCTGTTGATGAAAGGGAGGAAGAAGAGAAAGGGAAACTCGGTTCGCTGAAAAAAAAGGACCCAATGGCTGGAATTCAAAAAGAAAGGAGGGTTTCAGAAAAAAAAAGGAAGGAACAGGGCCCGCCTTCCTACGAAAGAGGAGAGGAAAAAATCCCCTGTCGGGCTGACCTGAAAAAGGCCAAGCTTATTTCGGCTACCAAAAGGAAGAAGAAGTCCGGAAAAAAAGGAAGAAATTGCCATTGTGCAAGGGAGAAAAAAAGGGAATCCAAGGGCGGCTCGGGCTGGGGAGAGGGGAAAGAAGCTTCGACAATGTTGAAGAGACCG
>Ga0179593_1384986_pt1 | contig 16154 bp, 18 predicted proteins | sample CZODoug2_1_08_16_FD_185931 | JGI IMG/M metagenome (GOLD analysis project Ga0179593, IMG submission 185931) | Vadose zone soil fungal communities from Angelo Coast Range Reserve, California, USA - CZODoug2_1_08_16fungal (PacBio error correction) | ecosystem: Environmental > Terrestrial > Soil >...
AGAAGGGGATAAGATTTCACCCGACTGGGCACAGATCGTCCACAGATCGACCAGTACGTCTCCCGCACGCCTTGGTTCCGGAGGTTCAACGAGGGCCGACCAGTTATGAAGTTTAAAAGGAAAGCCGCGACACCAATCAAAATTCAATCAGTCTTTTAGTAGATCAACGGGGGGGAAGCTCTCTCCGGGGTGAGAAGCGTATTAAGAAACTGAAGACGATTTTGGCCGAAGGGGCACGAAACCAAACTCACATCCCAAGTCGCAAGTCTGCCCGCCAAAAAGCTCTTTCCGATCCATTGGAAACAACGCAATCGCCGGCGAGTGGCGGCTGGAGAGGGAAGGGTCGCACCTTCAAAAGACTTAGATCAGTGTTTTCGAGGGCGGTGCGCAGCAGCTGAAAAAAAGACAGAACATCCTGACAGAACTCACCAGAGAAAAGAAACCCTCAACGAGTCAGTTCAGGAAAACCGTAAGGATAAAAAACTACGGTCAAGAAGTCCACGAACCAAAAACTCATAACGACGAAATTCGGGGACATCAGAAGTCGAAGGGGAGGCGAAGCAGTTAAGCGGCTGAGGGCACCGTTTACTGGGGGGGGGAGAAAAACCGGCGTCATTTAAGATAGAAAAAAAAGCCTATGACGCCTTTCTCCCGGGGATCGGAACCCGCGAACACAAGTGTCTCTAAAAGACGTCCGCACAGGGAAGCGGACCATCGGGCCTGAAAGAAAAATCAGAACGCCCCCTGACTTTGTCTCGCGGCACGCACCAAGCTGAAAAGGGGGCGGGGATCTGAAAGACCTATTCGAGAGCATCCGGAAACGTAGCACCTCTTTCAAGCAACCGAGGAATCTGTGGAGTCGCCCTCCCAAATGAACCAAGTCGCGAAGGATCTCAAACAACAGCTTCTTGGTGAGAAAACCATCAAAGTCTGAATAGTCAGGCGAAAAAAAAAGGACGGCCCGCCATCCTCGGGGGCCTCCGCTGATTCGGACGAAAATGGCAAAGTACCAGCGTAAACCTCCCCGAGCTCAGAAACGTCCGTCCGCACAAAAAATCGCCTGGACTTCTCTACAAAAAAAAAGGAATGTGCGGAAAAAAAAAGACGTCCGAATAAAAGAAGAAGGGATCCCTCCTCAGAAAATGGAGCTTGGATCGTTTAGGCGAAGTACGTGGAAAAAAAGGGGGGGAGATGGGGAAACCAGGTTACTCACCCTGAAGCACCCGATGTCCACAGTCCAGTTGAGGCGGGGGGATCACCTAAAAGGGATGGCTCCATCTCAAAAGAAAGAACCCTAACGAAGGGGTCCTCACGCCCGGAGACCTAGATTGCGCGGGTCTCCATCAAAAATCGCATGCACAGAAGTCATCACATTAAACGGGAAAAGTATCAAGGGAAGTGGGCAAAATCGACTTTAATCTCTCCGATGGGATTTGGCCGGGAGTCCAAGAAAGGTGACGGGTAACTGGGATTTAAGGAGTCACCCTAAAACCATTAAAGCCGTAAAACAAACCATCATAAAAATCTCACCTATTGAGCCTTCCCCTGCAATGCCTCCTGCAGGTCCTTCTCTCTGAAAATGCCTCACAGACACAACCCTACATTGAGAAGAATTCCAATCTCTCAGAGACAACAAAACCACTTCGGAGAATTATAGTCACTTTCAGGTATAAGGTAGGTCTTCTGCACTTTTGTGCATCGTTCTGGGGAAAGGAAGTTCCTACGGATTAAGGGGCAAAATTCTCACGTAGGTTACTGCTTTTTTTGGTTTGCTGAGCGTTTTCCTTTTTTTCTTTGACAAAGCCACCCGGGGGAAACTAGAACTTGATTTAGAAAGATAAAAAGACTATTACTGCGGCACACGAGATGGGGATAGAATTGGAAAACGTAAGTTGCTCATCTACAAAAATTTCTTGGTTCTATGGACCAACGCTCAAAGAGAATAGTAGACCGCTCATTTGATAGTGTGGGCTGGCGGGTTATCATGAGCACTGGGGGCTTGAAGGTGATCAGCGATCAAAACAATCGGGGAAAATCTGGTCCGGAAGGGTGAGAACCCGGGAACTTCCATGGAGGGCTTGTAAATAGAGTGGGGGATCTGAACGCGACCAAACTGCTTCTCCAGTGTTTGAGAGAACTAGGGCGGCAGGGATGGCTTCTTGTCTGGAGAGTGGGATCAGCCAACGGGAATTGGATTATGCAAAATAGAAAGCGAGGTGCGTGGCGAAGAGTGGGAGTGGAAGTAAGGTCCGGGGTACTGGGGGGGACTTGCCCCAGACGATCGGCGGGGAAAGGATAAGGAAGGGACCGGGCCTTTTCTGGGAAGAAAAACTGAGGGGGATTTAATCAGTGTATCGGGGGGAGAGCACATCAAACCCGAATGGGGGGGCCGGGGGGTGGAGGGGACGGCGGTTAAGCATCTTAGAAAGATCCATAATATCACTCCGTATGGATAGCACCGAGTGCGCGGGTAGAAAAGTTACGGCATGCGTTAGACGTGTGTCAGAGGGACTGATTAAGGAGTCAAAGAAAGAGGGCGAGAGCGGCGCGAGGGGCACTGCAGGGGAAAGGATTCCAGGGATTCACGCAATATTGTCAAAACGCTCAGGGGGGAGAGGCGCAGAGCCACTGAACGGACTTTCGATAAAAAAAGGGGAGAGGCGAAGGAGACGGGGCGCCCTGTGTGGGGGGGGAAAAAAAAGGCACTTACGGCGGGCCCACCCTTGTATTTTAGAGACCGGGGGAAGTTTCCCAATCGCGGAAAAGGGGCCCTTTTGACTGCAAGCGATCATCGAAGAGGAAGTCTTCTTTTGTGGGGTCCGCCGCGTAAAACCAGGGTGGAGGGGATCTGATATGACTAAGGGAAAACACCTCGCGCCCTGGCCAGTTTCACTAGCCTCTTGCCTGGGCGGGGGCAGCTGGTCGGTTTAAAGGAAGAACCCTGGGGGGGTGACGCTGCGGCCTAAACGAAAACACCGTATGGATCGCACCATTCCATTGGAAACTAAGAAGACGACTAGCGGAGCTTAGTGAAGGATGAACTAAACTTAGAGTCTTTGAACTTGTAACCTCCGGGGGGGTGAAATGGAAGGACGGATATGGAGGATCAGTGTCTGTGGGGGAGCTCTTCCTTCAAGCGGAGAGAGACATCTGCGAAAGATTCCCAGGGAAAGAATGATGGAATGTTCGTCAGGGTGTCGACGGAACACCTTGAGGGAATCATACCTGGTCCGATTCGAGGTAGGTGGGCCGACGGCTCACCGAGCTAGGGGGAGAAAAGGGGGAAACTGAAGGGAAAAGGAAAAGCTCTATCTGTGGTGAATAATGCCATACTTAAAAAAGGGCAGGGTCAACACAAGAAACGGAGGTATTAAAATAGGGGTATAGGGGCTGGCTAACTATGCCCGCAGGGAAGTGAAAACTATCTGAGGAACACCTCATTCCTTCATCCTTTAGAAGCACGGCGAGAAAAGACTGGAGAGAACGATGCCGCGCCGGGGAAGGTGAACCTGTGGTCACTCCTGCTAAAAAAAGACATAAAATTCATACTTCTTCGTTGAGGCCTTGCCCAAGATGTCCGATGGCGAGCGCGGCAGCGTCTTACTCACCTGAGAGGAAATATCAAAAACGCATTTGCACATCAAAAACGGAGGAATGTCCAATGCAGAACAAAAACGCCGATAGGGGAAAGGGGGGGACTTCGCACCACAGAGCCGGAGATTCGAAGTGACGGGCACATTCCGGGTCCATAATGTGTTTTGAAAGGAGTTCCTCACAGCGAATTGTCTGCCTTGAAAGACACGTAATCCTCACGGAACGAGCGAGTACCCGCACAGGGCACATTCTCTCTCCATGGGGGAAAGGGAAACCATAGAAACCACTTTCACTCCCTGAATGCTACGAGGAAAATTAGATAAATTGGACTCCTCTGGAAAGGAATAAAGGAAAATGATTCTTCTTGAGGGGGAGACGAGGTCACTTACGGGGAGCAGCAGGTTTTGTATAAAGTCTGTGGGCTCAAACCCCGCCAACAAAGTGGCGGGACTCAGTCGCCTCGGAAAAGGTCAATGCCCTAAAAGAAAAAAAACAGTCCGGAAGGCTGCCGAGCTCGTGTCCTCAAGGGAACCTTCTCCGAGGGAAAGTAGCCGAAAGTTCATCGCCCCTTGGCCGAAAACGGAAGTCCTCACAACTCTTCAGGGGAGAGGGATTAGGGGGGGGAAATTCATAAGAATTAAAAGATAAAGATGCAATCGGTGGTGACCTATCAAATCCGAGATATTGGATAACCGACGAATCTGTACAGCGTCTCGAACGCCAGAGAGGGGATGTCGGCCCAGCTCCCGGAGGAAAGATGTATTCCAAGCAACGAGGGGATTTCAAAAAGAGAATCCGGCGCCAAGTAAACGATGGGACAAGGGCAAACCGAAACAAATCCCCGAATCAGAAAAAGAAAGACCAGCAGAAGGGAGAGCTAACTCTACGACCATTGGACAAGCAATAAAGGAGAAACGACATGCAAAAAGCCCTCCTCAAAGAAGCGAACGGCTACGAGAAATCGTTCGAGCCGTACTAACTCGGAAGTGCACAAGAGCATTCTGCGGGACAGGGGGCACAAACCTAATTCAAAGATCCGCAAACTAGTGAATGACGATTATCACCGAACTCAGAGGGAGCATAAAGAAAATCACAAGAAGCTCATTTTTCACACACAAAAGCTTGAAACTAGAATTGCGCGACAACACGGGGGGCAAACCCTCTCGTGAAAAAAAACCAGAAAAACTTAATTAGCACACTTTAGGCAGGAGCAATAAGTTTAAACCCATCGACGGGTGGGGCGCCTGGGCCGCAGGTCAAATCATATGGAATCGGAAAAATAAAACGTTCTCGGTTCACCGTGAGGCTGCCCCATCAACCGGTAAGAAAGATGCCTCCGAAAAGACCACGCGGGGAAGTATAACCTCCTTGACGACAACGAAGGGGGGAGACCTATGCAAGCGACAGAAAAGAGCTAAAAAAAATTGGCATCCACCGAGAAGGAAAACTAATTATCTCAACACAAAAAAAAAAGGAAGGAAGAGGAAATATATATTGGGTCAGTGGGGGGGGAAGGGGGTTCGGATGCCATTGGAAGGTCTTCGGGGCAGACTAGAAAGGCATGGGAGGTTCCATCCGTGGGGAAAGGAAGGGCTTTTGGGGAGGGGACGTCGGAAGGGTTTTCCTGGGTGCCAAAAATATATAAAAAAAACAGGTGACGATAACGTCGGGGAAAGTAAAGCATCGATATTAGGCTAAAAGAGGAACGTCGAGGGGGTGCTAACGGACGTGCTCCGGCCTTAAGGGTTCTGAAATAGTAGGGATACTATAAGGTTCTTGTGACAGGGGGGGGAGGGACCGGGGGCAAAAAACTCGACTCTTGCAGCCAGATCGTGTGAGGGACTGAGGGTTGTTGAAAGTTGTGGGTGACAGGAAAGGGCCTGGAGGGGAAAAAAAAAAAAAAAAAAATAAAGGAATCCATACCTGGGAGCAAGTCTTCGAAGCGGGGGGGGGGGGGATGAGGTGAAGGAACAAGCCGTCCATCTGGTGTGGGGCCAAGTAAGACGGGATCGAACGCGAATAACGAGGGGAAGCCGGTTCTAGGAGGGAAGGTTGGCGGCGGCTATGGAATTGCCGTCTTGGCCCGAAAAAAAAGTTTGGTGTCCTGCTTATAGGAGAAAAAAAGATAACTGTTTTCTGGTGGCTGGGGAATGTTTCTGGGGGGGGGAAAACTCTGTTGGACGAGGGGAATTGGTGCCATTTAAGTAAAACGTCTGGGGGGGAGGAAAACCTTGGTACGTAGGGACGGGGGGGAGGAAAAGGGGGAAGCCCTGCGCGAGGTTGAGTGTAATCAGGGATGGAGATGGAAAAAACACCACCAAAAGAGGGTGGGGTTCCGGAAGGGGGACGGAAATTCATGTTAATGGTGGTTGAAAAGCATACTCTCAACGGGGGGGAGGATTATCCCAAAAATGGCGCGGTTATCGTAGGCATGGTCGTAACGCCTTTGGAAGATAAATGTGAGTTTCATATCCTGGAAAAAAGCGGTGCGGGAGGAAAGGAGGGCGGGCCACGGAGGTGAAAACTTCGGGAGTACTGCAAAAAAAATATGGGCAATTGAGGGCGGGGGACCTCGTCAGGGGGAGGAAGGCAAAGGGAACTGTTCTTCTTTTCAGGGGCAGAAGCGATGGAGAAAAGTGGGGCCTGGTGGCGGTTGGGTAGGGAAGTCCGAAAAAAGGGGGCCGGGGGGACCGACAAAAAAGGCTGGTTAAGAAGGGGGGAAAAGGCTCCTCATACCGGAATAGGCCCCGGGGAAAGAATCTCAAGGGGAGCATTTCGCGCCTGGGTCAGGCTTTGTGTCGCCTAGCTTGAAAGACGCAGGGTGGGAGAAAAAAAAAGATTCTATGATATGGGAAAGAACGATATACCTTGGCGGGGGGGAGAAAAATCTGGAAGGGATTTGAGGCTTGCAGCCGGGTCGTAGAACGGGGGGGGTCACTAAAAGCAGCGGACAAGAGGCCATCTAAAACATCAGGGGGATCAGAAGGCAAGGCAGGTTCCCTAAACAAATAAGCCTACGCGGGGCGCGGCGAACGGTGGTGCGGTCCAAAAGGGGCTCAGAGGCGGGGGAGGGGAAGGATGGGGGAAATTTTTATGCTAAATTCTGATATGGTCTCGAAGGAGTGCGAGACTCTGTCAAGGAGAGAGAAAAACCTTCTCTGGGATTCGGGAGAGGAAGAAAGGAAAACCTCAGCCTTATTAAAATGCTTCAGGGTCATTACACCGGTCCACGAAGCCGGGGGGGTCCGGGTCGGCATCTGTTAGTGTCCGAGCAAAGGGGGGGAAGGAGTTTTCGGGGGTCAAAGGAGGAAGGAAAATGGACATCATCTCGATCGTTGTTCACTGGGGGAAAGAGGGATGTGGGCCTCCAGTGGAAGAGAAGAAATCAACACAACGGAGGAGGGTCACAGAGAGCTATGATCCACTGGAGAAGAAAAGGAAAAAAAGGACTTGGGGAAAAAAGAATCTATCTGGAGGGTCCATCCAAGAAGGATCAAAATTTCGCCCTCTTCCTGGGAGACGCACTACCGAGGGGGAAGGGGAAAAACAGACCAGTTGATGGCTCCAATGGCTCTAGAGCGGGGGTACCCGGAACTCACAATTCATCCTAAGGAGGGGTAGTGTCCGGGGGAGAGGAAGAAAGTGCGCCGCCTGTTGGACTATGAGAGGCCCGCACAGTCTCGACTATCTACATCCCGCAGGGAGAACCTCAACACACTAGAGTAACAAAGTAACTCATCCACTCCCGATCTGTTTGAAGGACCATTGGACCTCCCAACAGGTCGCCGCGCATCTGGCCCGTAGGGGAAATTCCTACGGGAGGAGATGAGGGGGGGGAGAAAATGTTCTCGTCTAAAGCGACCAAGGGTCTCTCCTTGACAGACCGCATTCCAGAGGGGACCACGAGAGTCCCCCAAAAAAAAAAAAGAAAAAGGGAATCGTAAATTGGACAGAAAGAAGCCACGACTTTCACTCCTTCAGACTAGGAGAAAAGAATAAGGCGAGAGGGGGTCTTACCGCGCTGATCTGTCAGAGGTGCAGCAGGAAGGTGCTGGTAAAAAAGGGGAACCGGGGGGGGGGGAGTAAAGAGGGTGTATAACAACACGTTCTGGACGTCGAACATCCAACAGGGGAAAGAAAAAGGAAAAAAAGATTCGCAGATGACGTCTGGTCCAACTCTCAAGGAAGTAAAGTGATACTGATCACGATCTCAGGTGAGAAAGCGGACATGTCCGAAATCGTGGAAGTCCAAGGGGAATCTCCCACTGAAACCTAAGGGCAAAAAATCTGAGCAGGAAGGGGGGGGGGGGGACGTCCTCAACCTCTTCATGGTCCGTAATCCGTAACTACTCAGGGAAACAGGTACTCAATTCCGATAACCGATCTCAGCCTCGGTGGAAACCTATCAGAGGCCGAAGGAAAAAGCTGTTATACTTAATTTGAAGTAGTTACCCTAAACAGTGCTACAGATTCTCGAAGTCCCCCAACACCATCTGAATGTGGGGGAGGGAACGCGCTCCAACCGCTAAAGGAGTAGAACCTCTTAGGTGAGTCATAGAAGGGAAAGAAAGCGAGCCCAAGGGCCGTCCCGAGTCATTACTTGGTCAAAGGGTCAAAAAGACCCACATTCCACCGAATAGAAGAGATAAACTCCAGGAGCAAAGCACACAGCTCTTTGGAATGGGTCAGAAAAGAACCAGGACAGATTGTATCCCAGAAGTCTAATAAAACCATCTCCACTACAAGACAGAGAGAACCGTCTACAGTGAGATTTAAAGCCGATAAAGAAATCGGACTGGGAAAAAAGAATCGATTGCCGAAAATGTGTGAAATCACAAGGGAAGGGACAAAAGTTCACACAAACCATCATTAGGAGAAATCAACGAAAAGAAAAGGACGCTCATTCCAACCCAACTAGGTCAACACCCTCGCTGTATAAAGAAGCATTTCGGTCTTAGACCTCAGAAAAAAAATTTCTCGGGATACAAGGAACTATTGCTTTATCGCAATAAGTTCTCAAGGATCAAGGAAGGGAGCACCATACGACATTGGGTGAAATCTTCAAAGCACTGATCAGTGATCACGGTACAGGGAGAGTACTTGGAAGGTCGAGGGCCACCCCACCAAAGGAGAGGGCAGAACGCCTGTCAAACAAAAAAAGGTTCTCAACCTAACTTGAAAAGGAACCCTCCATGGGAGTAGCAGGAGCCGGATCCAAGAAAAACCCATAAAAAACCGAATGGCAGAGAATCAAGGCCAAAATACACCGTCTCCGAAAAAAAAGGTGATAGGAGAGAGCTCTTGGACTTGAAAATGGGTTTAGGATGTCGGGAGGGCGATGAAGCGTCAAGGGGGCGCTTAATGTACTGCGACGTTGAAAACGTTTGGGGCGGCTGATTATGAAGGGTCTGGGGGGGTCCCCAGCCTAGGAAGTTAACTCACTGTCAATGGCCGTTCAAATAAAAATGATGCCTGCCCTCGGTCCCTTCGAGGAATTGGAAGGGAGAACTTGCCTAACTTTGGAAAGCCTTATGATCTACGGGGGGGAGGGTGGTCTGATTTAGCCTCGTCATAGATGGGAAGAATCACGGTTGAGGGAAATTGTAGGGTTTTGAGGGGAATTTTAGAGAAGCAAAACTTTAGTGTTAGGGGGAATGGCGACTCAAAGCCATGTCGTGAGGGTGCCCTTACAGGGTGAGGTTGACACGGGTCCTGCATGCCAGAAGAGATTTGGCCTGACGAGGGAGTAATCCTGAAAGGAGACAAGTACGCCCAGGTTATTATTAGGGAGGGCGGAGTCTATTGAGTCGGGGGCCTGCGTTGGTAAGAACCTCTTGGGCGGAGTAGAGAAGAATTGAACCGCTTGCTGGTGTCGGGTGAGAGAAGGGGTGGCTCGGAGATCAGGTTATGATCAGGGTGGGTTGAACTTCCGCGAAAATCTAGGCAGGGAACTGATTTCTACGGAGTTTTAAAAAAGGACGTCGGGTTACCCTTACAAATGAGGATTGAAAGTAAGGGGATCGGCAGAATCACCCGAAGATTTGGCACAAAAAATAAAACAGAGGGAAGGAGGGCTGGGGGACTTGTAATCATGCTGGACTGTTGCAAAAAAAGAAAGACGGAATTTTTATATTACATTGTGAGAGGTAAGGGAAAATTAATGAGGAAGAGATTTGTAAGATTAAGGGTATTCAAGACCGGAGACGAAAAGAAAAAGCTGTTGGAGGGAAGACGCTGGGGACCACGAAAAAGGCTATAACGCGTACTTAAAAACGCGATTTTCCTCTTGTTGAAATGACTAAGAGACCGTGAAAAGTAGGTCTTGAAGGGCCACTTTCCGAAGCGCTAACGGGGTCTACCTTTGAGGGGGGGTGTTGAAGGCAAAAAGGGAAAAACCGGCCTTTCTACAACACCGCTGATTGATAAAGGTGAAATAGACTCATACGCTTAATGTGTGCAGCGATAAAGCGAGTAAGTTTAGGGCATAAGTTGTGGGTCGCCTAACTGGACAGGGTCCATTAGGGGGAGAAATCAGTATGAAACTGTGAACGCAAGGAAAGTACTCTCTCACGGGTTGGGCCGGAAAGTCGCTCGTGACGGTGAGAGACATGAGGGGTACGGGGAAGAACTTTAAGATGCTTCTTGCAAGAGCAACAATAGAAACACCGGGGGTTATTACTGGAAAAGTCTTTCATGTAAAAAAAAAAGGGACCTAACGCTCGGGAAGAAGGGGGTAGGTCCATGAAAGGAATCTAAAAGATCGCTGTTTGGTAGGGCATGGTACCGTCTCCGGGGGAGGGGGGGGGTGCCGAAAGAGGGTTATCAGTCATAGACGGTTGAAGAAGACTCTTCCTTCGACTGAAAACCATCGTAGGTGATAATAAGGAAATGCCCTCAATGGAATGAATGTTGCTTTGGGTAGTGAATTTCTCACATGAAAAGGGGGGGAAAGCTGGAGGAGGTATTTCAGGACGGCGGATCATTAGTTGTTGCTGTCTACCTGGGAAACTGGAGGATTCGAAGCTACTATCTGGGGGGTAATTTAAGATTGGCATCGGCCTCAAAGGGAGAAACAAAAACAAAAGTATTATTAAAAATAGGGATCCCACAAGTACTATCCACCAGAAAGGGGAAAAAAGGTGAAAAGAGGGAGATGGAAAGCTCCAAGTCCTCACCCAAGGTAGAACGCAACTATACTTTGAGAAGGAGGGAACTACCCCTCCTTACTCAGGGTTAGTGAGGGCCAGTGGAACTCCGTCGCACCAGACCAGAACCTGAGGACGGGGGGAAAGGGGACATAAGAGAACAGAAGGGCAGCGCGATTTTTAGAAGGCACGCTTCCGGAAGCCACTCAAACCCTCGACGAGCTAGACATGTAAGAACAAGAAACCCGGCGCCTGGAAAAGGACGGAAGGCTCCAGAAAAAAACCAGGAAGAGCCCCCCTCCGCTCAGAGGGAAGGATGATCTTCCGTGGGGCTGAAAGGAATAAGAACGGGTTTCTATGGAAGGGCGTTCGCAAACGGAAAAAGGGGGAGGGGAAAGAAAAGAAGGCAGACATCCTAAAAAGAAAGCCGGTCCACTAACAAATGCGCGCGTCAGGGAGGGAACGGACGGCATAGAGAATCGAAACCTGGCACGGGAAGTCCATCGGGAAAAAAAACGCTACCAGGTCGGAAGAGGGAGTGATCTAACGCTAACAGTTGCAAGTCCGGTATGGAAGATGTTTCAACTTAAAGAACTACAGGTGTGTGTAAAAACAAAGGTCCGGGGAAGGACTAACACAAAGGAACCGGCAAGTCTCAGGGGGAAAGAGTCCCTATCACATAACAGCCGCAAGTGGCCACGAACTCCGAGCTCGAAGAGAGGAAAAACTTCGATAGGGGAAAATGCGGGGTACTCCAAAGACGGGGAAGTCTCCGGGGACATCGGCTCACCCTATCTTTGTGAACCAGGTCTGAACTCACGAAAATCTAAAAGTTCGCGAGAATGGCATTCGAAAAGAGCGCACAGCGTGGACTTAAAGAAGAGTTCCGCGTGGGTATTGAGTCGTTACGACCTCGCCGAGGATTACACATCGGCCAAGGAAACACCATACTCCTTCGGTGATGTCGGCCTCGCCATCGCTACGAGGCTCGGGGAGTAAAACGTACGACGGTCCCCGAAATAGTCCTTGTAAGGGGCCCTTAAGTGCGGCAACCAGGACCACCCCCAAAAAAACAGCAAGAAAAACCCAGCTCAGAACGCCGTCAACACACATCAGCGGTTCTACGGGGAGGCGAAGAAAGACCTAGGTAAATGACCTAATCCATCGACGACGCCTCAAAGCCTCTAACCGGGGATAAACGATTCCAGTGCAGGAATACGACTGAATGAAACAGCGAGATGGGAAGGGGAACTGGGTGGTCCCCTCACCAGTGTACCCAAAGAATTAACCTAAAGTGTTCAGGAGCAAAGGGGAAACCGGCTGTGTCTCCAAGCCAGCAAATCACACCCTAAGAAAGGGGGTATAACGAGGATCCGAGTGGGAGCTAGACCATAGAAAACAAGTAGAGTGAAAGGCTTATTAGAAAGGGGTTCGGAAAAGGAGAAGTCCGTTACACAAGAAAGGAATTCATTGCCAGCAGTAAATCAGGAGTTGGAGACTTCTGAAAAACTCGTGAAGACGGTGGGGTCTGGGGGAAAAACCGAGCCGTCCTTCCGCACCACACTGGGGGGTGAGAGTTATTATCAAAAGAATTAGGAGCCATTTTACAAAGGAAAGTACAAGGCAGACTACCATACAGAAGCCCTTACATCAACAGGTGAGCCGACATCAAGGAAAAGATGAGTCTCCAAAAAACTTAGGGAGGAGATATATGGGCAGGGGTCAGGGGGCCTTTATTTAGTCTGGGGGGGGGGATTAGCTGTCGGGAAGAGTCCTCGCGGCGTATGTCAGGTGGAAAGGATGAACGTTTAGAACGGCTTGTGTTGGCGGCGGAGGAGTGGGTTTTCAGGGGGGGAGGTGGCCAAGAAGTTTCAACCCTTTGAAGATCGTTTACGACGAGCAAATGGATTCCCGGCGGAAGGAAGTCGGGTTGGGAGGAGGATGGGAGACTTGCCCGAACTGACGGTGAAAAAGATCGGGGGTAGGGGACTATAACTGTTCGAGATAAAACAGAGGGTCGGTCTTCGCCAGGGTACACATGAAGTATGGGGGGTTCTGAGGGGTATCAGAGGGGGGTTCGTTGATCCGACTCAAAACCTTGGTCTGGTCTTGAAAGGGGGGCCTGAAAAGGGTGATTTTAACAGGTACCGAAAAATCGGGCAGAGGAATGTAGTAAGGCGCGCGATCACCAATCGGAAAGGGTAAAATTATGGTGCGATTAGGGGGTGCGTGCGAGTTCTTCGGAATATAAAAAATAGGCTTTTCGAAGACCCGGTAGAGGTGCTGTGTGGCGAAAGGGAGTTGCGGATCTCTTTTCTCCAGGGAAAAAGTTTACTGGGTGAACCTGCACGAAAAAAAAAGAAAAAAAAAAAAAAAAGAAAAAAGAAGAAAAAGAAAAAAAAAAAAAAAAAAAAAAAAAAGAAAAAAAAAAAAAGAAAAAAAAAAAAAAAAAAAAAAAACCAAAAAAAACACAGGCAGAACTAAAAAACGGCGCTTCCTTGTCGACGGCTACGGGCTTCTGTCCTTATGAAAAAGGAACGGTGTTTAGACAGACGGGGGCGGGAGGTTCACGACATCACCCTAGAGTGGGGGGGGGGCCGTCTTCCTTTCCGTCGTTAAACTGTCTGGTCAGAGCCTCAAAGAGAAAGCCTGAATTATTCTAGGACCCAAAAGGAGGGGATCGCGTAGGAAGGGGAATACTAGCGCATTTTGAAGAGGATTTCAGATCCTTCGTCAATAAGGGTGGCTGACAATGCGCGAGTCCACGGGGGCCTGGCAAGGGGAAAAATCGCTGTTACGTTCCTGCGGAGGGGAAATTGTTTTGGGCGGAGGGAAAGGGGGGGGAGACACTTGCCGTGAAGGTTAAACTGGAATTTCCTATCGACGGGGATAGGGGGACCTGTTGTAATGGGGGGGGAGAGGCACCTGGAAAAGGAAGAAGAAAAAAAAGCGGGGGTATGCTAGAAACGACTGTAATGAACTCGGCAATTAGATTCATTCTATCAAAGGCGAGGAGGAAAAGGACTGGGGAGTGGTGGGGGGGGGGTAGCCTCCTCCGGGTGGAGAGGGTTAATCTTCTAGAAAGTAGGGTATGAGGACGAGCTCCCTGTTAGTGGGTCGGTGCTCAGGAGTAGGGGGGGTGGCGGAGGGAAGAGGGTGAAGGGGTGGTCAATTCAGAACACTGTTCCGCAAAAGGGCGCGCACGCGACTCTCAACAGAGGGCAGATTCGGTAGGGAAAGACGACACTACTCTGCCGAGAAGGATGGCGTAAACCATTCTGATCTCCCTATCGTAGTGGTGCGGGTTTCCGACTGTAAGGCGCCTGGGGTGATTTTGAGAGGGAAGGATTCTCTTACGAGAGAAGGTGGGAAGAATCGACCACTAGGCGCGGAATCTTTCTATCCTTCAAGGGTCCCAGTTGGGGGGGTCTTCTGGTGAGGGGGATTCGGGGAAAAAAGGGTCGCACATCATACGGGGGGGGAAGCTCTTATTCGGTAGGGAAGACTGAGTCCTGCAGGTTGCCAGGCGACCTGAAGAAGTAACTGACATCTTGGATCAGCGAGAGGTAAGGGTACCAAGGTGCATCGTGCCGACCAGGTATAGAGGAGAGCAAAAACACAACGTAGGGAGTAGGTAAAAAAAAAAAGGAAGAGAGAAATTTAAAGATAAAGAGGAAAAATTAACTTTGAACAACGATCTAATTAGTTCCACCGCTCGACCTTCCAGTTCTCAAAAAAAGCAAGGGTGGCTCAAGGCAAGGCACTCCGAGCCGGAAAGGGACCAACCATGGATAATGTGCAAGGGGGAAAAAAGGGGAGAACCAGAACGAACAAGTGCTTGTTAATTGGATGGCCGATAGAGGAGGACGGGTTGAAGCTACGCACGGAGAAATCTCGAAAGTCTAAAAGAGAGCTGCGAGAAGCATTGGGGAAAAAAGAAAAACAAGAAGGGGGGGGAAAATTTGAAAGACAACGGAAGGTTCTATCACGGACGCTCAAAAAACACTCCGGTCTCCAAAGCGTCGCGAGAGGACGGGGGAAGACACCCTGCCAAGTGAAGACCAGAAGTGGTTTTCGGAGGGAGACTTCTAGAAGAGAAAAAACCGTCTAGAAACAGGACCGCCATACAACCCCACTAAATAGGGAACGAAAAACGAAATGGCGCGAGGGGATTAGGGGACAGTACGTCCAATCATATTGAAAAAAAAAGAGTACGAAGGGCAGAGGCAGAAAACAAAATATACCAGGCACCTTCGTACCCGCTGATCGGGATGCATCGAAATGTGCAGCTTCCGTGGTATGTGGGGAAAAAGTCACCGTTACGGGAGAGAAAATACGTCGGTTGGGGATCGTCCCTCAGGGCCGGCTCGTAACCACAGCCACCATTCTACCCCGTCTGAAAGGGGCTGCAATGCCCGAGCAGAACTCAAGAGAAAAAAGGGGTCTCTGCCCCTCACAAAGGAAGGCCCGAGCGTGAAGGAGTCTCATAGGGAAGCGAAAATCATCCGCCCCCGCCTCGGAGCGCTCTTCAAGACACCGCGGGAAAGGTGACTCCGGATCTGGAATAAAAGATCTGACCAAGGCTATAAAAAAAAAAAAGTCCCTAAACCAGGCGCTGAAAGATCCATACGAGTGATCTTTAGGGGTCAGCCAGGAAAAGGGACCTCAGGGGAAGAGACGGGTCTGCAAAAGGGATTTTGTGAAGTCGGACCGATCATCGACTTATTCAAGTCACCCGAGAAAGGGCTTTACCCCGTCCAGCACTCAAGTCTTAGAAGCCGAAGAAAACGCTGGGAAAAAGGACGTTCAAGTGTCAAAGAAACATTCCACCTAATAATATCATAACCCGTCGCCATCACGGTTCTACGACGCCCCATAAAAAAAAGTGGTTAATAAATCCGCGAACAAAAATAATCTCCGCCTCTCCCTCCCTAAGGGTTGCGCGTGGACGAAAGGGATACGACTCTACTTTGAAAAAGAGGGAGGGGGATGTCTTCGGACCGGGGAAAAACTGACGGGCCCAATCCATGGACCGCTGTATTCTGTAGAAGGAGATTAATCATCCCAAAAAAAAAGAAAAAGGATGGTTCCTTCTATCGAACAAGATTCGAATTTGAGGATAGAAGAAGACAAAAAGGAGCCGGGAGAAAACGGGGACTATTCTTATGAAGAAAAGGAAGGTACGGGGACAAGCACGTACCTTCGCAACCTACGCCTGATGGCAAGCTTAAAAGAGAGGATTGCTCGGAGAAATGCAAGTTGGCTCCGTGCACCGGGTGGGAAGTCAAGGGGGGAGGGACAAACCACTGAAGGACACCACCAAGCAGTTCTCACAATCTTGCGTGGCCAAGAATACAAGTACCGAAGGCACTACCTCGACGCTAAAAAGGGCAGAAAAGTTCCAAGCCGCGCAGG
>Ga0179593_1530656_pt1 | contig 16154 bp, 13 predicted proteins | sample CZODoug2_1_08_16_FD_185931 | JGI IMG/M metagenome (GOLD analysis project Ga0179593, IMG submission 185931) | Vadose zone soil fungal communities from Angelo Coast Range Reserve, California, USA - CZODoug2_1_08_16fungal (PacBio error correction) | ecosystem: Environmental > Terrestrial > Soil >...
CCGGGGGTGTTTCTAAGTCTTTTACCTTATATAGTGGAAGGAGGGGAGAAGTATTGCAAAGGGGGGATAAGAAAGAACTGGAGTAGGAGGGGACTAGGATTTCCTCCCGAGACGGGAATAGAAGGAAAGCAAAAAGGAATGGAACATCAAATGTTTCCTTTGCTTTTATTGTACTCAAAAGCCAGACGAGAGAAAACAAAACAAAAAAAATGTGAAACTAGAGAGATAAAGGGAGGGGTTCGAGTAGAAGACAGCAGGGATTTCCATTCGCCTCTTCTGCGCTCTAACGGGGCCTGAGGGGGAAACGGGCTCTTTGGGACTGTCGTCCCCAGAGTATGGGAGTAGTTCCCCTGTGCCAAACCTCCACAGCAGAAAGGGGGTCAATATTTGAAACATGGCCGGTTGTTGGATCCTTGCGTTGGTGACCGGTCTGTAGAAGAAAGCTCAAAGCGGGAGTTAGGGAGTGGAAAAGAAAAAAATCCAAGCCCCAACTTGCTACGGAAAAGAACAAGCATTTGGAGGGCTCTCTCGATCGGGAAAAACCGGGGGAAAACTTGGTTGAACCGTTTCCGTTAGCAGGAGGTCAGAAGGACACGAGAGCAAAAAAATTATTTGCGAAAATTCCCTCAAACTTTAACTGCGCGGATGAAAAAGTGAAAAGAAAGGCGCAAAGATCAGGTCTACTTAAGCTCCCGGCAAATACTTGGGGATTAGAAGGGGGGCTTTTTAGCCCCACTCCGTGGGGGTAGGGGAGGTATCAGGAAAAGCACCGATCCGAAGGACAAGAAAATAAATTAGAGGTCAAGAGGACTCTAGGAGAATAATGAAAATCGAACTCACATACCGGGAGGAAAAGGAGTTTGGGGATAGTAAGTCAAGGTCGCCAGAAGGGGGGTACCGGGCCTTCAGGTGGTCTGGGGGACGGGAGGAACATATTCTCCACGATTGTGAAAGAAATGGATTTGAGAAGATCTAGGATGAAATAATGGCCAGGGAACGTCTTTAAAGAAAACTGTGGACTGAGAGGTCCTTGGAAAAGGGGAGTGCGAGAAGCTCAGGAAAGGACTTCAGAGCAACCCCACCAAAAAACAAACGAGAGATCGAAAGGGGGGAAATGCCGAATCTGATCTGAATCTGCCTTCAAGGAAGTAACAATGGGAGAAACTATAAATTCCAAATAGACCGACCCAGAGAAAACCCATCAGAAGAAAAGGCGAAGATTCGCACTGTACAGACCAACCAGATTTTGTTGGAGAAATTAAGGGTGCAAAAAAGGGGAGAAAGGTCTTAGATTAACAAATTAGATGGAGCGGATCTGGGGTGGACTCGACGACTGGGGGACAACAAATCCGTAAAAAGGGGCGCTTGCAATGACGAATGAGAAAAAAACGGTGGCCGTTTAAACGATATTTTCGAAGGATCGCAACGGAAGTCGGGGGGATAAGTCTAAAGCCTCACGAATGCCTCTAGTCAGGCAAATGCGACAGGAGGTAAATGGGTTGGTAATATGAATCCCACAAGTCGTTTTGGACCGAATTGTTTGGGTTCAGCGATGTAAATTCCGAGAATTTCTGGGCAAAGAAAGAAAAGTTTTTTCCTCGGAAACCCGCGCGTGGGACTAAATGTAGAGACCCCGCACAGTCCATCCGAGCTTATCTCATAAAACACAAAAAAAGATTAGGACCGAGAGTTTTTTTTGGACTCGGAGGGTCAAACGCAAAACCCACCTGCCCCACTAACCGTAACCTCCTATCCCGAGACTCCCCAAGGATTTGTCACAAGCACAAGAATGAAAAAACCCATCCGCTCCTTAAGCCGGGATCCTTTAACAAAAGAGGAGAATCAAAAAATAAAGGCCTTGACAGAAAAGATTGGGGAAAACATGGGAAGCCATCTGGGGCCCCCTAGTCTCGGAGCCTACGTCAGACTCCAGTTTTCCCAAATTCTGGGGACCTCTAATATACCCGCTGATCTCTCGTTATAGGGTGTTGGGAATATGCTCAAGAAAACTCAAGGGCCTTTAGAAGACTTCCAATCCCTAAACCGGAAGAGACTCTTAAAAAAGAGTTAAGTCAAAAGAAAAAAAATTTCCTTTTTTAGAGCAACGACACTCAGGAAGGGAGAAGGCGATCGAATGGGATCTATTAAGCAAGCCTCGAATATGACATGAAAGAACGATGGACGTCGATTGCTTACAAAAGGGTAGACACAGGAATTCCGCCGTCGCCTCAGAGGAATGAGCTAGGCCCCCTGGGGGGAAAGTCGTGGGAGCGAAGTTCAAGGAAAATCCCTGAAATTCGACTCAAACAGAAAAAAGAGGAAGAAAGACGGTCCTTGTTATCAAAACGGATGGAAAGGGGAGCGATACCTCAGAACACAACAAACAAAAAACGATAACGCCCACTATATGGGTAAAATGTGCAAGAAGGAGGGGACAAGACCTATCAAGGATGGCCTGCTAAGGAATTTGGAGAAAAAAGGAGGAACACCCCCGGAAAAGCGTCGGGGTCGAATGTGAGAAGCTGGGATCTACTACCTCTGGCGGGGTTAAAAACCGGTCAATTATTGTCATCTCTCGAAGTCTTAAATAGAGCGGGCCTTTACTTCAAAAGGGGCTGGCAATAAGGAATCACTCTGCCCAAAATTTCTTCATGGGGGACTCTGGTTAAGTCTTCTTTCTGCCATCCCGAGCTGCTTCAAGGGGGATACTAAAGAGGACACTGTAAGGCACCCTATTCTTCCCGAGAAAGTAGTACACAGACGACGAGTCTTCGCAATATGCGCCCGGGCAAGGCTAGAAAAACCAAGGGGGGGGAGGAAAGAATAGATCTAGACTTGGCAGGGGAGAGTCATTGGGGAAAGACTCTTCTTGTGGTACGAAGTCGGACAGCAATGCGTGTCCTTTGAGGTGGAGGGGGGGAAGGGGACCATCCTATAACTTCCGCAAACAGGGGAATCGGCCTTTATAAACCTGCAGTGGTGCAGCCGGAGCGGTTTTTCTTCGAAAAAATGAAAGGGGGGGAGAAGAGCAGCATGTTCTCAATGAGGAGGGTAAAAACGCACGCGTCGGCAGGAAGAAAAGTATTCGATCAAAGGCGAAAAAAACTCTGAAGGGTTTTCCTGGGTATGTGCCAGGGGGGGTTCTAAATAGCGCGCCGTTCTTGATCTAGTTTTGGGAAAAAAGTAAAATTAAAGGACCGAGGTGTTCTTTGTTGATCAGTGCGAGCTCCGCCAAGGGCGTTGGTTAAAAAGAAACTGAACTGATAAATCCCGCAGGAAAAGGAAGAAATAAGTCAGTATGGAAGGAGGAGCTGGGGAACTCCAAGCAGTGAAAAAATGTGGGCGGCCGGGTACGCTTATAGGAAAAATGATTTCCTTTGCCTGAAGGTCAGCCAAGGGGATGCTTATCTCTGGCACTAAAAGGAAAACAGTAATAGGGGGCGGCGTAGGTCATTCTGGTCGAGGAGGTAAGACTCTCTAAAAATTAATCACAGGCCTTTGCAGTCCAGCCCTTTATGTGAGAAAAAAAAAAGCCACGGTTATTAGGGTGTAATGACGTCAGGCGTGAGAAAAAAAAGGGGTCAAAGGAGGTGTGGGAGTCGGGGGCGGGCGAGAAAAAAGCGTGCAGTGAACATCGGCCTCCGGGCGTTCATCATCTGGGAAAAAATCCTCTAGAAAGGCTCCGAGGGAAGGGCTTTCTGCAGTTGTACCCCCCTCATTTGAAAAGAGGAGGGCAGGGGAAAAACCGTGTAGGATAAATAGCATTGGACCAGAGACAGGTCTTCTTTCATGTTTGTTCCATCTCGGGAAGGGAAAAGGAGTTGGGGTGAAGAAAAATCGGAAGAGAAAAAGGTGCAAGGTGTAAAGCTGCCGGCAGGATTCGCGGGAAAACGCGGGAAAAAGGAGCATGTTCTGGGGGACTCTGTCAAGCGGTGGAGGTGGTGGCACGTTTTGCCCAGGGGGAAACCGGGAGGGTCTCATGGAGGGAAAGTTTTGTTTCAGGATGGGGGGTTGATAGCCTCGGAGGGATGGTCTGTTCCTCTCAAAAGAAAGAGGGTCAGACGCAACTGGTACTCTTGCCAGAAAAAGGGGAAAGACCAAGCCAGGATCCGCCTTATAAAAAAATAGGTGGGTCGTTGACAAACGAAGTGGGTTCTAGGTTTGAAAGGATCCAAAGGACCATGTCCCATCTATGCCAAAAGAAGAAAGATAGCGGAGAAAAAATAGTTTTGGGGAATCCTTCAAGTTGTTGCAAAAATTCAGGAGAAAACCGAATAACGAGTAAAAAGAGCGCGGGGGCTACGGGGGAAAAGGGGAGGGGGGGGGGAAAACATTTAAAACTGTACGGGGAAAACGAAAGGAAGAAAATGGGAAAGAGAGAAAGGTCTACAGGGTGAGCTAAGAGCAAACAGATTAATGCAAAGGAGGAACAAAAAATGGACTTGGTTCCCGACAGTGAAAAATGGACTGAGAAAAAGGGAAGAGCAAGGGTCATATTTTGGAAAGGGTTTATGGAAAGGGCATTGGTAAAAGGAAAACGCAGAGCGGAGTACGCGGGAAGGTACGGAGCGTTTAACGCGGTGTGCAATCTAATGAATGGAAAGGGAGAAAGTAACAGCGAGCAAAGAAAAACTAACTCCGTTCATCATAAACCGGGTGAATGAAGAAAGGACGGATGCGGGGAGGCAGATATGCAGTGAAGTCTAGGGAGATATGTTCGCGAGATTCTCACACGAAAAAAAGAGGGGTATGAGGTTAAAAGGAAATTCTACGAATTTACGCAAACATCATCGGAATCGGTATGGGTGGGGGGTAAAGTAAATACTAGGTCAGGAAGGGCGTGACAAGACGGGCTACAATCGTCATTGGTAAGGAGGGTTTAAGGAAGCGTTTGGGAAAGGGGAAAAAATAAAAACAGTACCAGAAACCGGCCGTACGGGGGGCTGAAAAAAAAATCCTAAAGAAAAGGGGTGCGTTGTACTGGGGGGAAAAGCGAATTAAGTCGTGAAAGACCGTGAAATCCGCGGTACCGTAGTACGTGGAAAAATATAGTTATGCATAAATGCTGAAAAAAGAAGGGAAGAAGGAAAGAAAAAAGACCTTCGGGAAAGTCGCGGGCTAATCGGAAACATCAGAACAAATGCTTGGGAGCTGATGGGAAGCGGAGTAGGGTTTTGTCCTCGGGTAGACTCCACGAAACACACACAAAAAAGAGAGGGGAGAAAGAGCTGGGGGGAGCTTCACGGACACCTACAGAAAAAAAGTCGAGACCACCGGGGGGGGGGGACTACAGAAGCGTTCGAGAACCTTCTTTTCAGTAGTGCGGTTTGCAGCTGGGAATTCGAAATACATACCTTAGGTCACTTCGGAGATGTCCGGCCAGAGACGGTCACTCCATACTTGCAAAGAACGAAAGATAGACAGGAACTTCTAGTTCAGCGTTGTATTACTCAAACGTAATCGAAAGAAAAGTAGTTATCAAAAAAAACGATTATTGAAAATAGGAGGGGAAGGTTTGTTACGAACGGGAGTACATACAAGACAAGGAAAAAAGGTGGGAGTTTATGGAAGACGAAAGAGCGCCGTTTCTGGAGTGGACTCGTAATGGCGGAAAAGGCTTGAAAACTAATGCGGGGGCCAAAGGGGGACAAAAACGCACTAAGGATTCACAGCGGACAAGAGATAAGGGGGAAAGGAAAAAACACCACTCCGACGGGTTTTGGGCTCAACTTTCTTTGTGCGGGGACTAAATCAGTCGCAAGAGCCTGAGATGAGAGCTTTGTGTAGGGGGGAGTTGGAGTTCGAAAACAGTCCCCCATAAAGGGTCAGGCGTTGAATCAGATACGCAGTGGGAGAGTCGAACGGTCAAAGGATGGTTGGACACAGGTGGAGGATTTTGAAAAGACTATGCTAATGCTAGATCTTATTTCCGCGAAGCGAAGCCGGTGTGCCGCGTTAAGGAACTTCGCGGCAAAACACTATACCAGGGCTAACGGATGGAAGACGGGGGGAAGGGACGGCCTTTTAAGCAAGAAGGGACGGGGAGTGGCTACGGTATTTGGCTCCCGAAAAGACTGTGAAAAACCCAAAAGCGCTGAGGTCCAAAGCGAGGCGAACTCGAGTATATGAAAGAGAACTCAGACATACGAGGGGGGGTTGGGGGGGACTATTAGAAATCCTTTCATCGACCACGGAAAAGACCTAATATATAGAAGGTTAGGGCGCATCCGCCCATAGAACACAAGGGAGTGAATTCGTGTTCAAGGCGAAATATAGGGGGCCGAGGATGAGCGGAAGTCTTAAGTAGAAAAAAGTTTCTCGATGAATAGTTAGGGAAAGGGATCAATCGGGGCGAGCTGGTTCCTCGACGTGGATCGATGCTCAACCAAGGTGACACGGCATCCGTAACTTTGTATGGGGGAGTAAAAGAAAGCTGGTGCAGCGCCTTCATCTTACCATGAAGGCAGGAAAAGAGAAAAACAGAAGGCTGTAAAGAAAAAACCCGTATCAAGACAATCAAGAGAAAAGAGGCACAGGGTGGATATCAAGGATTTTGCATTAATGGTGGCTAGGAATGAGGGACCAGGGGAAAAAAGAGATCGCTTGGAGCCATGGGTCTCAGAATAAGTGAAATACGAATAGGGGGAAAAACCTTTACAAAAAATTTCAAAAGAAGAAAGCTTAGAACCTAACCCGCGGGCTTTGGAGTTGACGGTATTGCTATGGGGGCGGCATGGAGACACACTGGACCATTCCGTAGGCTGGGAGACCTCCGAAGCTGTAAAAGTGGAGAGGCGGGGCGGGACTGGGTTGTCTCCTGGGAAAGGAAAGTCAAAAGAGGTTTTACCATACCCAGCGTTGGATAATGAATGAAGGACGGGAAGGGCGCCGCTCCGCCCAGTTGGGGCTGGGACCCTCCTGGGCTAGGAACGAAACAAGGCCATCCTATGAATCACCACTCAGAAAAAAAAGTAACTTTCCCCAGAGGAGAAAAAGGGGTGACCGCCTCCTTCCTGGAAAAAAAAACAATACAAAGAGCGCTTGACCACGCGTCTCCACGAAAAGTCCCCCGGAGGGGCAACCCGGTATAGAACAATTACGGGCGCGCTCACGAGCGCCGGGAGCCTGGCTAGGGAAAAAAACCGCAGCAGCCCGTAGAGGAACACAGCAAGGAACGCAAACTTCGGGGACTCTCCATGGGGTTAAAGAAAACGGTGGAAAGGGGGGGTGGGGCACCCAAGAGCTTTTCCCCCATCGTGTTAAGGAAAACTCCTCGCGAGCGGGGAATGCACTTGGGTGGGATGCTCGGAACCACGCCGATGTGAAATCCTGCCACGCAAAGACAACGAGCTGACAACTCTGAAACGCTCGTCAAATCCTTAAGACGGAATGTCCGAGCAGTGTTTGACTCCACGCATCCGGTAGTTAAGGGGGAAGTGCAATGGTGACATCTGAGGAAATAAAAGAGAGCCGCGCGAATAGGACAAGGACTAGCCGAGACCTTTATAACTGGCCTAAAAGCGAGTCCGACACTGGATGTACGTCATGAAAGGCCTGGCATAGAAGCGCCGCGCGACCGCTACTGGGAGGGCCTGGTAAAGGGGACGGGGGAGCGAAGATCGTCCGGAATCCTCGAAATACCCTGCATCACTAGTCCTCGGCCTGCGTCAAGGTGGGAGCCGGTGGAAAAATCCGAGCGGGGAATCGAGTACCCAAGGAAACAAAGCACGCCCACGAAGAGGGACTGGTCAATATCTTGAAAACCGCCGAACTTAAAGCTATCTGAACAAAGTGGACCGCACCCCCTGGAGCCAACACTCCACAACTAAGCTAGCTCTCGGCGGGCGCGGGGAAATAAGAGAGGGGCCTACGACGCCCGTGAAAAAGTCTCTCCCATGCTTGCATTATAAGACACCTCATCTCAAGAAAAATGTTCCGCCAGGAGAATAACCTAATAAAGAAAAATTAGCATGGTTATAAAGGCCAGATCTGTAATGGAATAAGCGGGGAAATCCTCGCTGCCAAAGGATACTCCCATTACACCTCTTGATACTAGTCACCACCTACGCTTTCAACTGGAGAATAGACCTTCCACTCGAGATCATCAAAAAACGTATTGAAATTGGAGATTATTTTCGTTGAGGATCGAACGTGCCCTCTTCTGGGTTGACGAACTTCAGCCGGCAATATTGGATTGGGGAAAGGGGAGGACAATTTGAAGCGGAAATTCACAGATCTTCCCTGAAAAACTCGTCCTGATCCAATTCATCAAGGTGATTCGGTTCTGTCAGAGACCAGGGGGCTAAAGAAAGAAAGTCGAATGCGCTTGTCTATACCGAACGGAGTCGGGTAAATAGGGATTCGTCCCGTTCCCGCCAGAGAGGGCATTGGGGGAAGGGGGGGGAACAGGGTTCAGATTACAGGCTAAGGCCATTACGGATCTGCGTTGAACGATCACGGAACAAGATCGTGTTTATGGCGTGAAACGATCTTCCTGAGTCAGTCTGTTTTTGCAAAAGGACTCGGAAAAGCCGCGGAAAACCGGGATCAAGTTCAAGTCATTGGAGATGGAACTGGGCTGGTCTTAGGCGGTGAGAGGGAAAAGCATAAAAAGAAGGCGGAGACGTGCCTTACGAAGCACAGGGGGGCGTAAGCTCAACTCTAGTAAGAAAAAAACGGCAGGGCAGTCTTCTGAGCGGTAAGGGACTGAAGAGAAGGAAGGATCGGAGTAAGCGGGTAGTTTGTCGTCAACCGGGAAATGGAAAATTGTGCTCCTGAAATCGTGGAGTAGATGTTTCAAAGTCAGTTCTCGTTTGCCGGACTGGGACATCGGCCGCAGGCCCGCGCACTCTAAAAAACCACCGAGAAAGGCATCAACATCGCGATGATGCGGAAAAACGGAGTAACCCCCCCCCACACAAACCACCCCACACCACCAGCTGAAAGAGGGGGAGGGGGAAGGTGTAGTCGCGAGGGGGCAAGTGGAGCTCCATTCGGTCGTAACGGGAGTTGTGTTCAACCAACAGGGCAATGCGGTTTGAGGAAGGGGAAAAACGGCGCTCAGTGAGAGGGGAAGGTCCTGTAATTCGCGGGAGTATAAGAGGGGGAGACAAAGGGGACCCCCGGGGTTGAGTGAGCTCAATCGGGAAAGGGGGAGTGGGGGACGTTTGTTCCACTCGGGGCAACCAAGCGGTTCTCAGGGTAATGTCGTTGTCAAAGGAGCCTAGAGGCCGGTGCAAAAAAGTGGTTATCCGCTCCATCGGGGAAGAGCCACTGGTCCGGGCGCGGGAAGCACAGTTCATCCGAAGGATCCCAGAAAGCCCGGAAAACGATTGGGGGAACTAGGGTGGTACTACGAGTTTTTTGCAAGAAATCCCCTACCGAGCCTCAGTCAATGAAGAAATGATAGGGGAAAAAGACGAGGATTGAATACTGGTCCAGTGTGTCAAAGGAAAAGAAAATATAACGCGTGTCACTTCAAACTCGGAGGGCTTGAGGGGATATAGCTGGCCTTGGGTCCCACTTGGGAAAGGGGGTGTAAAAAGTCTGAGGAAAAGCATAGTCCAAGAACTCAGATGATCTCAGTGGTTGTAGGGTACATAAAGCGCACAATTAAAGAATGAGGAAATCTGAGGGTTTGAACATGGCGAATTCGTGAAGCTAGTTATACAGGGGGGGGGGGGGTCTCAAAGGGGCTGTGGGGGGGAATTTGTGATTATGAAAGAATGGAGAAGGGAATGTCGACTGAGGGAATAAGGAAGGAAGATCAGGAAACTAGGGGGGTAACGTACGGGAAAGAAAGGAAACCTAATAGCCTATATTTCATGAAACCTGAGGGTACGAAGCATGGCCTATGCGCAGAACGAAGATAGTTCGATAGGATCAAGGATGGCGAATATGTTCGGCCGTCAGGAAAATGCTCAACTAAAAAGAGGAAGGAACTGTCGGAAACAGGGATGGAGTCTAAGTAGCAAATAGGATCACTGGTGGAGGCGCGTAGGGAAGAGAATAATCTTCGCCTCCGGATGTCTTCAGCCCATCAGGAGGACGCCTCGCACTGGGGGAGTGGTTCATGAGGGCGGTTGCCAAAAGGAAGGGAGAAAACAAAGTATCCAACCTTCCGTACGGATTGGAGAGAAAAGGAAAGACGGATGTGCCAGGAGGGTATGACCTGGGGGGGGTGCCGGAAAGGGAGATTTAGTAAAATCCGCGGAAGTACCGAACCTTCAAAGAAGCGATAGCCGAAAAGGAAGAGATGCTGAAAATCAGGCCTAACGGAAGTTTCAAACCGCCAGCCGATGAGGAAGAGATCCATCGACGAAACAACAGTGTTATGATTGAGATGTAGGTTGAGGGGGGGGGGGGGTTGGCCCGTCAGAAGAAAAAGAAACCAGCCGATTTAAGAATCGACGCCTCTGACTGAGCGAAGGGAAAGTACCCCTAACTTATCCAAACAACCGGTAAGGGGGGGGGGCTTAAAACGGAATATTGTACCGTGGACATCCTTAGGGAGGGGGGTTGGAAAAAAGGGAAATGGAAATTTGCTTCTCGGGGGGAGGTACTATTCTCCCATAGACTCAGCCCAGAAAGAGGAGCTGATGGCGGAGCGGCGAATGTAATCACTCAGCGTGTAGCAGAGTACGCGAAAATCCCGTCCAGGGGCTCTAGAAAAAAAAAAAAAAAAACAAAAAACAAAAACCACACACACAAAACTGAGGAAGAGAGAGATAAACGGAACCGGGATTTTCGATTACTCGTTGAAGATCAAGAGTGGAGTGGAAGTCGCAGGCTTCTCCTTCTCTAGCAATTTGGCCTTCTTTGTGACCTCTCTGCGGAATCGAAGGGCAAAAAAGAACGAAAAGGGGGAATGGGTCGATGATGACGACCTTTCAAAAAAAAAAAGCCCAGTAATAAGTATCAAGCCAGTGGAAAAACAAATAACCTGGGTGGCTCACGGGCGTTTGGGGGGTCGGGGGCGCCAGACATAGAGCGTCCGATTACTCATCGGAGGGAGTTGTCTCCCCGGGAAACAGAAACAACGAACATAGCTTGGGGAGAGCAGGGGATCAGAACAAGTGGGAGTCTGCTGGAAATTCTGAACGACGAAGGGAGAAATTGTTGGACAACGGTGGTTGTACCAGGAAAAGGGGGAAAAAAAATGCATAAGGCTATAGTCTGAGGAATGCGAAGGTTAAGACCGTAGGAAAACGAAACCGCGGATTTTCAACGGTAACTCTCGGAAAACCATAATAAGCTAACCGTACTCACTCCAGAAAAATACGTGAGGGCTTTTATCCACGTAGGTAATGGGGAGGATTGGTTCTCCCGCTAAAACCTAGAAAAAAAAAATAGGAAACCAAAGGCGAGGGTTCCGCTCTGGAGCATCCACGCCTGAGGAAAACGAGATTATGATAACTCAATGAGAAGGAAGTGTGGGGGGGGGGGGGTGGTGGGGGGGGGGGGGGGGGGGGGGGGGGGGGGGGGGGGGGGGGGGGGGGGGGGGGGGGGGGGGGGGGGGTTGGGGGGGGGGTCATTAAGGTTATACCGAGTCATACCATCCCACTGGGTAAATACCGTAAGAAATAAAGAAGGGGGGGGAAAAACCCACCCAGAGTTGTTCGGAGCATCTCCGCTAGCGAGCCCACTAGTGTATTGGGATCATTTCTGAGGGGCGAAATAGTCCTAGAACTTCGTAAGCAAGACGGTTTCCGATGAAAGAGAGGAGAAAGGATGTCTTCGAGGGGTGTCCAAAAAGGAAAGTGGAGGACGCAGGAGCCCCCACCGCGTGGAAACTACGTAAGAGAGACTTATTGCTCGGTCCGCAAGCGCCATGGATGAAAAAAGGGAAAAATTTGGAAAAATCAACTTCCACGAGTACCAGCGTGAGAAAAGACATCAAGAGAGGAGACGAAAGGGACTGTAACCAAGCAGATGGGGGGATTGGGCAGGTGAGAGTGTATGCGCTGGAGAGGAACACATGAGGGATAGGACCATGTTGAATATACACTACGGCGGTCGCGCAAAACCGGGACGACCGGTTCGCTTGACAAGAACGTAGAAGCGAGCTGTCGGGGCCTTTGAACTAGGGAGGAGAGTTTCGCATGGCAAAAACCCATTGAAGGATCAAAATAGGCTTTGACGGGGGTAAAAGCGCTATCTCGGTGGGAAAGAGGAAATTCTCTGACATAGGGACATGGTCTGGGGGGGGGGAAACCTTGAAAAAACCTAGAAACAAAAGTTTTGTCAACTACGAGGGGGGGTCTAATCGGAGCACTTTTGCCCCAGCCAAGGGGGGGGGGAGCTGCCCCCCTCGGGGGAAAGGGCTATGGAAGTAACGATGAAGTTGAAATCCCACTCATCAAAAAAAGAAAAACAGGAAAGAAACCCAGATAACCCGAATGTTGGGGAGAAGAGGACCTTGTAAAACCTACACACGACAAACAGGTAAAAGCGCTTGACCGGGACCCTCCTAAAGCATGGAGAAACCGATGGGAACGCTTAATCACCCGGGGAAGCTCACTGAGCTCGGAGCTGGGTACGTCTATTTGCATCTTCAGAAACATTGCATGAAAAAACCATGAACTACCGGCTGAATGAAAGTACATCTTGGCCCAAAAAAAAAACCACCCCTAGAGAGGAAAATCGATACCTCACAGGCTTGGTGACAGGAACTGGAAAAATCCCTCGCGAGCTGGTCTGATGGATCTTGTAGGAGAGCGGCACGCGAAAAGGAAGGGGTTCATCCTACAAGGAAGGACCGCTAAACGCTACTAACGGGCACGGAGATGAAAAGAAATAAAAGGTACGTCATAAACCCGAACGATTTGGGGGGTCTACTAAAACTACATCCTCGGGGGGGGGACATGGCATGAAATGTTGGCATCTATTAAGGAAATTACCCAAATCGAGGAATTTAATTCTCCTTCCCCGGATCCTGAAAAGAAAAGGAAGAGAGGACTCCTCCGCACTGGATACACGGTAGGAAAAAGGAAATTACGAATGTGGCTCTTTAAAAGGCTACCGAGCAACCAAGGGGTGACCTAATATCAGGGTCAAGGAAAATAAGGAAAGAACTTCTACTGTGGAGATGGCGCCTTCGGGTAGGTCATTGGAGCTTTAAAAAAAAAAAAAGGGGGGAACTACGCGATGTCGGAGAGACGTAGGGGAATCAAAAAACATCTGGTCGGACCTCTCTTGAACAACTCAAAACCATGATCAAGAACGGACTGAGAATCTGTCTGGACCACAAAAACTTTACCATAAGGAAATCTCTCCCGAGGTGCATTAAGGCGGCAGATAGGAAGACTCCTTTGCTTGCTCAGAACCCAGAGTCATTATGTAGTATAGGGGAGGGATGCCTACTGCCCCATGTATGAAGAAAAGGCACGCTGACAACAAAGTAGCAAATTTTTAGGGTAGGCATGAAAGGGGGCTAAAATACGCTCAGGCAGTATAAAAAAAACCGCTGGATTAAGGTTCACTTCTTCAAAACGCCAGGAAACGCAAAGGCCACTAAGAGCTCGCCTCAACAAAAAAAGGAGGAAAATCAAGGGGGTTGCCTGGAGGGAGGGATTACTCAGTTTACCAGGGTTGAGAAGGGACTAGCAGTCATCTGCTCGGGGGGGGCCCCCCCTCATCTGGGGGGCCGAATATGCAGCCCTCGCCGAAAAGGAAGGGATCAAGGGGGCTTTCCGTGGGGCATTAACCATATCATCAATCTCATTCTCCGGGAGCAAAAGGCGTCTACGGATCATCGGGGCGGGATCGCTACCCCTAATTAGCAGGGGATTTACTTGGGGTCATGGGGGGGGGGGGGGTCCAGAGGAAAGAGAGTAAACCTGCATTTTCCTTGAAGGGTCAGGTTGGAGGGAAAAAAAGAGGTGATGGGGTTTATCTTGTCGTATCTAAGGCCTCGGCCAGAAAGGTTTGGCGAAAATGGAATTAGCAGGACGCTTAAGGACCCTGAGAAGGAAGGTTCAGGATTGCGATCGCTACTCGTCAACATTGGGAGGGGGGCGGTCCTGCCATTAAAAGCCTTAATGGGTTAGGGGGGACCTGACCTTCCATCCATGGTTCGAGGGAAGCCGGAACTCGGCAATACGGGAGGGGAGGTCCTTGTCCAAATTCTAGGAGGGGAGGGGGCTTCCTCGTATCCACATGAGGAGGCCGTTTAGGTCCCATCCCGGTGGGTTGTCTTCGAATTCAAGGGGAAGGGAGTTGGTAATTAGGTCCAGCTTCACCGGCGTTTCATATTGCAGAAGGAAGTATGGCAAGGGAACTGAATTAATAGGAACCCTGGCTGATCTGGCGTGAGGAGTCCCCACATATCCATCAGGGGTAACAAGAAGAGAGGGATGGAGTCTTCGGAGGAGGGCCCCCCAAAAACGCTGGGTTGGGAGAAGGGGGTCGCGGATAAAAAAAAAGGATAGGTGCCCCATATTGGACCGGTACATTAAAACAGGGGGGGTTAAGTGGGCATGCAATTCTTCGTTGGGGGGGGGGAAGGCCGCTTGTCGGCAGTCTCCCAAGCTAGGCCTGGGAGGTTGAAAAAGGAGGATTAAAATATCCGCTGGGTGCCAGACTTTGGAGAAATAGGGGAAGGTGAGGGAGGGGGTCCCTTGGGTAAGGGGTCAGGGGGGGGTGAACGGCGCGTTCCACCAACACTCATCTGTTGGGAACGGTTTGTTCATTCGATATGTAGGAAGGGGCCGTGGGTGTCCACGCTCAAGGAACATGGAAAAACAAATGTTCGTCGGGAAGCAACGTTCAGCCGTAGCCCATTTCTCAAGATTGGGGGGGGTTGCAAAGAAGGGGCGATTCAGGGGGGGGGAAAAGAAAGAAAAAGGTCGCCTGGACCGATCCTCAGCTCAACGAGATAGTCGGGCCGTAGGTAAGGTAACTAAGCCTATTAGGGGTGTCGGTGGAACAATTCACAACCAATAGAATAGCGGGTTAAAACGCGGGGGATGATGAACTCAATCTACATCACGGTACAGGGGGGGCATGTGTCTGACAGTACAAAATTACCGTGCCGGGACGCTCCAGCGATATCTACATGGGTTCTAAGAGGCATACCTCGGCAAAATTAAAATGCAAATCCGGACAATAAATTATGGGGTCCTGACAGTTATTCAGGAGGGACTGGGGGGGGGGTCCTGGTAGATTGTGGAGAAGGAAACTTTCAGGGGGGGGGTGAAAGGAAGGCCGTCCAAATTGGGGTGACGCTCGGGGTTACGCGGTGGGTGCTATAATGCCTGGGACCAGAGGAGACCCGACCGGAATATATTGGAAAACGAGAAAAACGATTTGAACGACGAAGCTGCATAGGTCTGGAGGAAAGTTCTTGAATAAGTCTCGTGGGGGAGGAGGTTCGAACTCAAGAACACTCTATTATTCTTTCGTGGAAAAAATTTATGATGAGTCTAGCAGAGGCAAACAGAGCTTCATCGGTATGGATATTTGCGATGGGCAGAGAATAGAGTAGGCCTCAGTCGTGAAGGGATCAATGAGCGTCACCGGGGGCATGGTAGGGGTCAAAGGGGGGGTTTCGGGAAAAAATAAAGGGAAAAAGAAAAAACCTTGACCACGAAGTTGGAGAAATTACCACTTAAAAGGCAATTATGTGCTGGAGGAAGGGAAGACCTGGACATGACATAAAATTAGTCTGAACTTTACCGGAGCGGGTACCTTCTAGCGTACGCAAGGAAGAAGATCAGCCGTATTATGCATAAGCTGAAAATCAGCCTATCAAACAAAAAGTACTGCGGGAAAAAATTGTCTGAGATTCAAGCAAGGAAAGGGATGGGGGAGCTGATGACCCACGCTAGAGAATCGGGCTGGGGTGGGAACCGTGACATCCCACTCCAACCGATTAGTAAATCGGAAGATCTACGAGAACTACGGTCCACGAACAGAACAAAGAAAAAAAGCGGGGGTGTGGGGAACACTTTCTTTTATCCTTAGAATATGGATGAGGGAGGCCTTAGGGGCACGGGAAATTCAAGACAACACGGCCACGGGGGACAAAAAAATGTCAAGGACGGCGTCGGCTAGCCTAGAAGAAAAAAATTCAAGCTATAGCGCGCTAATCGTTCGAAGGGTAGCTCCACGATTGAAGGGGAGGACCGGAGATCTAAATCCCTTCCCCGGGGGGG
>Ga0179593_1499656_pt1 | contig 16153 bp, 11 predicted proteins | sample CZODoug2_1_08_16_FD_185931 | JGI IMG/M metagenome (GOLD analysis project Ga0179593, IMG submission 185931) | Vadose zone soil fungal communities from Angelo Coast Range Reserve, California, USA - CZODoug2_1_08_16fungal (PacBio error correction) | ecosystem: Environmental > Terrestrial > Soil >...
GGGCCGCGTTTACCTGGCCTGAAAACAGAAGAGGAGAGACTGGTCAAGCACGTGAGGGAAAAGAAGGTTGCTTGTCTGAGAATGAATTCATAAGTGAGTTACGCAGGGTTTAGAAGAGTTAACAAGACACAGCAGCAAATATTTGCAAATCATGCGACGAGGGGAGAAAGGGACGAATCAACGTTGCGGCACTCTAAAACGCAGCAACGCAAGGGCGGGTGAAAACCTTCCGATTGTTGGTTTCTTAGTCGTGTGGAGAAGTTGAAAAGGGGACAACAGGCGTGCTCAAAACGATGGCGGAGGGAGGCGGGGCCAGAGCTCTGGCGCGGGTGGGTCGAACGAGTGGCCGGAATCGTCTGATGGACCTTCAGAGGGTGATTCAGCCATTGAGCTCCTTAGGAAGACTTGCGCTGATACTAAAAACGTAGAGGGGAGGAAGCCGGTTCGGTTTTTTCTTCCAGCGGTCCGAGGAAGACGTACTGTGCAAAAACAGGATCATTGAAAAAGTACTGTTCTTCAATTGTCGCAAAAAATCTACAAACTGTACGGATCGGCGTTGGCCAGCGACTGGCTTGAACTGGGGGTCAGGGGGGGGGTGCAGCTAGTACAAGGCAAGTTTGGAAGGCGGGAGCCGAAAGGGGAAAATCCACAGACGGCGGAGGCTTCCTGGGACGCGCAATCATCAGATCACAACAGGCTCGAAGGGTAGCCCGTATTTGTGCAAATCGTTGAGGAAAACAAAATGACCGTTGCGGTGAAGGGGCGCAGTAATAAGAGAACGAATGGCCTGGGACCGCAATAGGCAAACCAATGCAAGACAACAGGCTACGATCGAACGGGTATCAGGGCTACCACCGGGTCTTTCCATGTGTCAACCAGAAGCGGAAAACCGATTTGGAGGGAAAGGAGCGTCAGTCAGGACACCGTCCATGCAAGCAACTTCGAGTTCAGAGAGAAAAGGTGAACGGCAACACCTCGATCAAACTAATCATAAGGCGTGACTCGCGGGGGAAAAAACGCGATGCTGTCTTGAGCGAGTCGGATCTCTAAAAGTGTCCACAAATGGGGGTAATAGGGCAGCGGGGCACTAAACAAGGGTTCATCAGCAGAGCGTGTGGAAGTAATGGGGGGGTCAGCATGCGCAACTTCGAGGAGCCTAATCATTCCCTTACCGAAGAAGTAGTCATCTAATAGTTTGTGCTCACAATCTCGGAGTGATAAAAGGGATACGCCTGAATCATTCACATCTTTGGATGAGGAAAACTCAAGAGTCTCTTCTCTGAAAATCCCGATTGCCGCTTGGTTCTTCAACCTCAATAGGCTTTGGACTCCCCCAGAAAAAAAAATAAAATAACGTGGATCAAGGGAACATGCCCGAAAACGGCTACCTTAGAGATTTACAGACTGCGTGGAAGGGGGGGGCGGAGGCAGGGGTAGTCGAATCCTCTCTACTCCGTCTAAACTATAGCACGGGGACGCTAAGCTTAGTCTGAGAGAGGAGCAAATCGCGACTCTGGTGGGTCCCAACACGCAGAGAAGCGACTAAGACTACGCCAAAGTAAAGAGGACTATCGAGAATTTTTTTCTGGGGCGTAGGATCGAGACCAAAGTATAGCAGGTGTGGGTTGGCGTTTCTCTGTCGTCTTAACAAAGAGAACTATTGGGGGAAAAATGAAATGGTTGGGGCTCAACAATCGGAAATTGGGAAGAGGTAAGGGTGGTCTAATCGCGGACTCAATAGAGGGACCGGCAGCAGAACGCTTGGAGGATGGCGAGCGCGATCTAGCGCCTCCATTAACAGAATTCTTCAAGACTTACCCCAAATCACACAGCGAATCATCAACCGCCTGCGGCTTGCCCCCAATCAAGCAGGTGGTCCGAGCGATGGGTGGAGGGTCTCAACGACCTCAAGTGAATGGGGGACGAAATGGCGGGTCCTGAGCAAACTTTTTTCTTTGGCCAGCGCGGAAAAGGCTCTGAATCGCTTCGAGTCAAATCTCAGCGCGAGGCCCTCGAGAAGGGCCATCACATTCAAAAAGATATCGTTTGATCGGGCGAAAAGTTCCGGAACACGAAACAGAAAAGATTTTAGAAGTTCAATCCCTGATGGGGGTGCGGAAGCGGGGATGCCAGGTGGTATTTTGAGCAAATCAAAGTTCATTGTTGCTCGAGACAGAACAAAATCCCATGTTACAACATAGAAGCAAGGTCTTTCCACGACGCGCGTCGAACCAGAAGGAAATAAACCAGAGATCTCCCCACAAGTGGTTTCGGCAGTTGGGGAGGGCTGTGTAATGTGAATGTCAACCTCCGTCACTTCTTGCAGCAACACTGAAATTTTTAAGGAAAAGGCACTATCTCCACCGGGTCGCGCTAAAACGCAGCGCCTGCCAGAGTAAATCTGGATCGTAGGCGCCTTGGGCCGTTTGAACTGCAGCGCTTTGGCAACGTTGGTTGAAAAAGAAAGAGGTGGCGAGAGAAGGGGGTACTCGCGCCCACTACTTGCCTCGGCGGCATGTACGGACACCGAGGGGAAAAGAAAAATGTCTTTGAGAAGCCAGACATGATGGGGGCCAACAAAAGGAAGGAGGTATTTGCTAGCCACACCGATCAAATCAATCGAGCGAAATCTGCCCTAGGGGCGCAGGTGGGCAATCCGCCAGGCGTTGTGATTTCGCTTGGGGGATGGGGAGGCTGAAATTCTAGAGTTATGGATAACTCGCAGGGCCACGTCGGTTGTGCCAAGAAAAAACAGATACGTGCGGAAGATAAAAGAACTCCGCTCGGCCCATTGGCGTGTCGGGGAAAGAAAACTAAAATGGGTTGGCTCCGTGTTCCATATAGTTACTTGTTGGTTACTTACGGTTGAAAAGGCGGGCACTCACGAAAACCGGATTCATCGGGAATAATCATGGGGTGGATCTCGCGATCACGATAAAGAATTGGCCTGTTTTTTCCGCGGTAGGCGGCAAATTGCTTGGTAAGGGAGCTGGGGGGGTTGGGGGAGGAGGAGTAAATCCTCAGGAAAAATTAATAAGGGAAAAAAAAAGCAAGCGGAAGCGGAGAGCCTTAAAAAGACCCCGTCAAAGCCCAGAGTAAGGAAAAAACACCTGAGAGGATGAGGTTGCCGCGCGTATGTTTCGTTCACCGAGAAGCGTCAACGGCCCATCGTCGGGCAAAAACGACGGGATGGGTGGGGGAGCGGGAAGCCGGGATGCGAATGTAGACTAAGGAACCATTCCCGCCTCGACTCACTAGGGAAGCCGCCTAAAGAAAGTAAGAAAGAAGAGTTACGAAAGCACTCCAGAGGACGGTGAGGAAGGTACTGGTCACCCTAGGAATGGTCATGCGGAAAGTCGTAAACTACGAGTGCAAAGGCAACTGTGTACAGCCAATTGAACTCCTGAACTACTGAAGCCGGGGGTGGCTGCCATACAAAAAGTCTGTAGATCAAAGCAGAGATGCTTCGGACGTGACTCCGCGGTGAAAGAGGCGATAATCTCGGATGCAGTGCTTGGGGGAAAATAAACGGGGGGGGAGCTTCGTTCGCAAATAACAACGGGCGCTGCCGTGGGGGGGGTCTGAACATGCGGAAGGGTCTATGGAACTTCGGTATGATCCAGGTAGCACTGAATCTTGCAAAACCAGAGGGGCAAGGAAAAACAGTCGGTTCAAGGACTCGCTTCTCTTTTTCTAGCGCTTCCGCGTCGGACGGGGGACTAAGGTTACCGCAACGGGGGGGATGGGAAGACGAGAAAAGGGTCGAGCAGTGATGAAGAGAACAGGAGCCGCCCAACTGTGATCTCTTTCCACAACAAGAGAGAACGCCGAAACCCGGGCAAAGAGAGTCAAAGAAAGTCACGGGGGAAAAGAAACGCGATCGCTAGTTCTGTGCACAATTGAGACCGTACTGTCAAGTCAAGACCACAAAGCAAGAATATCGCAGGAGAACAGACAGATTTGGAAAAACGTCGCAATTTTACGAAGAGTATCAGGCATGTCTTCAGGGGGCAATGGAAAGCTAAAAAAGGGGCAGAACTGAGGGTTCATCAGATCATTTGATCAAGCAGACCAACGGGACACAGGCTGGCGGGCACGCGTCACCGCTAAAAAAGACGCCGGTGAAAAAAAAAGGAAAGGAAAAAAACACTAAGAAGAAACGCACAATAATCCGTTTTCCGCAGCGGCCGCCCTTTGGCGCGGGGGGGGGGGCACAGTATGAAGCGCAAACACACATGGTGAACTAATGCCGCGCAGTAAATAGCAAAAGAGGGGTTGGAGTCGAGTCTTCTAAACAAGCTGGTGGAAAAAGGTGAATGACCTTCATCGAATTAAAGCCGGCTTGTGAATGCAGTCATCTCGCAGGTTATCATATTCTGCTTCAAAGCGAAGAGACCACTGTTCTGGGTTATCTCTCTACACCAAAGGAAAAAAGAGAGATTAAAATCCAATTGGGCCCGGCGTATTCCAGAATATCGACAGGGGAGGTAAAAGCAGGAGGCAAAGACGTTTGCTTACTTCGGTATGATAATAGGTGAGAGTTCGCGAGGTTAGAAGACTATAACCAGACACATAAGCCAAATCTTTGCAAAAGGGGGCAAATAGATGTGGGCAACGTAAGAGTTTCAGATAAAATCCAGGACCCGCAAAGGGAGGGCCAAAGCGCTTCTTCAAGTACTGTTGCTCACTGTTGAGAAGGGGGGAGGGCAGGATACAATGGCGGGTCTCCAGACGCTCTGGAAGTTGTCCGCAAAAAGAGAGAAGTAAATGGGGGTGATGCCAAGGCGATTAGGAAATGGTCGTGATAGTCTGGGCAATCAAAAAAAAACAATTGTTTCATAACCGTTTAAAAGGGGGGGGAAACATGACGGCGGCAGGAGAGTATGTAGGTATCGTTGGAAAGGAGGGGGATCATAATAAGTTGGAGGACATGTCGTGTACCCGTTCGTCCCACGGCGTTGACGGCTGAAACTAAAGTCGAGTGTGCGGGCGCACGCAAGCAGGGACCGTGGCGAGTGAGTCTTCCTAGGAAGATTGCAGGTCTAGAACAGAACGGCGGGTACTTCAATCAGCAATCCACCAGCGCTAAAAGTGAGAAGGGGGTGGTCATCTTTTTCGGTTCAAGCAGGTTGGACCTAAGCGGGAGGCGTAGCCTGTAAGAAGAACGCTACTGATCTTGGAAACCTTTGGCACCCTGATCCGCACTAGGGGACTTCCGACTAGGTTCCGAAGGTACCCAAGGAAGGATTAAAGGAAAAGCATGGTGCATACGCAAACGGGCCACAGTTCTGTTTGTTAAAGGTACGGATAAAAAACCCCTGACAAGCCTGCAAGGGCTAGATACTCGTCACGAACCTCCCGCGCAAAAGAGAGAAGACAGAACTCGGAAAAAAACTCTTTTGGACGAGCGCAAGCCCGGGATCGCATTCAAAGGAGTCGGGTAATCATGCCGCATCACCGGAGTGCTGTGCCTTACGCTCGTACGGGAGGTAAAAACAAGTGCTGAGAGGGAGCAGTAGACGGCATTCCAAGTTGCCTAGACGGCGATGCGGGGGGCTCCACCAGTAAATCTTTTTTAAGTATATAGTAGCGCCCTGATAAAAATAACGGAGCAGTGGGTTGTCATACATACGGGACATCATAACTACATTCGCCATCCTGGCTTGGTAACCGACAATCTGGGAGACCCCCATCAAAAATTGCGCAATACGGGAGAGGCAACCAAACTAAAACGGTCATCCTGGACGGAGGTAGAGGAGGGGTATTTGGGGGCGCGAGTCGGGGAGGACGAACTGCTCGCAGGGAGCGCTAGGCGAGTGCTCGCCATATTAAATCTTGGCGAGAACCAGCTGAGGTGGGCCAAACCAATCGCTCCTAGACCAGCTACGTAATAATTGAGGGTCAACTTCATGAGGGCACCTGTTTTTCTGCTTAGGGGAAAGAAGAGATACGTTATAAGTGAAGTGAGTGAGGAGCAGCAGTGTCTGTATAACACAAAAGAGGCGGTTTAGGGAAATGTTGGCGTTGGACAGACGCCGGGCAAAAGGAATTGGACGGTCGGGACGCAAGCAAGTGACCCGACGGAACAACCAGACGAGTTAAAAGTGCTGGGTTCGAACGCCGCCCAAAAAGTTCACAAAGAACACAAACAGACCACAACTATAATAAATCAGATCACCTGTCATCCTTCGGACCAAACCGCGAGTTGACCCATAAAATTCGCGCGGGATTATGGGCTCGCCAATCATGTTGCTTGGGGCGAAAGCCAGGTAGCCTTAAAAGACCTTTTTTTGTGTCATGAACGATAAGGAGTCTACTTAAAACGGACTATCTGGCTCGCGCGAACCAAAAAAAAAGAGACTCACATCGTTCATGCGTAGCTTAGCGTCAGGCGGGTCAGGCATTCAAGCGGGAAAACGAGCCGACGAGATAGTTCTATTTCAAGGGCGGCTGTGAACCTGGGAAATATGAGAGGGTTCTACTTTGTGGAGTGCTTTTTAGGGCAAATTTCAGGGGAGAGCACAAAGGAGAAAGCCTGTAAATTCCCATACCAATAAAACAGAAAAAAAAACTGTGCGCGGCTCCTACCGGTAGGTATGAGATATGCGCACATTGATCGTGAAGCTGGGGGTTTCAAGTCGCTCGTCTGCGCACTGAAGTGTGGGGCTCTGCACGTCTCACGTCAGACCTCGAGACCCAGCCAGGCCAATGAGCAAGAAAGGGCTGGTATGGCTCACGTGGGGTCGGGAACTGATGAGGGCTGTACTAAGCACGGATCGCAAGGTTTAAGGGTGGGGGTTTCGTGTTTGGCGTGAGCCAGGATAATCAATCGCGCCTCGTACTGAGGCCTAGCGCTATGGGAAGTGGGCAAGTGGCAGAGGCAAAGCAAAGTACTCCAGCGAAAAGGCGGGCATCCCAATCACCTGTTGGGCTTCAATCCCGGACGCTCTATTCCCTAGTTGGGCGTGACTCTCCCTGGGGAACCAAGTGTCGGGGGGTGAAAAAAAGAAATTTGGATTGGGTAGAGTTAATTTATTAGAGATGACTATCACCTCTCGAACTCACGTCCGTTTCTGCTTAAAGGAGGGGCCGGGCGAAAATCGACCATGGCGCTCTGCCGCATGATCGTGCCTAACGGCAAAACAGGGGTTTGCCGGGGATTTGGGGGGGGAAATAATATCTAGTGGAATCGACAGGAAGGGCAACCCGCAAGTTTATCCATCGGTACTCTCCTGATTCGATAATAGGAGATAAAAAAAGTGACTATTTTCAATCTTTCGGGGCTAGACTGCAGGGGTTAGATTGGTAGTGGGGGGGGAAACGGGTCTCAAAGCTCCCCGTTTATCTGCAAGGCAGAAGAGATACGAACATAGGGGCCAGTGGCCAAACGCGTCTCTCGGGCAAGGGGGACGAAAATCGCACAAAGGGGATAGATCCGTTGTCCAAGTTGGTGAACGTCGATCGCCGGATGCCGGTAAGACGTCCCGGTTCTTTACGCCTGGGAGTAAAAAAAAAAAAACGAGACTTGGAAGAATCTGCACAGAGGGCGGGAGACAAGGGAGCATAATAAAGACATCCTCGACTCAATGTCATATGGATTCAGCCGAAACCGGCGATAAGTGAAGATATTAGTCAGAATTCGCTCTAATATACGAGAGGGGGAAGGGCTTATATGTCCTCCAGTAGCAAGAAGGGGACATTCAAGAGGAAGTACGGTAACGAGAGCGGTCACATATGAACTGGGGGGGGTCGTGCAAGCGGGTCCAGACTCCATGGTACTAGCCGGGCTTCAGGACAGACAGAGAGTTCCTTCCATTAGATCAGAAAGGCTTCGCTGCGTTGTGTCGGGCCAAACGAGGGCAAGCAGTGGCTTGTCATGACGGGGGAGAGCGCTAAGTTCACAATTAAAAGAAGCGCTGCCAGGGGGGGGAGGATGGGATGGTGGGAAATTAAATGAGGTCTGGGGGACCTTCGGATTAGCCCGCGATCTAATAACTGCGGAATGGATTTGTCTGTGCGCAATGGTAACAGGTTCCAGCGCATGATTCACTTATTACACTAGCGACCCTTCCGAAACGAAGGACAGGTGGAACAACGATGAACAAATACGTGAAACATTTGCGGGGGATGGCGGCAGGATGATGCAGACTGAAGCCGCCCCGCCTTGTCTCTTGGGAGGAAGCAACAGCATACCACGCCGGAAGCGCAATTGCCGAGGAGGAAAAAAGAACGCACGAGTTTAAGCGAAGGGGCAAAACTCATACGCGTACAGGTACATTGAATGTTCGACAAGGAGAAAAGGTTGTACATAATCCGTACGGCAATGGAATCCAAGACAAAGAAAATACACAGGCCGCCCGGACAGATTTGTGAACCGAAAAAAAAAAGGGCAAACGCGAGGGAATAACGAAAAAGTTTTTCCATGTTCAATTTACTCATATAAAACAACACCGGATCTCAAATTCCTTTAAGGATGTTTTTTCTCAGCCACTCGTAAAACAAGGAAAGGGGCAAGCCGTAACCTAAAGCCGCCTGTGAACAATGGAAGAGAACTACAGATCTACAAGCACAGAAGGGGGTTCCGGGGGGAATCGAAGTTGGCTCGCAAGTTGGCGCTTGCGGTTGAGAGGGAAAGCAGCGCTCAGTCCACTTTCTTACTTACGTCGTGTTAGACCCGTGCTGTGTCGGTACTAAACAGACGTAACGCCACCATTATAAAATTCAGATAGAAGTTCGCAACCTATTCCTGCAAACTTGCTCGCACGGACGATTCATATGGAAGAATTCAAAGGGAAATCCGCGCGGGAATTTATCGACTCAACAACCGAGGGAAAAGAGAGAGGAAGAACATGGGGCAAGGGGGAAAAATCCCTGGCCTGAACACAGAATAACCTGTCGGGAGAGGGTGGCTCTTGACGGTTTTTGGCGTATTCGATTAAAAGTGAAAGTAACGCGAGGGGGGGGGGAACTCCCAACACAATATTCGAACCGCCGCAGAATGGAACCTGCATTCGCGGTCTAAATCTTAAAACAGGACACCGCAAGGGCCCACATTCCGGAAAAACCGGTGTTGTTTCAGTGGTCTTCTTCTTTAAAGTGGGCCCGGGGAGAAAACGTGGATCGATGCGTAGACATAGCCTCAGTGCGGCGTTGGCGAAAATGTGCTGGGGAGGGGATGATGAACAATCCTAAGTCTTGCAGGCCAGGGGTGCAGCCCAGACTCGTGGCCCAGATGCGTGAGGTCACTGAGGTAATATTCGGGGGGAAGCGTGGTTCAGTGTAAATAGTAAACGCCTGCGTATTGCCTTAGGGAAAAAGTCTGTTAAAAGTACGGGGTCGGAAATGGGGGGAGGGGCCCACAAGTGCATGTACCAGCGTCTCGCGTCACAAACCGGCTGGGAAAAAAAAGGTGTGAAAGGAGGTTTGCTTCAAGACGCCTTTGGCGGGCGGTCGGGAACGAGGGAAGACTTTGGACAGTCCAAACAACGGACGGGGGAGGTAGGTGACATCATATCCGGCAAAACATGGAATGAAAAAGGGGAGAAAAATAGGTGGGAAACTTGTTGTCTGTCGTCAAATGTATCCAGTTTAAAGGCAGGACGATCGGAGAACGCCTGTGCGTTGGAACGAACATAGGAATGCGCAAAGGCCCGGGACCGTGGGTATCAAAAAAGGGGGCATCCCAGACCGTAGTCCTTTTAGACAGCAGACGAGGAGGGGAAAAAAAAGTGAGAGTCGAAAGATATCGTCAGCATACCCCTTAAAATAGAAGCAACTGCGCGGCACGGGCAAAATCACACAACGTCAACGATTCCATGAAGAAAACTCGCGGCGGTGACGCATGAGGACGCGAGATCGTTGGACGAGAGGCAGCCTCTCTAAGTATATTCACACCAGAGCTGGGGTACGCGCACTAGCACAATATTGGATATAGACTGGAGAGGGGTTGTCTGGACACATGGGCAAATGATGGGTGAGCCGAATAACGTCCTAACTTTACCGACACAGTATCTTCGAAGGGAGACCGGGGGGGCCTAAAAAAGTAATCCTCGTCAATAGCCGGGACGCGCAGTGATAAAATCCCTGATCGTGTGAGGGCGCAAGGACAGGGAATCATAGTCTACAATTCAATCTACCGAGTGCCAGGACCAAAGTTTCTACCCAGGCGAAAGAACCGGAAACCGGACAGGGTGCAAAAAAAGCCCGGAAAACGTTAGGATATTCCCGACAGCGGACTGAGGATTGCGCGAGTCGGGAGGTCGAACGGCGTTCAGCGAGGCGCTTCGGCTGCCAGATTAATGGGGGGGGGAGGGGGGGGAACCTACCGACGGCTGGGGTCCAACCACCATATAGCTATCTAAAGGAAAGGGAAAGAGGAGGGAAGGAAAATGACAGTCTGCGGGTTGGATGCTAATTAAAAAAACGCGAAACCGGAGGTAAATCAATTAACGTGCTGGCGCGGGAGGAAAACTGGTCGGGCGAGACAACAATAAGTTTGAGGGGCAAAACGGCAAAATGGTGTGTGGCAGCACGAACAAATGGGCATCGGAAGGTAAAGATTTAGCCGGTACGCAGCAATCTTGATAAAGCGACAACGACTGGAAAAAGGGGGCGTATGCGAAAGCTAGCTCGAGAATCCATTCACTATAGAAATTTCAAGACAACTTTCACCATGAAGCAGAGAAAATATCAACCGCATCTGTGGGGCAACAGCCTTCGACAGGAAGATTCGCGCGAGGGATGGTCAAGGAGGCTCCAACTACTCATTAGGGAAAGAGAATGCTGTCTTGTGATAAATTGCCATTCGGCTGTCTGAGCAGAACGGGGTTGGCTTATGGGGCAGTCAGTCTAAGATTACAAACCTGCCGACTCAGCTACGAATTCTACTACCCCTTGCGAATCACTCCAACAGGCTCAGGACACAGCTATCGTTTGGACCCAGTCCAAGTTCAAAGGACCCGAAAGCAGATTTTCTAAATGGGGAACTGTTCGTGGGGGCCAAGGCGTATGAAAAGGGAGAAAAAAGGCAGTTTGCAGAAAGTCTTCAGTTGAAACAAGGAGCAAAACGCTAGGCACCATGACCCCATCTACTCCCACTGCATGAAAAAGCTTGGAGAGGCGAAAGATCAACAAAAAACGGAGAGAGAAGAGAGTACCGAACAATTTGTTCAAACAGTAGCTGTGGTACAGGGGGATAATCATCTCCTTGACGCAACACTGGAATTTTTGGGGCGCAAAAATCGAGATGAGCTGGAAAACTACTAATCCAGGCCCTGAAAGGCTGTCGTCGGGGAGCCGGTCCGTCTGGAGAGGTACGCTGCAACGATCGGGGAGAGTTTGCGGGAGTCGCTGGGTCTAGGCCGCGAGTAAAATGCTCAGGGATAGAAGTTGCTAGCAGGACCCCACGTCAGTGAGGTCATTTGCCAGACATGGAATGGAGTAGTATGAAAGAAAAGAGAAAGAAGAAGAAAAGGATAGCAAATAATAAGTAAGTAAAAAGAAACAAGGGGGGAATACACTCGAAAAAGCCAACTAGCAAAGAGGAAGGGGAGAGGGACGTTAAACTCAGCTAGGAGGAAGAAAAGGGAGTTAGAAGGGGGAGATGAGAAGGGGGAGGGGAGTGGGTTGAGGGGGTAGAAGAAAGGGACGAGGAAAGAACAGCCAGAGGAGGTGGCAAAGGGAATGAGCAGTCTTTGTTGTGCCCGGTCAGTAAACTGGATGGTGGGTGACGCGGCACCCCGAAGGGGAGGAAAGGGGTCGGAAAAGGGGGGAGGTTCTGGGGGCGAACTAGCAGGCGGTGGGGGTTCCGGGAGAGAAAACCAAAGCAGACAATATGTTAGGAAAAGACGGCTGCATAGCGGTAAGAGAGAAGGGGAATGGGAAACATAGAGGGCTGTGGGTAAGGAGGCGGAGACAAACCAAATCGAACGGAGTGAGAAGGTCGGGGGGTTCCCAGGGGACAGTTAGATCGACAAAAAGGCCGGCCGAAGCCTCTGTGGAACGGGGGAGAAGGAGGAGGAAGGGAGAGGGGGCCGAGGGAGGTCGGGAGAGAGGAAAAAAACGGGGGAAGAAGGGACAAGAGAGAGGAGGCAAAGAAAAGAGAAGGTAGGAGCGGCAGGGGGAAAGAAGTGGATGAAAAGACCCGAGAGTTGGGCGACCACTCGCACAATCCGGCGTCTGACCGGGGGAGTACTCGACAAGGGGGCCCAATCCCAGAGTGTGAAGATCTAAGTGGAAGTCTGGGTGGCTGAGTTAAGTGGATACGCTCGACATCATAAAGCGTCGGTGGGGTACCGCTGCGGGAAACAGATGCGTGGTCGAACATACTAAACTGCAGTGCGGATCTCGGCCCCGTAAACTGAAAAGAAAACCATGCGATTGCAACCTTAATAGTAAAATGGTTTTTTGGATAGTACAGACGGTTGCCGGAGAAAACTGGCAATCTTTGAAAGAAAAGTCCTCTCCATCACGGCTCGGATCATAAGGAGAGCAAAATAAACGGATTTCCAAGTTGACTTAAATTAGAAGGGCGCAGCATATGCTTGGTAGGTAGGGGGGGCCACGATGTCCGGACAAGAAGGCCAAGGGATTTGTGCGGCACCGCCTCAGTCGGAAAAGGGCCAGTTCGCCCACCCGACCGAGACGCCACAAGAATACAAATCTCTCACAAATGAGAAAAAAACAAGGTTGGTTAAGGTGCGCATCTGATGCCGGAAAACATTCCAAAGGGGATCTGTAGGCCGCGGTGAAGCATAAGGCTGGTGAAAAACCGGGAGGGATGTAGAGAAATCGGGTCACAATGCGCCGCTCTAACGACTCTCCCGTATAAGCTAGAATCACGCTCTGGGACAGAAGTAATACTAAGGGACCGAAATTAAGGGAGGCAAAGCCGAGAGAAAAGAGCAATGACGAGGGTATTTAAGGTATACTAGGAAAACAACTACGCTGAGAGACGGGACTCAAAGTCCAATGCAATACTTGTGTAAGAGACGTAAAAGAGGACCAAATGGTATGAGCTGCGCTCGGGACAGAACGAAGCGTATTTACAGGCGCCGCCTGCGAAAGGGAGGAGCGTTGAGGTGGGACAGTGCAGAAAGAGAGGGGTCAGGGGGGCTTGGTCATGACGGTCCCGATTCGATAGCGGGCAGGACCGGTTGGGGAACCATGGTTGAAATTAGTCTGGTTGACGAATCCACTAGTACCTGGAGGAACTGGTTTGCCTCTTAATAGGGACACGGTTCAGCATCATTAGGCTCGTATATTACAGCTCCTGGAAATCGGCTAACATTACATCAAACAACATGAACCTACGGAGCTAAGTACGCGAGTCAGGAAATTCAAAAAGACAGACAGAAGAAAAGAAGGAGGTGGATTCTGAAAACAGAGGAAGAGGAGCTCCACGCGGCAAACGGCGTTGACCAAATGAAGCAAAACTACAGGAATTTTGGCAACAGTCTGGCAAGGAAAAGACGTCGTACACTGTGGGAGACATTGGAACCCAGTACTGTCCAATGAAAACAGGAGGAAAAAGAAAATCGCAGGCCCCCAGATGAAAAAACGGCTCCGATGGACAGGGCTAAGCGCAGTCAAAATAAGCTCAAAGGGGCCTTGCCTCAGAGAAGTCAAAAGACATCGTGCAGGGCCCTCGACAAACTGAAAGAAAACCGAAAAGGGGGGGGCATCGAGAGAAGGGCAAGAGAAACACATACAAACAAGGTGTTAAACAGTTGGCAGCTTTATGGGACAAATGTGGGGTTGGGCGGGACTGAATACCAAGGTTTGCAAAATTGGAGTAAGGTGAAACGGGCGCATTGTAACAAATGGGAAAACGGAAAGGTGTCGGGGTAAGCAAAGAAAAAAAAAAAAAAAAAAAGAAAAAAAGAGTCTTCATTATGATTCTCATAAAGGACCTGACTTGTTCACGAGAAGAAAAAAGGTCGATTAATTCATATCGACTTCACCATGGGGAAAAGGGAACACTGTGATTAGACCAACATGGAGAGAGGAAAGAGAGAATAAATCAAATAGTGGGTAAGAAATCCTGCAGGCGTGAAGAAGTCGAGTGCAGAGGCAGGGCTGACAAGAAGGTGGTCGATGATTAATTCAGAAGAAAAGCAGAAGTTTACACTAAGACAACAGCAAGCCAATATAGGGAGCAAACACAATAGACGTTAGAAAGGGGGTCAACGCCACAGCGCGTCCGACGTGCGGATCTAAAACCGCAACGGGGCGCAATTCCCTGAAGGTGTTACTTGGGAGATGTTGGGCTTCGGCAGGTTTCTCGAAGGCCGCATGGGGCGGTGAGACGGGATGTCGGCGGGGGGAAAGGAGAAAATGATCTGAAACATCCCTTCAGTGGGAAAAAGCTCCGGAGGACGTGCCAAAGGCAGATGATATCACTTTAATTGCGGAGCCGTTGGAGTTTGGGGTCAACAATCTTGTCCGGGCAAATGCGCGGATTGCCTCTTACCGGATCATGACATTCCTTGGCCAACAGCGGAAGATCGAGGTCCTCCAAAACTGTGCGAGTGTGCGGGAGATCCCATCAGGCTTGGAATGTTTCCTCTTCCGAGGGGTCAGAGAAAACACTACGGCCAACTGTCCAGAAGCAATCACAGCGCGCTCAGGGGTTAAAAATTTGTCTGGGGTGTCCAAGCAGGGTTTGTGTCAAAGGAATGCTACGATACAAAGCCTACTTATTCTTTGAACCGGGAAGGGCGCAAGAGAAAAAGCCAGGACAGCCGAAACGGGGAGGTAGTATCCCTGAAAAGGATCAAGGTCACAATCGCCAGGGTTCAGAAACGGAGATCCATTTGGTTTTGAAGGATCTGCCCGTCAGAAGACACTGGAAGATAATGTCACTCTACACATTGGCAACTAACGACCACTGCCGTCAACTCGAAGCGGACTCTCTGCTTCACCAAGGGAAAACTCCTCGTTCGGGGGAGAAAAACGTCTGAGGCTCTAGTTCACAGGGGGAATATGGCCGCGGCGTCACAAGTAGTAATAAGAAGCGGCGGGGTACGTTATTCCCAGTGCATTTTGTCTTAAGAAAGTTATTACCCTTTAACGAAACGCAAGTCATATGGGCTTGATCCACTAAATAACTCCTGGCGTAAGTAGGAATCGCAACAGATAATCCATATAAATAAACTGTCGTGGATTTGCGTCGACAGGCAGGGGAAGGCCGCTTCTTCAGTTAAAAAAGACAAGAGTGCCGAGTGGAAACAATTCCCTTTCAGCAAATAGAGAACCAAAGTTACTCATGACCGGCGCCAGAGGGGGAAAAAATACGGAAATAGAAGGGCTACATCCTTTAGATTTCGTAAATGAATGGGCGGGGGGGGACTGCCTCACTTTCTACGAAGTCGACGCTGCACCAAAATCGGCTTGCGGGCGTAGTAGAACATCCTACCTTCGTGGGTCCACACGCGCCATCTAAGAAAAACGAAATGTATTTGGGCATCAAAGTTTTATCTGCTATAGAGATAACAAACAGGAGAAATGGCGTAGAGCAAAGTGGAGGGCAACTGTCTTATCGATACACCCAATAAAACATTGGAAAGGGAAAAAAGGCATCGGACAAAAAATGGTTTGGCTATTAGACACGACAGACGCAAATGGCATGTCGAGGTTCGCCTGGACCGGAAAGCATCTTGAAGGAGCAACAAAGAAAGTGCCGTCGGCGCTATCTCCGGACTGAAGAAAAAGACTCGACTACACCAAATCCAAAGATGGAGAATTCAACCGCAATCCCAGGCAGGCAGTTGCCCACCACGCAAGTTAACCAAGGAAGGGCATCATTAAGGCAATTGATGGGGGAGGAGGGCTCAACTACTCAGTCGTTCTAGAAGGGGGAAAAGTCCTTGCTCAATGTGTGAATGATCCCTGCGGCGAAATGAATGGACTCAGTCGAAGCAAGGCGCGACAGGAGAAGAATCTCGATTAACCCCAGAACGACGCAATATCAAGGTCTTTCCTGGCCCTCGCATAGAGGAACGGAACGCAGTTTCGACTAAAACCGTGTCTAGTTCGGTCAGGGAGGCAACTCGTCTAACGCAGGCGAGACGTTTAAGGGAAGATAATATCAGTGGCGGTGCGAAGACGCTGCCCTTGTGGAAAGGAAATAACCACAGCTACTCACGCTTGAAAA